>Ga0207752_1000223_pt1 | contig 26859 bp, 31 predicted proteins | sample Pon2CUnioCityCA_6_FD_187272 | JGI IMG/M metagenome (GOLD analysis project Ga0207752, IMG submission 187272) | Marine sediment microbial community from Union City, CA, USA - Pond 2C Sediment 2 (SPAdes) | ecosystem: Environmental > Aquatic > Marine > Intertidal zone > Salt pond sediment ... | reverse complement strand
ATTTGCAAATCACTGACAACCGCTCCTATTACAGTTTCCTGGCCGCTGATCGTATAGGGGATCGTTACCAGCTGACTCACCGGCCTATTAACGCACCCGCTGCCGAACTGATTAAACTACAACATATTCCCGCGGTGGCCCGCGCCGGTGAACTGTACCAGCTCAAACGCGTGGCGGAGGCACGGCGTGAATGGCACTTCGCGATTCAGCGCATGGACAAGAAACAACTGCTGCTGGCCGCGCAGCTGGCCAACAAGTGGGGCTGGCATGACCGCAGTATTATTACCCTGGCCCTGGCGCAACACTGGGATGATCTTGAGCTGCGCTTCCCGCTGGCACATAAGAAATTCATTGAAAAACAGGCCAAGCACGAGAAAATTAACCCGGCCTGGGCCTTCGCCGTAATTCGACAGGAAAGTGCTTTTACCCAGGATGCCCGCTCATCGGCTGGCGCGTTAGGCCTGATGCAGCTGATGCCTCGTACCGCCCGGCAAGTCGCTCGTTCACTGCGTATTAAACGCCCAAAACAACGTGATTTGCTCAAGAGTAATATCAATATCAAGCTCGGCGTACGCTACCTGCGCAAACTCCAACAGCGTTTTAATGGCAACTCCATACTGGCCACGGCGTCTTATAACGCGGGTCCATGGCGGGTAAAAAGCTGGCTGCCAAAAGAGGAAGCACAAAGTGCGGATCTCTGGATTGAGAATGTTCCCTTTAACGAGACGCGGAAATACCTTAAGCGGGTGCTTACTTACACCATAATCTATGAACAAAGACTGGGGCTGGAAAGTAAGCCCCTGCTCGAACGTATGATGCCGATTTCCACGCCTGCCAAGAAAATCTGATGTACATCACATTAGCAAAATAAAAGTTTATAAAAATTTAAGCTCGGCCAAATCCTGGACGATAATCAATATATCTAGTCACTCGAATCAAATATCCATGGAGTATTGATATGTTATCGATTTTTCTCGCCACCTTGTCCGCTCTCGCCATTTTCTTTATGGGTTATTATTTTGGCCACCAGATTGGCAGCACGCATCATATCCGTGAGCAGCTAGCAAAGATAAGGACGAGGGACGAAAAATAAACCCCGCTTATCTAAAACTCGGATTTAGTTGAGACGAGAATTTCATCATTACTGGGCACCAACAGGTTCCTGGTGTGCTCCATGTCATAGGCATAAAAGTCTTTTAAGTAGAGAAACAGCTTCTTTTTATCAAACTCCAGGTGCGCTTCCATATCCTCAATGACGCTGCGCGCCGAGGTACAGGCTGCTTCTTTTTCACGATTGGTTATAAAAACCCGGTTATCCAGTCGAAACCCGGCTTCGATCATTCTTTTTTTAATCGCATCCCAGATCTCCTGGCAGACCTCTTCAGGATTATTTTCATAATCAAGATTAATTACCACGGCACAACTCATGTGCAACTCTCCTTGCGCTCTTTTCATTTGGGGGGCTTTATTTTCACTTGCTACACGCAGTTCAGCAGGTGAAAATATTATTCCTGAACCTATCAATTAACTATATAATCAATAACTTACGATGCTATCTTGATTTTTAATCTAGATATATTGTATAACTATATATACTCATTAACTAAAAAGTAATATGAATTTTAGTCAATAAACAGCGAAAAGCCAAATCTAGCCCATCAAAAACTACTCTAAATACTTAAAAATCAACAAGTTATAAAATATACTTTACAAGCTACTTTAAGTTGGTTATATTTACTCCATCGATAAGGAGGAAATAACTATGAATGAACAACAAAATATTCCTGTTTATGACGTTCAAGAAGTGAGCCTGGAACAGGCAATTTTAATGCTGGCATCAGAGCAAGAAAAAGAACAAACAGTTTATAAGGAATCAGCTGAGCGAATGCTGCAGCTTTGTGCATAAGAGTCAGAATTAAAACAGTTTCACCCCCGGTCGATCGGAAGTGCGACGGCACCATGATCGGCCACCCTTTATTTTTTCAATTCATCGGTAATTCAACCTGGAAAGACTTTCCCGGCTTAGAATTTACAACTTTAATTGTCTATTTTTCTTCTACTACGATCTCAGCGGTGCGGTAAAAGCAGAAATCACCTGGTCTTCATACAATATGCGATCTGCGAGTATTTCTCCCAGGCTGGATAAGTCATGATCGAGAGATGAAAAGTGCCGGCCTTTAGCTTCGGCTTCATACTTGTCATTAAAATCAAGGAATTGTTCTGTCGTCTCTGTAATACTTGGGTAAACCTTTTCAGCCACCTGGCGAATATTTTCACGACGCTCAGTACCGTCTTCAATAAAACGGTATAACTGGAAATGTGCACTGGCCGTATAGTCCATTAATGTTTCACAAAATTCCTGCAACACGACAGAAACTTCTTCTTCCTGAAAGGGACGTAATGCCGCGAGTTCACTGTATAGCGATAAGGTTTCTTTCCGGGCACCGAGCAATGAGTCCATTTTTTTTCTTGAATTAATACGGGCTTCACTTACAGTCGTCATAGTTTTCTCCATTCCCTGCTTATTTTCCAAAGAAATATAATTAAGTAATATTTTTGTTGTGGTTTAACTATCTAATGCCCGCATTTTTTTTGCAACCCATAAAATGTAACAAAGTATTGCAAGATCCGTGCTATATCCGCCTCAAATCATATTTCAGCTAAAATACTGTCACTGAAAGTAAATCAATTTTTCTTCGCCTTGAATAACTACGCTATAATTCCCAGATAGTTACATACTCCATCAACTAAACAGTATTTTTTCATTAACCTTACGGTTAAACAGGTTTTAATCCCATGTCACCATCGAGCTCTTACAGTCCCGAATTACTTTTACCCGCCGGCACAATCAGGAATATGCGTTATGCATTTGCCTATGGCGCCGATGCGGTTTACGCAGGTCAACCTCGTTATAGTTTACGTGTGCGCAATAATGACTTTACTTTAGAGAATCTCGAAACGGGAATTAATGAAGCGCACCAACAGGGTAAAAAATTCTTTGTTGCCAGCAACCTGATGCCGCATAACAGTAAAATCAAAACCTACATGGATGACATGGCACCGGTTATCGCGATGAAACCCGATGCATTAATCATGGCAGACCCAGGTTTGATCATGATGGTCAGGGAAAAGTGGCCGGAGGTCCCGGTTCACCTTTCAGTTCAGGCCAACACGGTAAATTATGCCGCGGTAAAATTCTGGCAATCACTGGGCCTGAGTCGAATTATTTTGTCGCGTGAACTTGGACTCGACGAGATAGAAGAAATCCGCCAACAGTGCCCGGATATGGAACTCGAAGTTTTTGTTCATGGCGCTCTTTGTATTGCCTATTCAGGTCGTTGTTTATTATCCGGTTACTTTAACCATCGCGATCCTAACCAGGGCACCTGCACCAATGCCTGTCGCTGGGAATACAGTGTTCATGATGCAAAAGAAAATGAAATGGGTGATGCACAAAAGATAGAGTTTGATGGCATGGCGGCGATCAATACCCCGGAAGCTTTTCCTGAAATAAATGTGCAACGTCATCCATTAGCCGATAAAACGTATTTAATTGAAGAGACCAATCGTCCGGGGCAACACATGCCCATCATGGAAGATGAACATGGCACTTACATTATGAACTCGAAAGATTTACGTGCTATTCAATACATTGAACGCCTGACTAAAATTGGGATCGACTCGTTTAAAATCGAAGGTCGAACCAAGTCCTATTATTACGTTGCCCGTACCGCGCAACTTTATCGCCAGGCGATTGATGATGCTTTGGCAGGAAAAGAATTTGATGCCAACCTGTTTGGCAAACTCGAAGGGCTGGCTAACCGTGGTTATACCGAGGGCTTCTATGACCGTCATCCCAAGCAAGACTATCAAAATTATTTAACCGGCCACTCTACCAGTAACCAGCAAAAGTTTGTTGGCGAGATCGTGGACTATGACCAGGACAAGGGCATGGCTGAAGTACTGGTTAAAAATAAATTTGCCGTTGGTGATTCTCTTGAAGTGATCTCACCACAGGGTAACCAGACCATCACCTTGTCGCACATGGAAAGTTTAAAAGGCGAAAGCATGCAGGAAGCCGCCGGTGGCGGTTATGAAATCCGTATTCCTTTACCGCAAGCCGATTACACGCAAGCCTTAATCGCCCGCAACCTTTAGTCATAAACATTGAAAATTTCTGAGTAATGCCGACATAATGGGGTATGAACTTTATTACCCCGGACACGTTATATCTGTGTGTTGATCAAGGCGGACATGCCAGCCGCGCCATTGTATTTAATCACGAGGGCGAAATGGTAAGCAGCGCCTATTGCGATGTGAGCACTCATCATCCCGCTGAATACTTTGTCGAACATAATCCTGATGAAGTCATAGCCTCAATCAAAAATTCCATAGAGCAAGTCTTAGAAAAATTAGGTGATAAGAAAAACCATATCGTCACAGCCGGGTTAGCTACGCAACGTTCAAATATTGTTTGCTGGAATAAAAAAACGGGGGAAGCGTTATCACCCATTATCAGCTGGCAAGATCGGCGCAATCATAAATGGTTAGAACAGTTCGAAGATAAGAATGAATACATTCATAAAAGAACCGGCCTGTTTCTCTCACCCCATTACGGCGCAAGTAAATTACGCTGGTGCCTGGATAATATTCCTGAAGTACAGGCAGCATTAGAAAATAACACGTTGGCATTTGGCCCCATGTCCAGCTTTATCAGTTACCACCTCACTAAAGAAAAATTTTTACTCGCTGACCCGGTTAATGCTTCACGTACCCAGTTATGGAACCTGAAAACACATAGCTGGGATAATGAATTACTGGAGCTGTTTAATATCCCGTTAGACGCGTTACCTTTTTGTGTTCCTTCTATTCATGTTTATGGAACGATGGAACTTGCTGAATTAAATATTCCTTTACGCCTGGTGACAGGCGATCAATCCGCGGCCATGTATGCTTATGGTCAACTCCAGCCTGATACTGCATATATCAACACGGGTACCGGTGCGTTCCTGTCACGTTCTTCGGGGCCGCTGGCGTTATACAGCCGACGTTTACTGACTAGCCTTATCTTTCGTGATAGTGAACTTAAAGGTGGCAGTCAAAACCATTTTGTACTTGAAGGCACCGTTAATGGTGCGGGCAGTGCTTTGGAGTGGTTAAACAACCAGTACCCCGATACCAATCTATTTAAACAACTACCAGGATGGTTCGATGAAGTTGAAACACCCCCGCTATTTTTAAACGCGGTATCCGGTTTAGCTGCACCCTTCTGGTTACCTGGTTTTGAAAGCAAGTTTGATCGCGATGCCAACGTAAAAGAAAAATCCGTGGCCATCATTGAAAGCATTATCTTCTTACTAAGAACCTGTTTAGATGAAATGTGTAAATTGCATTCCCCGCCTGAACAAATTCAAGTAACCGGTGGACTCGCTTCATACGATGAACTCAATCAACGTCTTGCTGATATCTCGGGACTTCCTGTTTATCGCCCAACTGAATGTGAAGCCACTGCAAGAGGCACGGCTTACCTGTTGGCTGATCATCCCGCTCACTGGCCTGAACAGGATGCCGGAACCTGGTTTGAGCCAGTAGATAATAGTGAGTTACAAAATCGATATGACATATGGATGACGCTGATGACAGAGGAAATGCGTCGATAAAAAGCACTAAATTACGATATTCAGTCATTATCATCTCGAAATGACTATACATATATAAAGTGCATGCTAAAATTTATTAAACATCCTGTTAAAAATATACTTAAATTTATCATTTTCAACGCGGGCGGATAGTTTGAAAGATATAAGTGACCAACATTCCCCAAACAGGACTCTAATACTCCCTCTTATACTTTTATTAGTTATAACACTGTCTTCTATTCTCGCGATTGTTCTTTACAGCGTGGTCCAGGTTAATAAAGATACCCAAAAATCTTCAGAAGAATATGTTGCCGCAATCATTAACGATAAACTCAGCCAGTATTCAACCCTGGCCAAGGACTATGCACTCTGGGATGAAACCATTGAAAATGCCTACCTGGCCCAGGATGAAAAATGGATTAATGCAAATATTGGTGAATACCTTACTGAGACCTTTAAGGTATCTGATCTCTTCATCATCAACGAACACGACAAAGTGGTTCTTGCCTTGAAAAATGGCAGTCCAGATAAATCAAATTACCAAAACATCAATCAAAAACCCCTTAAAAACCTGATCAAAAAAGCCCGGCAGTCTGCTCCCAGGCCTGTTGCTGTTTCAGGTATCGTTATGATTAACAATATTCCAGCTATAGTGGGTGCCTCGATACTCGCTCACGAAGACAGTTCAGCATTACCTGAACCTAACCCTGTATTCATTATTGCAGTACGTCTTGAACCAGGACAATTGTCACAACTATCAAGTAAATATCGTTTGAAAAATTTACAATATCATTCAAAGACATTAGTTAAATCTTCTGAGGCATCTTTTAAACTGATCAACCCTGTCAATAAAGATCTCGGTATCCTGTCATGGCAACCGGATAAACCCGGTAGCCTGATGCTTTCAAAAATAAAATACCCGTTACTCTTTCTTTTAATAGGCCTGGGCTTTATCACCTTTATTATTATCCGGGCCACACTCGCCACATCTCTGCAGTTAAAAAACACTTATAACGAAATGACCCATCTCGCTAATCATGACATGCTAACAGGCTTGCCAAATAGAAGGTTATTTTCAGAACTTTTAGGACAAACGATCCACGCGGCTAAACGCGATAATATTTCCAGTGCCATGTTGTTCCTGGACCTGGATGGATTTAAAAAAGTAAATGATACTTTTGGCCACCAGCAAGGTGATAGCTTACTGGTAACCGTTGCAGAACGATTAAAAGAGTGTATCCGTGAGGCAGATACTGTTGCCCGGATAGGTGGTGATGAATTTACCATTCTTTTACGCAATACCAGCAGTCAATCAGATATTATTAGCACGGTACAAAAAATTCAGAGCTACCTTAAACACCCTATTAAGCTATCTAAAAACGAAGCCTCGATAACAGTCAGTGTCGGTATTACATTGATACCCCAGGATGGTGTTGACCCGGACGCACTTATGACAAATGCTGATATCGCATTATATGAATGTAAGGAACAGGGACGAAATACTTTCCGCTTTTATAACCCGGATAATTAACTACACTACACGTTTCAGATTTTTCTATTTTATGTCATGTCTTTCTTGAATGAATAATGCATCGCTTAAGATCATTAATATGCTGCTCCAGCCATTCTGCACTTACCAGGGTATCCATAACGACCTCTCCTAATATGAATTTATTTATAAAATATTATTCTTTTAGCAGGTAAAGTTGATCAGTATAGGCAATTCTCTTTCGTTTGCCTAAAAGCGGTTTTATTTTTTTAATCACCAGTTCAGAAGTGGAACGGTAGGCCGTAAGCTTACCACCGTATAAGGTCAAAAAGCCTGGCAATGCCCAGTGTAATATTGTGTCCCTCGGCCGAGAGAACATACTGCCATCATGTTTAGGTAATACTCTTAACCCTGCAAACTGGTCCAGCACTTTGACATTCACCTTATCAGGAAAATAACTTTTATAGTTCGTTAATAAATAGTCAATCTCTTCCGCTGTTGCTTTAACATTATCGGCTTTTCCCTGGTAAAGCTTTTCTGTTGTTCCAACCATGGTTCTCATCACGCCATCAACTTCATAAGGCATGACAAAGACTGCACGCTGATCAAACGCTTCTAAATAATAAATCCCCGTTGGAGCCGAAGTATTAAGAATAATATGTGTACCCTGCACCAGGTCAACGGCTAATGAATTTACATCGGCGGTTACTAACTGGTGTACTTCGTTTGCCCAGGGACCGGCAGCGTTAATCACAACTTTTGCATGAAGTTCTTTTTCGTTTCCCTGTTGTGTATAAATTAAACGATATCCATTTTTTGTTTTGCTGATTGAATTAAGCTCGGCAGGACAGGTTAACTCGGCACCGAGTTGTTGAGCGCTGCGCATAACCGCCTGTGTTAGGCGTTGATCATTGGTTTGTCCATCGTAGTATTGATAGACATGTTGTAAATCTGTTTTGTTTAAGCCATCAAGTGATGCCACTTTTTTACGCCGAATACGTTTGAATAAATTATCTCTATGTAACCCACCTAAAACAGCATACATGATCAAGCCTATTCGTATATGCAAGGGCCTGCGTGTTGTGGTTTTATAAACAGGAATATAAAACGGTTGTAACTTTACTAAACCAGGTGCAATACGACATAACACCGCGCGTTCTTTAAGTGATTTTCTCACCAGAGAAAACTGGTAACTTTCAAGGTAGCGCAAACCACCATGAATTAACTTGCTCGACTTTGATGAGGTGCCAGTGCCAATGTTATTTTTTTCCAGTACCCGTACTGAATAACCTGCCGCTGCGGCAGCTTGCGCCACCCCTACGCCATGTATACCCGCACCAACCACAACCACATCGTATTCAGGCATAGGCTTTATTTACCGGAAAAAGCAGTTAGCATTTCTTTAATACGAAACGTTTCAAGATATTTAATCCCTTTAGCTAATAAGTGTTTAGCCAGTCCAACATTCCCGACTTCAAAAATAGCAATTTTAGATTTGATATTCAGTTCATCATTATTTCCAGGTAAACCTTCATGAGAACAAAATATCCATTCTGGTTGCCAGCTTAAATCTTTATCCAGCTCGTTCCAGTTATCCACCACGATGCCCGTTTTATAATCTGAACTATCATGAATTGTCTTTAAAATTTCCTGGTTATACGAGATAAAACTTATTTTATCCTGCATACCCTCAAACATAGGCAGAATAATGGATAAGGATAATTTTTCACCAAAGGTATCTATCATTAAGCGTTTAAGTTCAATGAAGGTGTGCAGTTCAGGATACTGTTTTAAAAAGTCGATGAATGTTTGCAGCGTGGTAATTTTATTATTTGCAAACTTGTCTGCAAACTTCTCACTGTCCGTGACATTAAAATCCTGCAACTGGGAAAAACTATACTCATGCACCGCACCCGTTTGCTGGCACAAGCGAGTTAAATCACGGTCATGAAATAAAACCGGAACATGATCAGCACTTAACTGGATATCCACTTCAAGATATTTGGCGCCTGCTTGCCGTGCCGCATCGAGTGCAAGCAGGGTGTTTTCAGGATAACTGGCACTGTAGCCGCGGTGGGCTATAAATTCAGGTGCGATAAACTCTGGATCTTGCACTAACTCTCTCCATTTAATTAATACAGCATATAAAAATAGTAGACTAATATACCCCTTTAACCATCCTTATATGCGTCTTATAGAGACAAATTTATTATTATCATTTAACTGGATAACAAATGAACCATGGATACCGTCTTTTAAAACAAACTGACGCATTTTATCGGCAGGAAACTGCAGGGTTTTGCCACAGCGACTTCGTACCTGGATAAATTTAGCCAGCCCCTCGTAATATTGAAGGTATTCTTCGGCCGACAAATGCAGGTTAAATTCATATTCAATCATTACGGTCTCAAATAACTGTTAAAAACTATAAATTTACTCGCTACTACTTTGTGGAAATTATGCTCAGTCACATTTGCCGGGGGAATAACTGGCTCAGTCATAATATATCCAGTTTCCGTTAAAATTTATAGACAGTCGCAATCTCCTTGGCGAGTCTGATATAATCTCTACACCCCACAGTACATGCAAGGGGACTCGCTCCTGATGTACTTTTTTTAACTATAATTATTTAAGTGAACTTATAATGAAAATTGCATTTCCTACAGTAAAAAATATTATTAAAGCATTTGTTATCGCATCTATTCTTTCAGTTGTTGGTTTTTATCTTTTCCCATCATTGTTCAATATCACTGAAATTGCACCCGAACGCCTGATCGCCTATTCAATCCTTTCTTTTGCCTTTATTGCCGGCGTTATTATGGCGATGCCAATGGAATTTAACTTTGGCTCAAAACAGGTTTCCGTATTCATTGGTAACCTGGCATTTAAAGCCAGCGCAAAAGATCTTCGCGAGTTATTTGAAGATTATGGCGATATCCAGAGCGTACGCGTGATGACAGATCGTGCAACGCGTCGTCCTAAAGGTTTTGCCTTTGTTGAAATGGATAAAAAAGGCGCCAAGGCGGCCATTGCTGAACTTGATGGTTCAGAGTTCTTTGGACGTGACATCAAGGTGAATTACGCAACGCGTCGCAAGAACGCTGCTTAAGAATTTATGCTGTATTAAATTATATTAAGCAAAAACAAAAAAGGGCTGATTTATCAGCCCTTTTTTTTATCCCTGAACTTCAATCAGTTCAATATCAAATACCAGGGTGGCGTTCGGAGGAATCACGCCACCTGCACCTGCCGCGCCGTAACCCATGTCTGCCGGGATAATCAGGGTACGCTTACCGCCTTCTTTCATGCCTTCAAATCCCTGGTCCCAGCCTTTAATAACCTGACCAGCGCCAAGGTTAAACGTAAACGGATCATTACGATCTAAAGAGCTATCAAACTTAGCTCCTTTATTGTCATCGCTATCGGCATCAAATAACCAGCCGGTGTAATGTACAACAATCGGGCTGCCAGCTGTGGCTTCTTTGCCCTGGCCTTCTACCGTGTCAATCTTCTGAAATTCATTCGACATAATATCTCCTACTGAGTTTTGTCATTTTAAAAAACTGTCGCACCACTGAATGGGAACATTGGCTATTCCCTTTTTAAATCTGTGTAATTTGCGAGTAAACACTAATTTTACTAAAGTTTTTTACTTATATGTCGCTAATTGGACTATATATAGGCATTAATTTACTCAAACTTACTCACTGGCAGACCAATTATGAGCAATAATTTTATCCAATCCGTTGATGAACGAACTCAGCTTGCTGGGGCAAATCGTTTAGAGATTTTGTTGTTCAGCCTGGGTAAGGATCAAAATACTGGTCGAGAAGAAGTCTTTGGTCTCAATGTTTTTAAAATTCGTGAAGTCATCCAGGTTCCTGAAATCACGCATGCGCCAGATATGCCACCGGGTGTTATGGGTATGGTCAGCTTACGTGGCACCATGCTGCCGGTTATCGACCTTGCCTCTTTTTGTGGTATGAATGTAGAAGAACCTGCCGACAAACTCATCATTACCGAATTTAATAAAACGACCCAGGGCATGCTGGTCAAATCAGTCGAACAGATTATCCGTATGGAGTGGAATGATATCCGTGTTCCTCCTGCTATGATGGCCCATCAAATGGGGGGACTGGTAACCGCTGTGACTGAATTACAAGACGGGCGTATCGCGATGATCGTCGATGTGGAGAAAGTCCTCAGTGAAACCGCTGGTGTTGACGAGGATGAAAGTGCATTTGAAACGATTGAAAAAACAGATTTTGAATCATTTATGCTATTCGCAGATGACTCAGTGGTGGCTCGCAAACAAATTGAAAAAACACTGCAAAAAATGGGCATTAATTATATCAGCGCCAAAAATGGAGATGATGCCTGGGATAAGCTTGAAGAACTGGCTGCTCGAGCTGAATCAATGGGTATTCCAACCAAGGACTATTTAAAACTTATCCTGACCGACGTTGAAATGCCGGGAATGGATGGTTATGTCCTGACAAAGAAAATCAAGTCGGATGACCGCTTTAAAGACATTCCTGTTCTTATGCACTCCTCATTATCTGCCGATACGAATATGGCACTGGGTAAACAGGTTGGAGCAGATCATTACCTGCCTAAATTTGATCCGGTTGAGTTATCAAAAGCAGTATTACAGTACATCACACCCAGTGCTCAACAATTAACTGAAAAATAAGTTACTGCTTAGCCCACCATCGACTCTTATTTTTAAGTACATAAAATTGCTATAAATCATATGGCGATAATTTCAATAAATTCATTAAAAGATAATTTTTCCTGCTTTATCTTTTAACAACATTCCTGAATAATGTAGCGCAAATCCCCCCCCGCTCACTACAGGAAAGCACATGCTATGAACCAGATATTTGATACCTCAGTCGAAACATTTGAAAAAGATGTTATCGAGGCATCTCATCAACACCCGGTTCTCGTGGACCTGTGGGCAGACTGGTGTCCACCTTGTGTTGTTATTGCTCCAATCATTCAAAAAGTAGTTGAAGAAAGTGATCTTGAGTTGTCACTGGCCAAGCTTGAAGTGGACGAAGGTGACAATATGAAAATTGCCGGCCAGTACCAGGTACGTGGATTTCCAACCATATTGTTAATTCAAAACGGTAAAGAAAAAGGCCGTTTTAGTGGTGCGCAGCCAGCATCATTTATTGAAAACTTTATTGATGACAATATGGAATAGCTGTTTTATTTCTTCTTGTTTTTTTTCTTTTTCTTACCGGTATAAAACACGCCGGGTATCCATGTTTTATACAGCTGCGCCGTTTCATCCATCGATTCAGGATCCTGCGAAATAAACTGGAAGTCACTCATCCCGATTCGAATCACGTCACCATCTTTAAGTTTATGTAATTCAATCGGTGAATCATTCACAAAAGTATGATTGGTACTGTTTAAATCCTGGATAATAAACTCAACACCCTTCTCAGACTTCATAATTTCGATAACTGCATGATGTTTACTCACAAGCTCATCATCTAAAGTAATATTATTATCACTGTCACGCCCTATTGTTGTACGTTGTTGTTCCAGCGATAATTTTATACCGGCTGCATTTTCTGTAAGTTGAATAATTAAGGCCATTTTACTACTCGGTTAAAGCTTTAAAATATGGATACCAGATAGCCAGGTAAATAATACTTAGGCTTAAGTTAATCCGTAATATCATTTTATAACGTTTTTGTTCCTGCCCCTCTGTCTGGGTTGACCATAACTTGGCTATCAGGCTATCTAACCAGAGTAACACCAATAATATGGGAGCAAACACCGGTATTAATAAGGTGGTAAATACCTCCATACCCTCGTAGATCAACTCGGTACCGGGCGCAGGTTTAAAAATAATAGAAAGCAATACGGTCAAGATCAAAAGCACGCGCATCGGACGCAGATCAATCAATATAGAACCCATTGGACTCCCCCAAATAAAAGTATGTCTTTAAGCATACATGGAAATGACCTCATTATGGAACAAAATCTGTTATACCGGTATAGTCTGTACTGCCTGTTATTTAAAAATAATCTTGGAAAATCATGGGATTAGAAGAAAAAATTCTGCACATGCTTGAAAGTAAAATTCAGAACAATAGCCTGGTTTTGCCTTCTATGCCCGATGTGTTCCTGCAGGTTAAAAAGATTGTTGATGATCCGAATTCCAATATTGAAAATATTGCAAAAGTCATCACCCGTGACCCTTCCCTTACCGCGCGTATATTAAAAGTTGCTAATAATGCTCTTTACCGTGGCAACCAGGAAATTACCAACTTGCAACTCGCCGTCTCGCGTATGGGCTTACAGCTCATCCAGACACTTGTTACCAGTCACGCTATCACCCAGATGTTTAACCAGCCTAGCGGCAGGTTAAAACCTTTTTTCAGCGCCCTGCAAACACATAGCAGTGAAGTATCTGCTCATGCATTTGCCATTGCCTCGAATTATAGCCAGATCAATCCTGATGATGCCTTGCTGGCAGGATTAGTACATAACATTGGTTATTTACCCATGATTCAGTGCGTTGACTCATTTCCTGAAGTTGAAGAGCAACCCCGTTTACTGATTGAAGTTATGGGAAACATACATACCCGGGTAGGTGAAATGATTCTGAATTCCTGGGCATTTCCACGCCACATCATTGATGCCTCACTTCACTACGCTGAACAGTTCCGCGAAGGAACCGCCGAACTTGATCTCACGGATATTGTTATTATTGCCGGTCTCAATGCCTACCGCGGCACAGATCATCCCTGCACTTTACCGGACTGGTCGCAATACCCTGCGTTTAAAAAAATCGGTATCACCATGCGTGATGAACTGGAAAAACTTGATGAGATTAAACCCGATATTGAGAATGCGCGTTTGATGCTCGGCATTAAATCAGGCGTTGAATGAAACTTTAACCTGGTTTTTATGTTCTTTATCAAAGATCAAATCAAACATCACTTTACCATTATCCTTATCAACGTCCGCTTTAACCTGTTTTAAATCCGGGTAACGCACGGCAAGGTATGAATTCATTGCCGCAATAACCGGCTCGTTATCATTCTCAATGGCATTTAATAAAGTAAAAGCAACGAACTGGGCACGTTGTTGCTGATCAGGGTTTGCGATAGTTTCATTACCGAGCTGAATACCACTGTCCATTTGTTGATCCATACGATCAAGGTATTGCTGTTGCTTTTCGGGTAACTGGATACTGCGATCATACTCAAACATGGCTTCGCCATTGAGTAAAACAACCATACTATCTGACATACTATTCTCCACTAATAACTTAATGCGCGTATTTTACCTTGCACAGCTACGGAATAGGTATGTGTTGAGAAAAAATTTAGTTATTTTTTATCCACTTTTTTTACTGAGCTCTTTTTAATAAAGTCTTCAATCAACTCGGCCGGCACCGCCCCGGCTTGTGCAGCCTTTAATTCTCCCGCAGGTGAGTAAACCAGGAAGGTGGGCGTACCCGCAAAATGCTGACCGGTAGATTCATAAAACAACTTTGCTACCGTCTCCGGTTCAGCAATCAGGTTAGGGAAATCTACATTGTGTTTTTTAATAAAACCTTCTGCATCGGCCTTTTTACTTTCACCATCAAGCGAGATACCTAACACGGTAGCATCTTTATCAGAGTGAAACATATGAAAGTCAACGTATTGATGTGCTTCACGATTACAAATATGACAGTCGGATGCCCACATCATCACCACTAACCATTTGCCCTTGCCAATGTGGTTTTCAAATACCTTGTTATTACCAGAAAAATCCTGGAAACCTTTAATTTCAGCTGTAGCGCTAAAGGGTATAAATAAAATTGCCAGCAAGCTTAATAAAGTGAATTTTCTAATCATGTTATATCTCGAATAAAGGTTTTGGTTTATAGCCAATGTATTTCCAGCATAGTTGATTGATGTAATTGGGACAGGTATATAACAGATGAGTTCAGTATTAGAGAGATTTTGCAAAGTATTTTTCTAAAAATGATGCAAATGGCAACGTATCTTCCTGCTCCATTTTTTTCTGCTGCTCAAGTGATGACTTCGCTAATGCTGAGTAAAAATCCGACACCTCGTCACTTAACTCTTGCTGAAGAAAGGTTTCATGATGTTGTTGTGACATACGCATTGCATGCTGAAAAAAACCTTCTCCGCGTTCCCTCATTTCCCGCAGCATTTTTGCAGATGGTGTACATTCAGGATCATTAATAGCCTGTTTTTGTTTTTCCAGGCTTGCAGAATAATCATCTGAACCATGCACTTCATCAAGCAACGCAGCAAAACCCTGCATCACTTCAATAATTTCACCGCCCCATTCTTTAATTGAAATATCTTCACCGTTACGCGTTAAACGTAAGTCCGGATCCCTGCCCTGGTGCGCGGTTAACATTTCATTTTGATCGATTTCTTTTTTCTCTTGCGGATGAATAGCCGGACTTTCGTGGCTTAGACAGAACAACATAAATGTTTCCAGGAAAAAAAGTTGTTCTTCGTTAATACCTAAAGGATGAAAAGCATTCACATCAAGTGAACGCAGCTCAACGTAGCGCACACCACGCTTTCTTAAAGCCTCTATGGGCATTTCGTTTTTATTCGCTATCTGTTTAGGCCTGACGGTGCTGTAATACTCGTTTTCAATTTGTAAAATATTACTATTGAGCTGCTGGTATTGCCCATCAACCTCGAAACCAAATTTTTCATATTCAGGACAGGGGGTTTCGATTGCGCGCTGTAAGCTTTTTATATAATTTTCTAATGAATTATAATCAGCAGTAACACCCACTTCGCTTTCTTTATTGTTCTGGTAACCGATATCCCCCATGCGTAATGATGTCGCATAGGGTTCGTAGTAGGTTGTTTCATTAAACGGGTCGAGGTCTGTTTCTTTACCCTGCAAAAAAGATTTACATACCGCAGGTGAGGCACCAAACAAATAAGGAATCAACCAGCCAAAACGCTGTAAGTTTCGTAATAAAGAAAAGTAAGCTTCAGAAATTAATTCCTGCTCAGAACCTTTGTAGTCTTTACCGGCAATATCAAAATACAGTGGCCAGAATTTTTCAGAAAAAGAAAAGTTAAAATGCACACCGGCAATGACCTGCATAACCCGGCCATAGCGATGACCCAGTCCACGTCGATAAACTGTTTTCATTAACCCTGAATTTGAAGTGCCGTATTTAGCCAGCGGAATACTGGTCTCACCTGCCACCACGCATGGCATACTGGTTGCCCACAGTAATTCTTCGTCTTCAAGCTGGTTGTAGATAAAACGTTGTGTATCACCGAGGAAATTGAGAACAGTTTGAATATCAGTAAACGGCGGGGTGACAATTTCAAGTAAGGCTTCAGAATAATCGGTTGTAATATGAGGGTGTGTTAATGCAGAGCCCAGTTTTCCTGGGTGAGCTGTCTGCGCGAGACTCCCTTGTTCATTTACCCGCAGTGTTTCTTTCTCAAGGCCTACCAGGTTTTGGGCAAATATTGATTTATCTTTAATTGCAGTAAATGCCTTAAGATATTTTTCTGCTAACTGATACAAACGGTTAAATCCTTTGCTTTTCCAGCTTTAACTCTGAAACGGTGTCAAACACAATACGGTCATTTAGGAATATAAATATACTGGCGCTAATTATAAGGTTTACCGCTAAAAACCGCTATTCCCATTTACCCTTGCATAATTATAGTAAGTTAAATTCATTTTCGATGTCGGCAGCCGTAATCGCGGTAAAACTGTCATGATTAGCGGTTAATATTCCACCACTGAGCTCATACCATGAAAATCCTGGTGTCCACTCGGCATGTTTATAACTGCCCTGCATATTCCGTGGAAAACAATAGAGGCGACCGGGGGTATAAAGTAAGTTATAAGCCGTGTTGGTATTATGTAAATGTTCCAGGTAGTTCCGACTCTCTGCAAGAGAGGTAAAAACTTCACAGGTCGTGGGATATGTAACAGTTCCACCATTATGCAACCATTGCTCACGCATCACGGGTAACGGTTCATCACGGATAAAGAACTGGAAGTGCAAATGGTTCACCGAGGAAAAAGCACCACGTGAATTATAACCAATACCTGCACCCGCTATATTCTCAGCAATTACAGAAATTAATTCCCACATATATTCATGCAGCTCAAACTCAAGGAACTGTGGTAGCCCTTTTTCTCTCTCAGGTACCAGCAAGGTATGATAATGCGCAAAAGGATACTTATTATAATAAAGAGATAGCTGGCGATTATTGTACTCACCTTCCCATAAGCGCTCTTTTGCCATAAAAGGTTTATTAAAATTAAATCCTGCAGCTGAAAAAGGTAATACTAAATTGTCAATTTGTAGCTGTGTTATTCGATTTGGGCGAAAACCACGCAGATGATTAAACTGTAATTCCCAGCCAGACTCATCCCTCAATAAAGTTGTTTTCAGGTTATCAAATCCAACACAGAGCATTTTAAGAAAAACAAGTAAATCTTCATCAACCTCGTTAACCTTTCGGCCTTCACTAAAATCATCAATGTACTTTTGCTTTAGATGGTTGAAATTCTGCTGCAGGTAGTCTTTTGTTACAGCATAGACTTCATTACTAAATGTTGCATTTGCCATCGCAAGAATAAATGTTCCCAGGCTTTTATCCTGTGCAAGTGTAGCCAGGCCTTTATTAAAAAGTGTTTTATACTCATTAGCTGTTGAAAATATATTATTCATTTAACCTTCTTTAAATCTGTTACAATAATTTCTTCTTTGATGACCTGCCAGATTAAATCATAATCATATAATTTAATTGCATACTCACTTTTTTTATTTCCGTTTTTATCTGCCAGGTATGCAGGCCTTGGATCAAGTTGTAAAATTTGTTCTATTATTTTTTTAATCATGGGATATTGATCTTCAGCAACTGTAATCTTACTTGTTGCCTGTTCTGAAAAACTGACTTTTAACTTTGGTTCTGGCTGTTCAACAGCATACCCCGCCCTGGCTGATGTTACTGAATCAGAATAAGGAATATATGGTTTAATATCCAGCACCGGGGTTTGATCAAGTAAGTCCCCGCCAATAATATTGATTATTATTTTATTCTTCTTTCTTTCAATACTTTCTAACTCAACCACGGAAAGACCGACAGGATTAGGACGAAACATAGAGCGGCTGGCAAAGACACCAACACGTTTATTTCCCCCTAAGCGTGGTGGCCTGACCATGTTTTTCCATTTGCTGTTACTTCCCTGTTCTATTCCATGGAAGACAAAAATAACCCAGATGTGTGAAAACGTTTCCAGCTCACGAAAAGCTTCATCATTTGAAAACGCTGTCTCAATCTCGATCGTTGCTGGAATGTTCACCAGGCCTGGCTGCCGTGGAATACCAAACTTTTCTTTGTAAGCAGAATGAACATAACCTATGGGAGAAAATTTATAATCAGTCATAACTATTCACAACATATATTTCACTTCTGGTTGGCTGTTCGTATTGTGCCGGTAGGATTATGCGCCAGCTTCAAATACTGTTCAGATCCCATTTCAGTTAAACGACTAACTGTTCTGTCGAATGCAAATGCCAGCCGAGTTCCATGATAGAGTTTATCCGGTGTTGCGTCAGCCGTGGCCAGCAATTTAACATTGTGATCATAGATCGCGTCAATAAAATGAATAAAGCGTTTTGCAGCCGCATCATCCTGCTCAGCAAACACCTTGATATTACTTAACAATATCGTCTGGTAGCGTTCCGCGATTTCAATATAATCATGTGCAGAACGATTAGTCTCGCATAACTCGTGAAAATCAAACCAGATCACGTCATCGGCTGATGAAATATAATGTATCTCGCGATGATTTATTTCAATACTCCTGTTATTTTTTGGCTTGCACGGTGCTAGCTCAATAAATTTAAAGGACAGGAAATCATCACCTTTTTCTTTTGTGTTTTCTTCGTCAATGATATACAGGTGTTCACCTTTACCAATAATATCAAAGCGATAGTCGGTACCTTCACCGAGATCAAACTCCTCGGTATATTTCTCCAGTAACTCAATCGCGTACATAAAGCGTTCACGCTGCAATCCATTTTTGTATAAGTTTTGGATATTAATGTTTGATGTGGCTACAAGAGTAATACCCTGTTCAAACATGGCTTTTAGCAAACCGGCTAACAGCATGGCATCAGCAATATCATGAACATGAAACTCATCCAGGCATAACACGCATATTTTTTCAGCCAGTCTTTGTGCAATGATATCAAGAGGATTGGGTAACCTGGGTAAGGCTTCAAGTTGTTCATGAATATCCAGCATAAAGCGATGAAAATGCACCCGGTGTTTTTTATTACCTGGCAGGCATTCATAAAATGAATCAACCAGGTAAGTTTTACCACGCCCGGTGCTACCCCATAAATACAAACCGCGTACCGGTGTTTTTTTTCGTTTCAGAACAAATGAAAGCAAACTGTTTTTTTTCTTTGCAGCAACAAGCAGTTCAGAATAAACCCGCTGGGTACGTTGCACAGCCTGCCACTGCATATCATCAGTCTTTATTATCCTGCTATGTAAGTCTGATTGATACCGTTGCAGTGGTGTCATAATTTAACTACCAACATTTACGTCTTTATATATAGACAAGTTAGCCTGTAAAACCACATTTCTTATGTTTAACGTCACAAAATGGTTTTTTATCGGAGTGTCCACAGCGACATAAGGCCCCTTTTGTTCGTGTTGTTTTTGAAATCCCGTCACGACTGAATATAGTGACCGGCCCTTTAAAACTGTACATTGCATTTTCTTTAACCGTGATGGTTAACTCACCTTCAAGGACGCCGATGTCTTCGGTGCGTTCATCGCTAAACTTTTGTGTCATATCTTCTTCAAGACTTTTATGGCTGCCATCACAAAATGGTTTTGTTTTCGACATACCACAACGACACAGGGCAAACTCTTTGTCTTTTAAAATAACATCACCTTCAGCATTGAGCAGGGTGATATCACTATCGCTTTTACATATTAGCGGCCCATTTGGTCTAACCATGATTGAATTTCCAGGATAAACAGGCTTCTTTGTTTTCACTTCTTTTTGTTCACTAGTTTTATTACTACTCATTTCACTATTTTCCCACTTACCAGGATGGCAATTCATATAAAATTAATGCATAAATCATACTTAAACTATTAGAAACAGTACACTATACTTAATTTAATGAACACATGGATTTAACAATATTATATAAGACCAAAAAAGGATTTATTGTTGCGTAAAGTTAATAAGAAACCAAAACTGGCCATTGTTATGACAGGCGGTGGCGCGCGAGCAGCCTATCAAATTGGTGTCTTGAAAGCGATAGCTGAACTTTTACCTCCATCCTCACCCTGCCCATTTACTATTATCTGTGGTACCTCTGCTGGTGCTATCAACGCAGCCTCGCTGGCTTCAAAAAGTGATCACTTTAAACACTCTGTTCGCCGCATGCACTTTGTCTGGTCTAACTTTAGCTGCGACCAGGTCTTTAGAACCGATATCCCTGGCATTATGAAAACAGGGGCACACTGGTTATTATCCATGGCCTTAGGTGGATTAGGTAAACATAGTCCAATCTATTTACTCGACCGTACCCCGCTGCGAAAACTATTGGAACATTATGTTGATAGCAGCGTATTTCAGCGTGCCATTGATAAAGAATCTCTGCATGCACTAAGCATTAATGCCACCGGCTATACCAGTCATCAATCCGTCGCCTTTTATCATGGCCATAGCTCGATTAAAAACTGGAAACGTGCGCAACGTATCGGTATATCTACACGCATTACCGTGGATCATTTGATGGCTTCATCTGCTATTCCATTTCTTTTCTCCCCGGTAAAACTTAACCGTGAATTTTTTAGTGATGGTTCTATCCGGCAAACTGCTCCCATTAGCCCGGCGCTTCACCTTGGCGCCGATCGCGTACTGGTCATTGGCAACCACCAAAGTGAACCCAGGCTTGAACGTTTTTCAAATAACCAGGCGCCGACACTCGGTGAGATTGCAGGTCATACCTTAAACAGTATCTTTCTTGACAGTCTTGATGCAGATATCGAGCGTTTACAACGGATAAACAAAACTGTAAAACTCATTGGAGATCAGGATCGTGAAAAACACGGTGTCACGCTACGCCAGGTTGAAGTACAGGTGGTATCACCCAGCCAGGACATTGGTAAAATGGCAGCCGAGCATGCGCACGAACTGCCCTGGTCAATAAAAAACCTGTTACGTGGTATTGGCGCATATTCAAAAACTGACAGCAACTTTATGAGCTACCTGTTATTTGAAAAAGGTTACTGCAATGCACTGATAAAGCTGGGATATGAAGATACCCAGCTGGAAAAAGAAAATATATTACACTTTTTACGCGACTAGTTTTTAAACGTCTTATTATTACAAGACCTGGTTTTTATATACCGTGATTTTAACCTCAGACCTGCGCAGTATGCTGCGACACAAGCTTGGCTTCCGGAACAACATGATGGATTAATGCTGCAATCTCGGTGCTTAAACCAATACGAGGTTGTAGTGTCACCCACAATACGTTTATTTTAAGATTAAGATCAGCAAGAATAATATGTTGCTCATAACGTTTTAAGACCGCTTCAACTTTATCAACAATATCTTGCAACCGAGAAGATTCAAAATGCTTCAAACCGGGAATGAGCATCATAAAATCGTTATAAGGTTTTCCCTTGAGATCACGTGTCGGTACACGCTTCCACAAAGGTTCGGAATACTGCACTTTGGCATTGCGTGGTAAGGATTGGCCTACACGCACCATGACGTTTTCGTTTTGTGACTTGGGCATTCCCTAACTATAGATAAAAATTTTCATTTTTACAGGGTCATGCACACATTTGTTTGACCAGTTCCTTAAATATATCGCTTTCCTGCAGCACTTCATCGGCAGCCAGGATGACAGCTTCTTCATCCAGGCTAAGCTCTTCTAATAAATCCAGCGGCAGTTCTTCCGAGGCATTACCCAATGCCAGCCCATGTGGAACAAGTATTGATTTAATAATGGTAAGTAATTGAATATATTTTTTATATTCCCCTGAGTACTCTTTATCAGTGAAATGTGAAGCCACTTCAACCAACTCTTCCGGCATATTCCACATGCGCATCAGCATTTTACCGACTTCAATATGGGTAATGCCCAGGATTTTCTTTTCCGCTGCAAAAAGATTTACATCTTTGTTCTCATTAAGAAATTTATTCAGCTCAACATATTCATCATGAAACAGGTGACCGATTACCAGTAAACCAACATCATGTAATAAACCCACAAGGTATGCAGTTCCTGGATTGGGGCGTTCTCCCCAGGGCATTAACATACTGAAACGTTGCATTAATGACGCGGTATAAATTGAAGATTTCCAGATCGCATTTGAACCCAGCGGGCCGGTTTGTTCAATTCTAAAGGTTGAGCCTACCGATATTGCCAGAGCCATGTTCATTACTGCATCCATACCGAGCACGCGGAAAATGGCATCTTTTAATGATTGTACCGAACCTGCCTGTCCAAAAAATGCGGAGTTAGCATAACGCACAATCTGCGTAGCAAGAGCAGGATCTTTTTCAACCAGGTTAAGAAGTTGTTCGGTCTTTACTTCGGGTAAGCCTCTAAGATTTAGAATTTGTGTAGCCGTTTGTGGCACGGGAGGTAATGAATGTAATGCTTTTACCCGTTCTTTAAAACTTACGGCCTCTTTAATCTCCATATTAATAACAATCCTTTTTGCAAAGGAGACACCTATAAGATCGCTGTTGGAGAGTTTTTGTACTTCATTCACATTAACAATACAGGCATGCTTGCCGTCATCATCAATAAAAAACAGTTCATCCTGGTTTTGAAGTTCTTCATCAATAAAGACATGTAACCTGCTTTTTAAATTAAGTGCCATGCTCTTTTCTAAATTAATGTTTAATTCTTCGGCTTGTTTATCATCGACCCGCGACAATTGTTTACCGACAATCTTATTTAAGCGCAATAAATCAAACTTGTGTGTTGTCAGGTAAAGTGCAAGATAAAGTTCTGTTTCAGAAGATAATATTTCACACGCAATTTGTGCATGGTTAGCTATATTTAGTAATGAAACACCTGAAGACGAAGCCAGGTCAATGGATTTAAACGTAATATTTTCCTGTTTAAATATTATTTTTAAAAGCTCACTAGGCATTAAAATAATCCAACATTATATTTTTTATATTTCCTTTAGCGGAAATTATATAATTATTTAAAAATGTCTTTTGCAAACATTTGTCACATAAGATTTAAATAACCTGTCAAGATGGGGGCTTTAAGCGTAGTAAAATTGTTGTATTTAACATTGATCCTGTTCACAAAAAATAATAAAACATGGCATATTTAACACTTTGAAACTTTTGTTAAAGACAGAAAATTCTATAAAAGCGACTAAATATATGAAGCAAAAAATTTTACATTTAGAAACAAATGGCCGTGGGACTTATGACGTATCCACAGATATCCAGAATGTTGTCAAAGAAATGAATATTCAATCCGGCTTGTGTCATTTATTTTTGCAACACACCAGCGCCTCGTTGATTCTCTGCGAGAATGCTGATCCAACGGTACGCACAGACCTTGAGAATTTTATGGCACGTATCGCGCCTGACGGTGCGCCTGAATACCTGCATGACATGGAAGGACCGGATGATATGCCGGCACATATTCGATCGATACTCACGCAAAACAGTATGACCATTCCTGTCAGTAACGGTCGCTGTGCCCTCGGCACCTGGCAAGGCATTTACCTGTGGGAACATCGCAGCCGTGGGCACCATCGCAAGCTGTTGATTACTCTACAAGACTAGTACGAGATACCTGTGCCGCCGAGGCCACAATACCCTGACGGGTTCTTGGCCAGGTACTGCTGGTGGTAGTCTTCTGCCGGGTAAAATTCCGGCGCACTTATTATTTCAGTGGTGATCGCGTTATAGCCGTCTTTGATGAGTTTCTGCTGGTAATGTTCTTTTGAGGCCAGCGCCAGTTCCTGCTGCTCATCTGTGTAAGTATAGATCCCTGAGCGATACTGGGTACCGCGATCATTGCCCTGGCGCATGCCCTGGGTCGGATCATGTGATTCCCAGAATACTTTTAACAAGGTTTCATAACTAACCTTACCCGGATCATAAACCACCTGCACCACTTCATTATGCCCGGTCATGCCGCTACACACTTCCTGGTAAGTGGGGTTAGGGCTAAAGCCCGCGGCATAACCCACCAGCGTGATATAAACGCCCTCGGTTTGCCAGAATTTTCGCTCCGCCCCCCAGAAACAACCGAGTCCAAACATCGCCGTTTCCATTTCCACTGGATAAGGCGGTTTAAGCGGGTTCAGGTTTACAAAGTGTTTTTCAGGAAGAGAAATGGCAATATCTCTGCCAGGCAATGCCTGCTCTTTAGTTATCATTTCTGACATTTTAGTTACCTTAAATATTCAGATCACTGCGGCAATGCATACAAAAGAAACTTTCACGAGATTGCTTCGCTTCACTCGCAATGACTGGTTACGAAGGAGCCTCAGCTAAGACCACGGCTCGCATCGGTCCGGGATAGCCTTCTATGGTTTTACTCGCATCATTCGGGTCTAAAAATTTTTCCAGTGAATCAAAGGTCATCCAGTCGGTTGCACGTTGTTCATCGGTGGTTGTTTTGCAAACATCAACCACCCGCACATTTTTAAAACCAACACGTTGTAACCATAACACCAGCGCATCACAACTGGGCAAAAACCAGACATTGCGCATTTGCTGGTAGCGTCCTGCGGGTAATAACACCGAGTTAATATCACCTTCTATGACCAATGTTTCAAGCACGAGTTCCCCGCCGGGTTTTAAACATTCGCGTAACTCGATTAAATGATCTAACGGTGAGCGACGGTGGTAAAGCACGCCCATGGAAAAGACGGTATCAAACGCGTTTAAAGAAGGCGGAATATCTTCTATCCCCAGGGGTAATAAGTGAACGGGTATATCGCCGAGGTATTTCTTTAAGGCATAAAACTGCATGATATATTTTTGCCCCGGATCCACACCGATGACAAGCTCAGCGCCCTGGCCATAACTTCGTAACGCGTAATAGCCATTACCACAGCCAATATCCAGTACCTGTTTACCTTGCAACGGTTTTATATGTGGCTGCACCCGCTCCCACTTCCAGTCCGAGTGCCACTCGGTATTAATATCAATACCGAATAAAGAAAAAGGCCCTTTACGCCAGGGCATCAGGATTCTTAAGTCCTGCTCTAACTTATCACGGCTGTTTTGATCGGTATCTTTTTCAGAACCGATTTTAACTTCTGAGTTTAATTCTACTTGAGAAGGCTGAATATCGGGCAGGTTGTCCAGCAAAGACAACCAGTTATCAAGCTCACCATGACGTGGTGAGTTAAAGGCTTTATCAACACTTTGCTCCAGCGTGTTTAACCATTCTGCAGCATCGGTTTTTTCAAGCGTTTTATACAGTGCACTATAATCAAGCATCATCAAAACCGCTTACTTGATCGCGATAAACGAGGCAAAGTTAAAACACTGGAACCAGGTATAGACCTGGGTGAAACCACTTTCTTTTAAACGTTGAATATGAGTTTCCTGTGTTTCAGGGATTAGCACGTTTTCCAGCGCACTGCGTTTTTGTGCAATTTCAAGATCGCTGTAGCCATTCGACTTTTTAAACGCGTGATGAAATTCAATCTGGGTCTCGTTTTCAGGTTCATCAGAAAAGGCCAGTTTTTCAGAGAGGATTAAACAGCCGCCCTTGTTTAAGCCATTATAAATTTTGGAAATAATATTTTTACGTTCAGGTAAGGGAATAAACTGCAGGGTAAAATTCATTACCGCAACCGAGGCATTATTAATCTCGACACTCTGGATATCAGAACATATCGTTTTGACTGGTGTCTTTGAGTTATCGCGCTCGAGTATTTTATTCAGCCGTTCAATCATGGCTTCAGCATTATCAACAGAAATAATTTCACAGTCGTCTTCTGTTAAGCAATGACGCATTGATAAACTCGCAGCACCGAGTGAGCAACCAAGATCATATAAACGTGTTGAAGGTTTTGCATGTTGCTCAGCGAGCACTCCGATAAGATTAATGATCGTACTGTAACCGGGTACCGAGCGGTTAATCATATCCGGGAAAACATCCACCACGTTTTTATCAAAAACAAAACCCACTGTTTTATCCAGTGGTGCAGCGTAGATATTATCCTGTGAATTTTTTTTACTCATAATAAAATAGCCCTTCCTTCTTTTACCATTTTAACAGATAGCAAAAGAAAAAAGGGCTGTGAATTTGTATATAAAAGCGAATTTATACTTTAAATTGTTGCATCATGCCCTGTAAATGCGTTGCCAGGCTATTTAAGTTTTCACTCTCTTGAGAAGCTTCGCTGGCGTTACTAACAGACTCATGTGATGCCTCGTTTATCTTGTTCAGACTCACATCTATTTCATGTGCAACTTCTGTTTGCTGTTCCGCGGCATTAGAAATTTGCAGGTTCATCTGGTTAATCGTATTTACCGCCGAGGTGATCTTCTGTAACGCGGCACCCGTTTCACTTGCCTGGTCAACACTTTTTGTTGCCTGGATATGACTTTCTTCCATCACTTTAACGGCATCATTGGCACCGTGTTGTAAGCGTTCAATCATTGCCTGGATTTCTTCTGTTGATTGCTGGGTACGGCTTG
>Ga0207752_1000222_pt1 | contig 26860 bp, 13 predicted proteins | sample Pon2CUnioCityCA_6_FD_187272 | JGI IMG/M metagenome (GOLD analysis project Ga0207752, IMG submission 187272) | Marine sediment microbial community from Union City, CA, USA - Pond 2C Sediment 2 (SPAdes) | ecosystem: Environmental > Aquatic > Marine > Intertidal zone > Salt pond sediment ... | reverse complement strand
GAAAATATATCATCGAAGGTGCAATAGTAACCGACCGGTTCCTCATTTTCATTCTGCGCAAATACGCCGCTCACACCACTGACGAATGGCTCATCGTTGACTCCCTCGTCTTCCCAAGGATCGTTACCGTTAGTGTCCACCATCGTTGCCGTTCTTGCCACGAGCGGCCCGTTTTTATATTCATAAAGACTGCCGGTAACATATACGGGTCCCGAGCCGACAACATCCAACTCGGCATAGTAACTTCTGGCATGATTGAGCCCCGGCACAAGAACGTCAAGACCCAACTCTTCCGAATCCCTCATGATGTTTTGCATATTCACGACCTTCTCGATATCAATTCTCAGGTTGGCCGGGCCGTCTTCCCAGTTTACGTGCATCACATAGGTTTGAGTTGCAAACATGCCGGGTGCAACTCCGGTTATTGATCCATCAGGATCGATAACGTAGGTCGCCCGTACGACAAATCCACAGTAGTTCCACGAGGCATCGCCGGTGACATTTACGACAGCCCCGACGCGGACGTCTGTGAATACCTCTTCGCTGCCGAAGGCGGCACCGAACGCTGAGCCGCCGATCTCCACCGAGCTTGTTTCATCCAAGCTCAGATATTTGTTCCCGTTCGGGTCGGTTACAATTGTATTTGTGAAGGTTTTGGTTACATCAGGAAAACACTCAAATTGCCACGTGGCCAAGTCCGGCTCGTTGCCGTCAAAGGTTTCCATCCAGTTGGCCCATGCACTGTCGATTGTAATCGCAATCAGTCCCACGAGCACACAGATTGTCATTAAGCTTCGGATTTTTCTGAACATAATATTCCTCCTTCAAAAAAATGTGATTAATATATACGCTTAACTTATAACGATTTGACTTTACCTCCTGCCTTCGCAAGCCCTGCACAAGATTTTGTTTCAAATTTCGTAACCCTTCTTACTCCTCTTCAACGTCGAAACCTTAAAGGATTTACCAGGTTAAACAAGGCTAAAAATCCTGAGTTTCACTTATAATATTATATACAAAATACACCATTTTTTCATCAAAAAAATAAAAAAGGTATGTCAAAAAAAGTTTTGGTGATTTTATAGGCTATAAAAGTGGTTGACATGACGTGTAGGAAGTAATTATATTGCAAGCACTTAAATGGTTCGGCGCCCGTAGCTCAGTTGGATAGAGCAACGGATTTCTAATCCGTAGGTCGCAGGTTCGAGTCCTGCCGGGCGTGTTGTTATGACCTCTTGTAAAGTATTTGTATTATAAGGAGTTATTGCTTTTACTTCGTTTGTTCCGCAAATCTCACCTCTATTGGATTTTACTGTATTTTTATGAGATTTGGTGGGATTTTCATTTAAATTTCAGTGGTAGTGTTCCGGTATGTCCATAGTGCCGGTTTTAGCTTGTTTTTGCTTTACAACCTTTATCGGTGGCAACTTGCTGTTCATTACCGATTGCATTTTCTCGCTGCGAGCATCCCCGATAATGCTCCGGCTGCCGAGCGCCCTGGGACCGAATTCCATGTTCCCCTGGAACCAGCATTATCTCTTCAGTAATCTTCTGAATTGGTGCGGCTATGTCCATTTCACGCTGAGTTAGTGCCGATTCCGGCTTTCGCGGCGGGCCGTCGAGTGCGGGAAGTGCAGCACATTGGTCAGTTGAATCCGGTTGCCTCTGCCCGTGCCGAAGCTCGCTGTCGCCCATTCACCCACGCCGTCCATTGTAAGAATAGCCGCCTCATCGAATCCGGAGGGAAAAAAAGCGCTTGCGGCGTGAGATTCGTGATGCTCGACGAAGACATAGCGGCCTTTGTGCCGTCCTTTCAGGGCCTTGTCCATTTCCCGCGGCAGGTGCAGTTTTTGCCGCAGCCACAACGGCATTGCCATTAGAAACTGCCGGAATCCGTGCGGGGCATAAGCTATATACGTTTCCAGCAGTCTTTCGAATTTGACCAGCGGCTTTTCGTAGAACACGACGTAATCGAGCTGCTCGGCAGAAATTCCCCCGGCCTGGAGGCAGTAACCTACCGCATTGGTAGGAAATCGGCTATCGTGCTTTTTCCGAGTGAAACGCTCCTCCTGGGCGGCGGCGATAATCTCGCCGTCACGAACAAGCGCCGCAACACTATCATGATAAAAAGCGGATATCCCCAGAATATTCATACAATCGGTCTTATCCCAAACGACCTACCGATTGATTATCCAGAAGAAGGAGCCTATTAACATCGCTACTGCGATCCAACCGGCGATAAAACCAACAATACCTACAAAGCTCGGTTTGGGTATTTCGAAATCAGGATGATCAAACAAGACTCGGCGTGGTGCCGGCTCGGTTCCATTGGGAAGAGTAAAAGGCGTAGTCTCTGGTTCGCCGGGACCAATAGGTGTCCGCAGGCATTCATAGAAACGGTCCAGTTTTTTCTTATCCACCGGCTTAGTCAGCAGACTGACGATAATAACTGTGACAAAACCGACTGTGATGTACAAAATCATTTGCCAGGGCAAGTTAAGCTCGCCTTCAAACAGCATAAAGGCAGGCAAGCTGTCCGCCAGTATCGCATTGAAATCCCACAAGACCGTACTGAATATTTCGACCTTGCTTGTGAACAGCAGCATTGCAAAACTTAACAGAGTTGATATCCAGGCTGCTATCGAAGTGGCACGCCGCCAAAAAAGTCCCAGCCAGAATGGGATGGCCATCATTGCCGAGACCTTCCAGAATATTTCAAGGCCTTGTACAACACTTTCGAGGCTGAACGCAAAATAAACGCCGGCTCCAACAACAATTCCAGCAACAATACGACCAACAATAGTGTAATGTCTATCCGGCTTACCTTTGACCAGAAAAGTTCGATAAATGTTTTCGGTAAACAGTGCCGACGAAGCAACCATGAAAGCGTCACAGGAACTCATAACTGCAGCAAGCATCGAAGCAATGAATAAACCAATAAGTCCAGGCGCTATCTTAGGCAACAGGTTATAAGCCATAAGGCCGTACACATGGTCTATATCGACGTCTTTGCCGGCATAGAGGCCGACAGCACAAAGTCCCGTAAGTACCCATGCAATTGTACATATTCGTTTGAAAAGTATGCCGCACATCACACCAACACGACCTTCTATTTCGGTTTTGCCGGCAGCGGCCAGGCCCATGTTGTGAGGTTGAGTCACCCAGCCCAGCAAGGCATTGAAGGAAATCACTGCAATATAAAACGCAGTGATATCTGCTGGGGCAATAATCTTGAACATGTCCGGATTCTGTATGATTTCTCGAAGGCCTGCCATCCCTCCTACAGCAGACAGAGCGAAAGGGAGAATTAAAAAAGAAAGAACTATGGTGAGTATTCCCTGGACAAAATCCGTCAGGATGGCGGCACTCAGGCCGCCCGCAATGCCGTAGATAATAAAGATTACAGTCATTGCGCAGATGGCAATGTTTGGATTGATCAGCCCTCCTGATACTGCTGTAATCATTGCGGTGCTACCTTTGAGCATCACGCCGATATTAACCATCAGTTGCAGCATTCCGACCACGGCATACAGGCCGGCCACACTATGGTTATATCTGGCGGAGAAATAATCTCCCGTGGTAATAGCACGCATCCGCCTGAAAATCGGGGCCAGCCACCAGAAGAACGGTGTTACGAACAACCATAACCATTGGTACCAGATACCCGATGCACCGGAGCGATAGGTTTTTGCGGCCACACTGACGGCCTGGTCGGAATGGGTACCAGTGCCGAAAGTGAAGAACATCATCATAATTTTGCCAAACTTTCGGTCGCTGATGAAGAAACTGGCTGAATTTCGTACACGTCGAGCCGCGGATACTCCTATTACCGCAATTAATCCAAGATAGACAGCTATGACCAACCAGTCAATCCAACTAACTCCAAGCATGATTTTCTAATCCTTTATAAATTAGCGCCGTACCTGCTCTAAATTTATACGAAGCTGTCCCATACGTTATGGATAAGTATATCGAATTTGAGACTGACAGCAATAGAACTTCCTGTCACAGTCATCGAAAAAAACAAGAAAGACAAATTCACACAATTGAATGTGAAGACTGGCCGGACAAAAAGATCGTGTGACAGCTTGACAAGGGCATAAAATACTATAGTATCCCTTCAGTCAGATGATGCATGAAGATGAAAAGTTTTTGTGCTTGGAATAAACATGAAACTATTATTGCCATGTGTATTCTCCACATTTCTTATTGTAGTTTCAGTTTGTCCAATGATATACGCCGATGATGGCTACAATCTGTGGTTTTCCCACAAAGAGCTGGATAATACAGCGATATTGGATAAGTACAAGCAAGTCATTTCATCTATTGTAATTGAGGGAGATTCCGACACGCTCGGTATTGTTCGAGAAGAAGTAAAGAAGGGACTTGAGGGTCTTTTTGGAATTGACATACCTGTCCGTAATAGGCTTTCCCAAAATGCTGCTCTTGTGATAGGCACACCGGCACAGTCTCAGATTATACAAGAATTAAATTTGTCCGAAGAACTGGCCAAATTAGGGCATGAAGGATTTTTAATTCGGTCGACCAGGCTCGAAGGCACTCCATTAATAATTATTGCGGCAAATGAAGATACAGGTCTCCTGTATGGTTCTTTTCATTTATTAAGACTTATGCAGATTGAACAATCTCTCGCAGATATCCACATCCGCTCAAAACCTCGAATTAAATACCGGTTATTAAATCACTGGGACAATCTGGACAGGTCAGTAGAGCGAGGCTACGCGGGCAAGTCACTATGGAAATGGGATGAGCTGCCGGAGATGATAGATCAGCGACATAGAGATTACGCAAAGGCGAACGCTTCTATCGGCATCAATGGGACGGTCGTGAACAATGTCAATGCCAATCCAATTTTCTTGACGGCTGATTATATCGCTAAGCTAAAAGCGCTGGCGGATGTTTTCAGGCCGTACGGCATCAGGCTTTTTATCTCAATTCGTTTTTCGTCTCCGCTTAAGCCGGAATCTAGGAGATTCAGCCGAAGGGGCGGCATCGGTTCTTTGGAGACGGCCGATCCTCTGGATCCTGATGTCCGTCAATGGTGGAAGGAAAAAGTTAAAGAAGTCTATAATTCGATTCCCGATTTCGGCGGATTTCTGGTAAAAGCAAATTCCGAAGGCATGCCGGGGCCGCAGGATTATAACAGGTCTCATGCTGATGGTGCTAACATGCTGGCCGAGGCCCTTGCCCCTTATGGCGGTATCGTGATGTGGCGGGCTTTCGTATACGATGCAGACGTCGATCCCGATCGGGCCAAACGGGCTTACAAGGAATTTATCCCGCTGGATGGGCAGTTCCTTTCAAACGTTTTCGTTCAGTCTAAAAACGGCCCAATCGACTTTCAGCCCCGCGAGCCTATCCAACCCTTGTTCGGGGCCATGCCAAAAACTCCGTTAATGCTGGAGCTGCAAATTAGCCAGGAATACCTGGGACATTCGAAGCATCTGGTTTTTCTGGCGCCCATGTGGAAAGAATGCCTGGATTTCGACACCTATGCCAAAGGGCAAGGCTCTTACGTTTCCAAGGTGATCGATGGATCTTTACATGATTATGTTATGACCGGAATTGCCGGCGTGGCCAACACCGGCTCGGACCGCAACTGGTGCGGGCATCTGTTCGCCCAGGCCAACTGGTACGCCTTCGGCCGCCTGGCCTGGTACCATGATCTATCCAGCGAAGAGATTGCTGAAGAATGGATTCGCATGACACTCAGCCGGAATGATGAAGTGGTCAAGACCATTAAATCCATGATGATGGACTCGCACGAAGCGTGCGTCAACTATATGACACCATTGGGCTTACATCATATCATGCAGGCCGGCTTTCATTACGGCCCACAGCCGGATTACGCGAAATCATCACGAATGGACTGGACGAGCGTTTATTATCACCGCGCCGACAGCGTCGGACTTGGATTCGATCGAAGCTCATCAGGAAGTAATGCAACGAGCCAGTATTTTCCGCCGTGGCGGCAGCTTTTAGACAGCATAGAAACATGCCCCGAAGAATATCTGCTTTGGTTTCACCATGTTCGGTGGGGCCATAAAATGCAGTCCGGCAGGACTTTATGGGATGAGCTATGCTACCGATACAACATGGGAATCGGGTATGTCAAAGAGATAAGGCAAAAGTGGGCTACACTGGAAAAAGACATTGACCCGGATATATTCTCACACGTTCAGAAAAAGCTGGCAATACAGGAAAAAGACGCCGCCATTTGGCGGAATACATGCTTGGGCTATTTCCAGAAATTCAGTAAAATGCCCATAACTGATTATAATTGAAGCAATAGGCTTTGTTGCATATAACAGTTCTCAATCATTAAGCTAAAGGAGTCTCGAATGAGTGTAGAACAGCAAAAACTCTCCATCGCCGAGAAAGTCGGCTACGGTTTGGGCGATACCGCCTCGAATCTTTTTTTTCAAACCTTCATGACATTCATGCCAATTTTCTATACAGATATATTCGGCTTAACCGCTGGTACAATGGGATGGATGTTTTTAATCAGCAAACTCTGGGATGCGTTCAATGACCCGATGATGGGCATGATTGCCGACCGAACCAATACCAGGTGGGGAAAATACAGACCATATCTGTTATTTGGCGCCATACCTTTTGGAGTAATAGGTATTTTGACGTTTACAACCCCCAATTTTTCATACAATTACAAACTTCTGTATGCTTTTCTAACTTATAACGCAGTGATGATGTTCTATACCCTTGTCAATGTGCCCTATTGCTCGCTTATGGGTGTTATGACATCAAATACGGCAGACCGAACTGTGCTTTCTTCGTTTCGCTTCGTTGGTGTCTTTATCGGGCAGTTTGTAGCTTTTTATTGTGTTGGAATGCTTCCTACAAAACTTGGCGGCAGTGATGTAGCAACAGCCAAAGGGTATCAAATTACAATGACGCTACTTTCTGTTGTTGCAATTATTTTGCTTTATATAACCTTCTTTTCCGTAAAAGAGCGTGTTCATCCTCCGAAGGGTCAGAAAAATCCCATGCGTCGGGACCTGAAAGATTTATTTTCAAATAGCCCATGGCTGATGATAGGTATTGCAACTTTTTTCCAGCTGGTCTTCATAGCTATATTCAGCGGTGCAAGGACATATTATTTCCGGTATTATGTAACAAGCGGGAATGTGTCATTATTTGGTATTGAACTTGAAAATGGCTGGTCGTATCAGGGACTTTTAACTGTTTACCTGATATCCGGGACTGTCGTAACAATTATTGGTGTTATAGCAACCAGGACAATCAGTAGAATTTTCGGTAAGGCATTTTGTTATTGGGGCTCTTTGACTATATGTGGCATTACAACTGTTCTCTATTATTTTTTGAAACCTGAAGACCTTAACCTAATTTTCGGTCTAAATCTCATCCGGTCTTTCGCCTTAGGGCCGGTCTCAGCTATGCAGTGGGCCATGTTCGCAGATTGTGCGGATTATAATGAGTGGAAAACAGGCAGAAGGTCAACAGGGCTAATGATGGCCGCTTCACTGTTTTTCCTGAAGTTTGGATTAGCTTTGGGCGCGGCCGCGATAGGTTGGATTCTTGCATGGTATGGCTATGAAAAAGGCGTTACACAAACACCGGAAACTATTAAAGGCATTGTTTTACTAAACAGTGTTTTTCCGGCGATTTTCACTTTGCTTGGAGTCGCTGCTATGGTCTTTTATCCATTGAGCAACAAGAAAATGCTGGAAATTGAAACTGACTTGATCGCACGGCGTAAAGCTGCTCAAAACGATTGAACTTTGAGAAAACATTCACTATCGTAACAGAAAAATCGAGGCAGTAGAGTATGAAAATATCTCGTTTGTTGCTGTGCTTTTATTTGTTGCTGTTATCCGGTACCGCCTTTTGCCGGGTCAGGCTTCCACGTTTGATAAGCGATGGAATGGTGCTGCAAAGAGGTGACAGTGCAAAAATCTGGGGCTGGGCCGCCAAAGGCGAAAAATTAACAATAACCTTTAACGGCAAAAAGTACACTGAGACAGCAGGCAAAGACGGCAAATGGGCTGTCATGCTTTCCGAATTAGAGGCGGGCGGCCCTTATGAAATTCACATCACCGGCAGCAACAGTATAACTCTTAAGGATATTCTGATAGGCGAGGTATGGGTGTGTTCAGGCCAGTCGAATATGGATCTGCCGATGTCCCGGGTAGAAGAACGCTATACGGATGTGATTGCGAACTCTGACAATCCGGCGATAAGAAGGTTTTTTGTTTCAAAAAAATGTGATTTTAACACGCCGCAGGAAGATCTGGAATCAGGTTTTTGGGAACCGGCGAATCCCGAGAGTGTTCTGCGTTTTACAGCCACAGGTTATTTTTTTGCGAAATCATTATACGAGAAATACAAGGTTCCCATCGGTTTAATTCATGCAAGTGTAGGCGGCTCGCCCGCCGAAGCATGGTTGAGCGAAGATACCTTGAAAAAATTCCCTACGCACCTCGAGACAGCAATAAAATTCAAAGACAGTAAATATCTAAATAGAATCGCTAACCATGACAAAGCCGTCAGCGATGCATGGTACAGCCTTTTGCGGCAGAAGGACAAAGGTCTGATGGACGGCCAAAAACCCTGGTTCAATCCGGCCTGTGACGATTCCGATTGGGCAACGATGAATGTGCCGGGCTACTGGGCGGACGGGCCGTTAGGTAATGTGAACGGCGTCGTCTGGTTCAGAAAGGAAATCGATGTCCCGGCTTCCATGACCGGCATGCCGGCGAAACTTTTGCTGGGCAGGGTCGTTGACAGTGATAAAACTTATGTTAACGGCAAATTTGTCGGCAGTGTTTCATACCAGTACCCGCCGAGAAAATATGATTTACCTGAAAACTTGCTTAAACCAGGAAAAAATATCATTGTTGTTCGGGTTGTCAATAATACAGGCCGGGGCGGTTTTATTCCGGACAAGCCGTACCAACTCTCAGCCGCCGGGCACACAATCGACTTAAAAGGTCCCTGGAAATACAAATTAGCTGCGACAATGGAACCGTTGCCGCCGAAAACTTTTATCGAGTGGCAGCCGTTAGGTTTATATAACGGCATGATTGCTCCGCTGCTGAATTACACAATTAAAGGAGTTATCTGGTATCAGGGTGAATCTAATACGGCAAGACCGCGTGAATATCAGAAACTGTTCCCAGCTCTGATTGCCGACTGGAGGCGACAATGGAACCAGGAAGATTTCCCGTTTTTGTACGTACAACTGGCTAATTACATGCAGGCAAAAGACCAACCTTACAGGAGCAACTGGGCCGAATTGAGGGAAGCCCAGCTTAAAACACTCTCCGTCCCAAACACTGCTATGGCGGTCGCTATCGATATCGGCGAATGGAATGACGTTCATCCATTGAACAAGGAAGATGTAGGCAAACGGCTTGCACTCGGGGCTCAAAAAGTGGCTTATGGGGATAAATCGGTAGTTTATTCAGGCCCTGTCTATAAGTCCATGAAGATCGAAGGAAACAGAATCGCTCTCTCATTTACACATATTGGCAGCGGATTAACAGCCAAAGGCGGCGGTGATCTGAAAAGTTTTGCCATTGCCGGAGCTGACAAGAAATTTATTTGGGCAAATGCGAAAATAGAAGGCGATAAAGTTATCGTCTGGAACGATGATATAACTAATCCTGTGGCTGTGCGCTATGCCTGGGCCGATAATCCTGAAGGAGCAAACTTATATAACAAAGAAGGTTTACCCGCGTCACCCTTTAGAACAGATGAATAGTGTTTATCAAAGTTACTTTTTGACTGGTTAGAATATACAAATTTTCAACAAATAGGAGAATCCTTGCAGTGAGTGCCAATGATAGTAAAAAATCAGCCTACCTGAATCCGGATTTGCCGGTTACACAGCGAGTCAGTGACCTGCTCTCCCAAATGACGCTGGAAGAAAAAGTCGCCCAGATGCTCTGTGTCTGGCAGGGCAAAGCCAATACTCTCGAAGATGACAATGGTAGCTTTGATCTTGAAAAGGCCGAAAAGCATTTCGGTCATGGTCACGGTCTGGGTCAAGTCGGCCGGCCAAGTGATGCCGGAGGCGGCATCAACGCCCGGCAGACGGCGGAGCTTACCAACGCCATTCAGAAATTCTTTATAGAAAACAGCCGGCTGAGCATCCCGGTAATTTTTCATGAAGAATGCCTTCACGGTCAGGCCGCCATTGACGCCACGAGTTTTTCGCAGCCCATCGGTCTCGGCGCCACATTTAATCCCGGTCTAGTCCGCCGACTTTTCGAGATGACCGCTGAGGAGGCCCGCGTTCGAGGGACGCACCAGGCGCTGACGCCGGTCGTTGATGTGGCGCGCGAGCCGCGGTGGGGTCGTGTAGAGGAAACATACGGGGAAGATCCGTATCTCGTTTCGCGTATGGGTATCGCGGCGGTTCAGGGCTTTCAGGGCGATACGAAATTCAATGACAAAAAGCACATTATCGCAACCCTTAAGCACTTTGTCGCCCACGGCCAGCCGGAATCCGGCACAAACTGCGCCCCGGCCAACATTTCAGAACGAGTACTCCGCGAAATCTTTCTCTATCCATTTAAAAAGGCCGTCCAGGAAGGTGGAGTCATCAGCGTAATGGCTTCATACAATGAGATTGACGGCGTTCCTTCGCACGCCAATAAATGGTTGCTGCTTGACGTCCTTCGCGGCGAGTGGGGCTTTAAGGGGTACGTTGTGTCCGATTATTTCGCCATTCGTGAACTGAACGAGCGTCCCGGCTTCTTCGGGCAGTTTCTTGCCGCCGATGGCAAAGCTGCTGCCGCCCTCGCCGCCAGGGCGGGTGTCAATATCGAATTGCCCGATATTGATTGTTATGCACACCTGACAGAGCTTGTCAGGGAAGGTATGCTCGGCGAAACACTCCTCGACGAGCTGGTTGCACCAATGCTCGAATGGAAATTCAAGCTCGGCCTGTTCGACGACCCCTATGTCGATCCCGATATTGCTGAGAAGACTGTAGGCAGTGACAAAAATCGCCGGCTTGCTTTAGAAGCCGCCCGGCAGACTATCACGCTGCTCAAGAACGATAATGCCGTGGCGCCTCTTAATCTTAGTAAAATCAAGACTCTTGCCGTAATCGGTCCAAATGCTGACCGCGAGCTGCTCGGCGGATACAGCAGCAAGCCAAAGCATTGCACCAGCGTATTGCAGGGCATTCGCGACCGCGCCGGTGATTCGGTCCGGGTTCTCTATCATGAAGGGTGTAAAATCACAATAGGCGGATCCTGGCAGGAAGACCAGGTCGTCCCCAGTAATCCCGATGATGACCGCAAGAGCATTGTCGAAGCCGTCAAAGTGGCTGAAGAAGCGGACGTGGTTGTCCTTGCTATCGGCGGCAACGAGCAAACTTCGCGCGAGGCGTGGGAGCTAAATCATCTAGGCGACCGCGCAAATCTCGATATGGTCGGATTGCAGGATGAGCTGGTCGATGCCGTCGTTGCAACAGGAAAGCCGGTAATTGCGTTTCTATTTAACGGCCGGCCTTTGTCCATCCGTAATCTCACGGAGAAAGTTCCGACTATTTTCGAATGCTGGTACCTTGGTCAGGAGACCGGCCGGGCGGTTGCCGAAGTGCTCTTTGGAGATTATAATCCCGGCGGCAAGCTGCCCATGACTATTCCTCGTTCGGTCGGTCATGTCCCTGCTTACTACAATTATAAGCCCTCTGCTCGTCGAGGTTATCTCTTTGATGATGTCAGCCCGCTGTACCCATTCGGCTTCGGCCTGAGCTATACGCAATTTAAATTCGGCAAACCTCGGCTTGAAAAAGATTCCATAAAATCTGATGAATCCACATGCGTTCTCGTTGACGTTACCAATATCGGCAAAGTTGCCGGCGACGAAGTTGTGCAAATGTATATTCGCGACTGTTTAAGCTCCGTAACTCGACCGGTCAAGGAATTAAAAGGTTTTCAAAGGATTACGATCAAGCCCGGCCAGACCGAAACCGTGAGTCTGGATATCACGCCGGAACATCTGGCCTTCTACGATATCAATATGAACTATGCAGTCGAACCGGGTGAATTTACAATCATGGTAGGCAATTCATCACGTAATGAAGACCTGCAGCAAGTGGTATTAACTGTAAAATGATTTTACAACTATTTTGCAATAAAATTTAATGAAGAAGGCATATCATGGGCAGGACATTTGCCAGTAACGCTCTATGGATTAGCCACAAAGACTCTAAGACACCAAGATTTAAATATATTCTTTCTTTGTGCCTTTGTGCCTTAGTGGCTCATAGTTCGTCCGTACTGAGTGTGAGCATTTTTGCCGGACAAAGCCAGCGGCGTGGAAACGATCGTTGGGCCGAAATTCGGCGATTAACGGCCGAAGACCATAAGAAAATGATGAACCTTTTAGGCATTAAATCGCTTCGGCCGGGAAGAAACGGCATGAATCCCCAGGCGGACAATTATGCCAATTATGACGAGTCAAAGGCCAATCCCTATCCGAATCTGCCGGACCCGCTCGTTTTGAAGAACGGACAGAAGGTTACGACAGCCGAGATGTGGTGGAACCAGAGACGGCCGGAAATTGTGGAGGACTTTGACAGGGAAATCTACGGCCGGGTTCCAAAGGACACGCCAAAAGTAAATTGGGAAGTAAAAAGTATGTCCAACGAAAAGAACGACGAAGTGCCGGTCATCACGAAAAAGCTGGTGGGCCACGTTGACAATTCATCGTACCCTGCCATTACCGTTGATATTCAACTGACACTTACCACCCCGGCAAACGCGACTTCTCCGGTGCCGGTAATAATGGAGTTTGGTTTTGGCGGCCGTTTCGGCAGAATGCGGCGCGGCGACGGACCTACCTGGCAGCAGCAAGTTCTCGCTAAGGGATGGGGCTATGCTGTCATAGTGCCGTATAGCGTTCAAGCTGACTATGGCGCAGGCTTAACACGGGGTATTATCGGTCTATGTAATAAGGGCCAGCCCCGCAAGGCCGATGATTGGGGCGCATTGCGCGCCTGGGCATGGGGCGCCAGTCGTTCTTTGGATTATTTTGAGACTGACCCGGCAGTGGATGCTACACAGGTCGGTCTTGAAGGCCACTCACGTTTCGGCAAAGCAACGCTCGTCGCTATGGCCTACGACCAGCGTTTTGCGATTGCCTTTGTCAGCTCATCGGGCGCAGGCGGCGCCAGCCTTTTCCGCCGGGATTATGGCGAGATAGTGGAAAATCTCGCCGGCTCTGGCGAGTATCACTGGATGGCCGGCAACTTCCTCAAGTACGCCGGGCCTTTGACCTGGGACGATTTGCCAATTGACGCTCATGAGCTGGTCGCTTTATGTGCTCCACGTCCCGTATTCATTAGCGGCGGCGCTTTTAATGGCGATGCATGGGTGGATGCCAAGGGCATGTTCCTGGCCGCTGTCGGCGCCGGACCGGTCTATAAGCTCTTAAGCAAGAAGGACATCGGAACGACCGAATTTCCCCCGATAGAAACCACACTGATCGACGGAGACGTTGCCTTCCGCCAGCATAGTGGCGGACACACCCCCGGGCCAAACTGGCCTACGTTCCTGAAGTTTGCTCAACGATACCTTAAAGTGAATAAAGAGGAAAAGAAGTCTTCCTAATCGTCAAAACGATAAAGTAAATCGGAGATCAATTTTAATCGAGATGAGATGATGAAATCTATCCTTAAAACTCTTCTTATAATCGAAATAATACTTTTATGTCCCGGCGTAGTATCGGCCGTCAGCAGGATACAATATGTAAATTTTTTTAATAGCAAAGGCAGCTTCTGCCTGGCACAAAAGGACCGGCTCGCTACGCTTTACGTTGACCAGCAGGATTACGCCGGTGTCGTGCGCGCAGTAAAAGATTTACAGACCGACATAAAGCGCGTTACAGACCGGACGCCTGTCGTCATACACGGACAAAGCGATGTTGGGACAAATTCGGTCATCATAGGCACGATTGGAAAAAGCTCCATCATTGACGGTTTAATCCGGGATCGCAAAATCGATGCGACACAGATTACCGGTAAGTGGGAATCATTTCTGATTGAGGTTGTGCCGGAGCCTTTGCCCGGCGTAGAAAAGGGTCTGATTATTGCCGGCAGCGATAAAAGAGGAACCATTTACGGCATCTACGACATTTCCAGGCAGATAGGAGTATCGCCGTGGTACTGGTGGGCCGATGTGCCGGTCAAACATAACGAGGCCATTTTTATCAAGGCGGGTCGATATGTTCAGGGGCCGCCGCCGGTCAAATACCGGGGAATTTTTCTCAATGATGAAGAGCCGGCTCTGGGCCGCTGGGCGGTAGAAAAGTACGGCGGGTTTAACCATGAGTTTTATGAAAAGGTTTTTGAGCTTATACTGCGAATGAAAGGTAACTACCTCTGGCCTGCTATGTGGTGGGCGAGTTTCAACAGTGACGATCCTAATAATCCTAAACTGGCGGATGAATACGGCATAGTAATGGGCACAACACACCATGAGCCGATGATGCGCGCCCACGCCGAGTGGAGAAAATCCCGGGGTGGTGCATGGAACTACGAGACTAACGCCGAAAAGTTGCGGCAGTTCTGGAAAGAAGGAATCGAGCGAATGGCTTCACGTGAAAGTATTGTTACTTTAGCCATGCGCGGCGACGGCGACAAAGCCATGAGCGAAGAAACAAACATCGCTTTGCTGGAAAAAATTGTTGCCGACCAGCGCAAAATCCTCGCCGACGTCACAGGTAAAGACGTAACCACAATCCCGCAATTGTGGGCATTATATAAAGAGGTCCAGGATTACTACGATAAGGGCATGCGGGTACCGGAAGATGTAACTTTGTTGTTGTGCGACGACAATTGGGGTAACGTCCGCAGATTGCCCAAGCCCGATGATCCGCCACGTTCCGGCGGGTACGGCATGTATTATCATTTTGATTTTGTAGGAGGCCCCAGAAATTATAAGTGGGTCAATACAAATCCCATAGCCCGGTTGTGGGAACAGATGCACCTGGCGTATCGTCACGGCGTGGATCGAATCTGGCTTGTAAACGTCGGCGACCTGAAACCAATGGAATTTCCCATCGAATTTTTCCTGGATTATGCCTGGAATCCCGAGCAGTGGCCGGCGGTGCGTTTGCCCGAATATACACGACTGTGGGCACAGCAGCAGTTTGGCCCTGAACACGCATCTGCAATCGCCGAGATTCTCTCCAAATATACCAAATACAACAGCCGCCGGAAACCCGAGATGCTTTCCTCCGATACCTACAGCCTGATACACTACCGCGAAGCGGAAACGGTTGTCTCCGATTACAACAAATTGGCAGAAGAGGCCGGGCGGATTAACAAACTCATGCCAACAGAATACAAGGACTCTTACTATCAACTCGTCCTGCATCCGGTGACAGCCTGCGCGAATTTGAACGAGCTTCGTCTGGCATGTGAAAAGAATCATCTATACTCGAAACAAGGCCGTGCCGCCACTAACGATATGGAGGAAAAAGCCAGAGAATTATTTGCCAAAGACCAGGAGATTTCTCATTATTACAACAAGGTCATGGCCGGCGGCAAATGGAACCACATGATGGACCAAACGCATATCAGCTACACATACTGGCAGCAGCCGGAGAAAGACGTCATGCCAGAAGTTAAAGAGATTGATTTGTCTGTGGCGGCAGATATGGGCGTATCCATCGAAGGCTCGGAGGGCTTCTGGCCAATGGCAAGGAGCGAAGCAGTGCTGCCTGAATTCGATCCTTTTAACCAGCAGAAATACTATATAGAAATATTCAATCGCGGGCAGACACCTTTTGATTACAAAATCGAATCGGAGCAGTCATGGTTGAAAGTAACGCCGAACCGAGCAAAGGTTGACAAGCAGCAGCGGGTATGGGTAAGTGTAGATTGGCAAAAAGCTCCGACTGGAACATATCATACAGCGATTACAGTCGCCGGGCCGAATGAAAGTAGCGTTATTATTCAGGCTGTGATTAACAATCCTGCAAAGTCGCAACGGGATAATGTCAGAGGTTTTGTCGAAAGTAACGGGTATGTCTCCATTGAAGCTGAACATTACACCAAAGCAATCAATACGGACTCCATCGAATGGCTGCATATTCCGAATCTGGGCCGGACGCTTTCCGGCATAACACCTGTGCCGGTCACGGCACAAAGTCAGACGCCAGGGCCAGGTTGCCCTCGTTTGGAATACTGCATGCATTTTTTTAGCAGCGGCAAAGTCAATGTTAATGTGTATTTGTCTCCGACTCAGAACTTTCATGATACTCAGGGGTTGCGTTATGCAATCTCTTTCGATAACCAGAAGCCGCAGATTATCAACATACACGAGAAAGACACAGTTCCCGACTGGAAGTACCCGCCGGAATGGAATAAAGCGGTCAGTGAGAATATCAAAGTGACGATCTCCGAGCACGTGCTTGAAAAGCCCGGCGAGCATGTTTTAAAATTCTGGATGGTCGATCCGGGAATTGTGCTGCAAAAAATTGTAATCGATGCTGGAGGCGTTAAGCCGAGCTATCTGGGCCCGCCTAAAAGCTATTTCACCGGCGGCTCGGCTAAGGCCAAAGCTGGTTCGTCTAAGTGTGACATTGACGGCTCAGGCGCCTATTCAACCGGTAAGTATCGCAATCTGTTCATCGAGGCTGGCCACTCCGAAGAAGAAGTAAATGAGAAAATCAACAGGGTGTACAAGCATTTTTTCCACGGCGATCCGAACACGCAGACACTCTATTATCCCGCCGGTTCCAATGCCAACGGGCCGCTGGCGTATATGCCGGATATAAACCATAACGACGTGCGCTCCGAGGGCATGTCGTACGGCATGATGATCGCTGTACAGTTAGACAAGAAGGCCGAGTTCGATGCCCTGTGGAACTGGTCAAAGACCTACATGTATCATGACGAACCCAATCATCCAACGTACGGATTCTTTTCGTGGCAAATGCGTTACGACGGAACCGCCATGAGCGAGCTGCCGGCGCCGGACGGTGAAGAATATTATGCGATGGCACTGTATTTTGCCGCCGGACGATGGGGCAACGGAACGGGTATTTACAATTACAAGGCCCAGGCGGACAAACTTTTAACTGATATGGTACACCGCGAGCCGATTACGAGTATGGTAGGAGGCCGGTTTTCCAGAGAGCAGACTGTGGGCAAAGAGGTCAATGAGGAGCACGCCATGATTCTTTTCTCACCCGATTCCAGGCGGAACCACATGACCGATCCATCTTATCATTTGCCTGCGTTCTATGAATTTTGGGCGAGATGGGGGCCGAAAGAGGACAGGGCCTTCTGGTATCGTGCCGCTACGGTCAGCCGTGATTTCTTTCAGCGAACCACGCACCCACGAACGGCCCTGAATCCAAACTACGCCAATTTCGATGGCACACCATACAGAGCCTTCGGCCGGACCGACGCGTTCCGGCACGATGCATGGCGTACGGCCAGCAATTGGGCCGTGGATTGGTCATGGTGGGCTAAAGATCCTCGCGAGCGACGATTAAGCGACCGGCTTCAGGCGTTTTTCGAGTCACAGGGGATGGATAATTACGTAGAACAATATGAGCTTGACGGCACACCTTTAGGCAAGTCGCATCCGACCGGCCTGGTAGCAGCAAACGCCGTGGCTTCTTTGGCGGCCACAAACGGCCCACGAGCACGAAAGTTTGTAGAGGCCTTGTGGAACGCTGAGATTCCGTCGGGTCGTTATCGCTACTACGATGGATTATTATATTTTATGAGTCTGCTCCATTGCAGCGGCCGGTTCCGAATCTGGACGCCGCAATAGCAGTTGTTAATAAATTAGGGAGTGTGCATTATGAAGAGAAGAAACATTTCCATCACAATCATTAAATCGCCGTGCGTTCTTATTATAGTATTGTTTTCGGCAATGAGCCCCTCTGGGGTCGATTCTGAGACACATTCCTCAGAAGGTATGGGTGCCTTCACCACCGGCCAATATCGCAATCTGTTCGTCGAGGCCGGGTACTCCGAGGAGCAAGTGAAGGCAAAAATCAACAGGGCGTATCAACAATTATTCCACGGCGACCCGAATACGCAGGCACTTTATTATCCTGCCGGTTCCAATGCGAACGGGCCGCTGGCTTATATTTATGATATCAACAACAAAGACGTGCGCTCCGAGGGCATGTCTTATGGGATGATGATCGCCGTACAAATGAACAAGAAAGCTGAGTTCGATGCTATCTGGAACTGGGCCAAGACTTATATGTATCACGATGATCCAAAACATCCTGGCTACGGCTCCTTTTCCTGGTCGGTGAAAAGAGACGGCAAGCCAAATGACGAGATGCCGGCGCCCGACGGCGAGGAATATTTCACTATGGCGCTTTACTTTGCCGCGGGGCGATGGGGCAACGGCAAGGGCATATACAACTACAAGGCCGAGGCAGACCGGTTGCTGACTCACATGAGGCACCGAAAGCTTATCACCGGCCCAACGGTAATTGGCCCCCGAACGGCCAGCAATCTTTTCGAGCCGGAATATAAGATGGTTCGTTTCACGCCGGACGTTGATAACTCCGAGCACACCGACCCATCCTATCACCTGCCGGCGTTTTATGAGCTGTGGGCGTTGTGGGGTCCCGAACGGGATCGGAAGTTTTGGGCACAGGCCGCAACAGTTAGCCGCGATTTCTTTGTACGTGTGACGCATCCGGCCACGGGCCTTGCCCCGGATTATGCCAATTTCGACGCTACGCCCTGGGCAAGCCCCTGGAATCCACGGTCGGCGAATTTTCAAGTCGATGCGTGGCGTACGGCGATGAACTGGTCGATGGACTGGGCCTGGTGGGCGAAGGACATCAGAGAACGGCAGCTCAGCGACCGGCTCCAGGAATTTTTCGAGTCCCAGGGCATATCCGATTACAAGAGCCATTTCAAACTCGACGGCAAGCCAATCGGCGGCGCACATTCGACCGGGTTAATAGCAATGAATGCCGCAGCCGGCCTGGCTGCAACTCATGAGCGTTCAAAACTGTTCATCGAAGAACTCTGGAATACATCAGTCCCATCGGGTCCACATCGTTACTACGACGGCATGTTATACATGCTGGGCATGCTTCATTGCGGCGGGCAATTCCGCATCTGGCCTCCACGATAATAGTAACCAGGGCCTTTTTTATTCGCCGCCGGAGGGCCCGGATGCAATCCAGTTGTCGGGATCATTGCCGTAGTCTGTCAGGACCTTCCGTGCTAATGATTGGCCGTAGCCGTCCGGGCCGACCGGCCATAGATCTACGCCGGACGGGTTGTTTTCAGGATGCGAGCCGTCGCTGTAATTTACTCTATCGACGCGGACGTATTGGCGTACGCCCTCAATGTTCACATCGCCGGGCATGCTCAACTCCAGGCTTTCGCCGGCATTGTTTAGATTTCCTTCGTAAGGGCCGAAAATTATTTCAACAGGCACAGCCGGATAACGCCATGAGAATGCCTCCGGCTTTTTGACTATGAATATATAATCGCCGGCAGGGACTGTAACCGGAGTATCAGACGGGAAGGTGAAATCAATGCCGTCCGTGAATTTCCACGGCTCGCCTGTCTCGGAATTGTACAGTGTTATTGGCTCGTCGCTGATATTGTACAGCTTGATATATTCATATTGGTCGTTGATATATGAGCCGCCGTTGGGCCAGTCGGGATTGTACATTATCTCGGAGATGACGATTGGGCCAACCTTCGGATATGAATTGTCAGAGCCGGGCGTGTTTTCTTCCATTGATACGAAGTTATAATTATCAGTGCTGGACTTGTAATAGCGCCCGAAAGAGACGCCGGTTTCCGAAGCACCGAAATCTTCGACGTCGCGATAGCCCGTCAGCACTTCATTTTGTGTTGAAATGAGGTATAACTTTTCACCGTTCTCACTTAAGGCGAACGGTTCGTAAGAACCCGGATCGTTCGCATTGCCGAAGTTCAGGTCTTCGTATAAAACGAGGTATCCGTTCGGGCCGATTGTGGTTCCGGCGGCAATTTTATATTTGAACAGGTTCTCATTACTGTCGCTGATGAACCAGCCGCCAATATCAATTGCAGTGTTGGTAGTGTTGTATAATTCAATCCAGTCCGAAGCCTCGGCGTGCGAATGTGCCAGAACCTCGTTAATCACAACAGCACCGGGATTGGGAACAATACCGCTGTCATCGTATCCCGGCGAGCCGTCGGCATAAGCGCTTGGGCGCCAGGAATCTTTTTTGTCCCAGCTGCCCAGGTCATTATTTGCAGGATCTATTATAGTCAGGGAGAAACCTTCGCCGTCAGTGAGGGAGCGCCAGCCGTCTTTATAGCTAAAGTCCAGAATTGTTCGGCCGATAGAGTCTTCGAGTGTGATTCTCTCGCCGGCGTTGTTCAGCCTGCCTGAGTATTGGCCTGCAACGTTGACATTTGTGCCGTAGCGAGCCTCGAAGACGCCGCGATCCTGAACGATTACCGTATATTGGCCTGATGTAAGCTCGATGCTCGGGAAGGTGAAATCTATACCGTTCGTGAAACTGACCAGTTTCAGATTTATGGTTTCGGCTCCGATATTCTTTAACTCAATGAACTCTTCATTTGGCTCTATCGGGTTATACATTATCTCGGAGATACGGAGGTTCTCTGCTACGGGGCCGACGGCATAAACCGCCTCGTTCAGCGCGCTCCATGTGTTGCCGCTTAATACTCGTGACTTAACATTGACGCTGTGGGGCAAAGTAATTAAGTTGGTATATTCGAGCGCAGTTGGTGAGACTCCCTCAACACCGGAAGAGCCGCCTTTGCCGGCTATTAGCCCAGCAGAAATTAGAAGATCGGAACTTGTGGCCGAGGCATTCAGGCCTTGGATAGCCAATAAATTAGCGCCTTGCCGGAGGTTGTCGAGAAAAGCTGATATGTCGATACTCTCGAATAGAACAGCAGCGGAATCGGAATGGCTTACGCTGGCTCGTGAGTTCCAGGCCGGTGTGCCGTTGAAATTCCTTCGTGCTATCTCTCTGCCATTAAGATAAGCAACAAAAGCGTCGTCGTATCTGATTTTCAAAGTCATAAAGTTAAATTCGTCAGTGTCGCCGTTAAAGATAAACACGGTACGTATATAACACGTGGTATTGCCGGCATACATCTGTTCTTCAAGATCGAGGCCAATAAATTGATCGTAGCCTGCGCTTCTTTCATACCCGATTCCGCCGGGCGCTCCGACCGATTGCATCCAGGCGGAATCGTTGAAGCCTACATTGCCCTTCCAATTGTCATCTATCGCGGCGGACGGTACGAGAACTCGTTTGTGGGCACTTTCAGCGACTAATGTTGTCGTAGTGCTGCCTCCAGTAGATTGTTTTGCAAATCGCGGATCAGTCCCGTCAAGGGTATACCATATCGTGCCCTCTGCGGCGGTCATCGAGAGCGCATCGTTTTCCGAGACTGGCCCGCCGTGCTGGTACGAACCATTTACACGAAAGACCGGTGCATCCACCCTTGGATACCAGCCGCGTGATTTGAACTGGTCAAGGACGATGGCGGTGCGCCGCGGGAAATACTCATCGAGCAGCCAGTCACGTTCGAGCAGCCAGTGAGGATCGCGCATGTACCGAATATGTGCAAATCTTTCTATCTGATTGTCGCCCCAGCGTGCGGATTCGCCGACAACAGCCCGGTCAACGTCATCCAGCCTGATTTGGTACAAAGCTGCCGCACCTTCAGGAGTGAGAGCACCATTGTTGAAAAAATGCCGATGGACGTGGTCGGCAAACAAAAGGCGGTATTCATCGTTTTGCATAAGTCTGTTATGAAGGCGTGTTGGCCCGCCGGCATTATCCCTACCGGTGGAGTCTTCGTAGAGATTTTCCATCAGGTGTTCGCCGTCCCAGTGATGATACCGCCAGAGGCCGTTGGGATCGGCAGAATTTCGGGTTGCGTACCAGTTCTTATGGCCCCAGTCCCAATCTCCGACGTAGTAGTGCGGAATTAAATAATTCATGAAATTTTCCACGTCAAGGTACTGCTTAATGAGCTGATACTGCTGGTCAGATGCCAGACCGGATTCGGCGATACTGAGCATCTGATTAAAAGTGGTATTGGAACCATTAATTATCTGACCACTGTTATGTTTAAGGCAGTCGTAATCATCCGAATCACCGCCGAAGTATGAAGCGGCGAAGCGGTGGTCCGGCCGCTCGTGGAGGTTGTATAGTCCCCAGTAGAGGCCATTAAGGTATAAATGTACATGCCTGCCGTGATGGCTATAGCCGCCCATTGCATTTTGGATGTCCGCTACAAATTGGTCTCTTGTATATTGAGCAACATCCGGCTGATAAATTGGCCGGCCTGATATCCATGGTCGAGTACCGTGATCAGTGCTGCCGCCGCCATACGGCCAGGTGTTTCCCAGGCGGGCATCAAGAACGAGCGTATCGAAACTTTCAACGGGGGAATCACGAAATATCTTGTAATTAAGCTTTGTCGGTCCGCCGGTGGGTGTCCCATCATCCGTTTCGGGTTTGAATCTCGGTCGCATGGAGAGTTTGTCAGCTTTCCATCTATTAAGACTGGTTCCTCCGCCACTGACCCCGCCCTGCATCGATAGGGCGCAATTGATTTGGAAATTATCCCCGGTATTGGGATCGATATACTCCATGGAAACTACACGTTCGGTACCATCCTGTGATTCATTGACATAGATGCCTTTACTGCCGAACCAGTCATCTCTGTTCATCACCAGAGACATTGTCGGTATCGATTTCATGTCGTCTTTTATTGTGCTGCTGTAAGCATTGACAACAATGGGATCCATCTGGTAATCAGGGCCGGCATGTCCCCAGCCTCCTGTAGGAAAACCGGGCGGGTACTTCGGCTGCTCGACGACATCATTGAGAAATATATAGGTATGAGTATCGACATTGCTGGGCAACCAGCCCGGCTTAATAACCACCGCTCGCAAACACGTGGTGCTGTTGATTGGCACAGGTGCGGTATAAATCATTTGGCCCTGGGCACGACCGGAAGCACTATAAGGATCAGAACCATCAAGCGTGTAGTATATCATGGCTCCGTCAGTTTCGGTTGCTATTGTCACAGTAAAAGGTTCATCATAAAAGCCTCGATTATGGCTGAATTTCGTATCTGCCACTTGGTTTATGTAACCACCTTCATTTTGATTCGTCGGGCTGGGAGTCACAAAAAAACGCCAATCTTCACCGGCATCCGGATGCCGACCATAAGAAATATCTGTCATTTGCGTTAAATAAACAACTCTGTCGATTAAAGTCTGTCCATCTTTATCAAACAGACCGATTTCTTCACCCTCGGCGTCAAGCTTGAAATTAGCGTGTAGACCGGCATCGTAAATATCATTGTCAGCCCAAATAAGTAAATATTCTCCCTGTGTTATTACTGTCAAAGCCGGATTATTATTGGGAATTTGCCATTTGGTTGGGAAAGACAAGTCATCCGTCAAATACATGCCGCCGATATTGACGGGACCGGAACCATAGTTATGGATTTCTATCCAGTCATCGTATTGTCCTTGTGGGTCCTGAATAGAACCGTCGTTGGAAGCCATGAACTCGTTGATTACCAGAGAAGCGGAATTCTGAGCTTTCACTGAGCCGATTAAAAATATCAGTAGCATCAGCACAAACAATGTGATTTTGGCGCATTTGGGCATACTGTTGAAACCTTCCTCAATAGCAGTCTGTAATATTGAACTATCTATGGTTTAATATTCGTCTTCCACGAACTCTACCGATTATAACAAATACGAGGCAGCAAAGTCAATGATTCGCTTGCGAAGTATAAAATGCAACAGGCATGAAATATTGGATGGATATCGCATGTTGACGAAAATAAATATGGAACCTATACGAGATTTGGATTGAGAAAATTCCTGCCGCCGAAGGTCTTTTTTGGTGCGTATTTCCTGCGATACTCCATTGGGCTAAGCCCCTTCTGCTGCTTGAAATATCGCGAAATATTATTGGTATATGGAAATCCTAACGACCATGCAATCTGTGAAATCGACAAGTTTGTTTCAACGAGCATTTTGGCCATTTGATTAACACGGGCATATTTGATTTCTTCGAGTACTGAGTGTCCGAGTATTTTCCGAAAGCGCTGCTCCAATGTCCGGCGGGAAAGACCGGCGGCCTCGGCAACATTACTAACCTGAATTACCTCATTTGAATGATTGCGAATAAAGTGGACCGCGTTAGCAACCTGCTTGTCTTCTATCGCCATAATATCCGTTGACTGTCTGGTTACGACATGCAAAGGAGAGACAAGCACTTCTTTTTGGGTTCCCATTTCGCCATTTTTTTGCGAAATGGGGCCCCTTTCATTTTCTCCTACTTTCTGCCCGTCCATCAGTTTACCGAGAAGTTGAGCCGCCTCATATCCTGCCCTTTGGGTGCTAAGAGCTATACTGGATAGTTGAGGATAAGAAAGACCACAGATTAACTCATCATTGTCTACTCCGAGAATTGCCACCTCACTTGGCACATTGATGCCTGCAATCTTACAGGCCGCCAAAACATCCTGGCTGCGGTCATCATTACCCGCCATTACAGCTATAGGTTTCTCAAGTGATACCAGCCATTTGGCAATAACTACTTGTTCCTTGTCAGGTGTACGCAAGCGTTTTGCCTTTGGTTGCTTGTACATGTACATCTTCAAATTAAAGCCGGATTCCGTTACTATTCTTTTGAAATTCTCCCCCCTTTGCTGCGACCAGATCATATCGTCATACCCACAATATGCAAATCTCCTGAATCCAAGTTCCAGGAAATATTCAACGGCAGTCTGTGCAATTGCAGCCTGATCGGTTACTACGCAATATGCATGCTGAGTCGGCCTTTCCAAACCACGAATCACGGCAGGACACCCTAAGTTGACTATCACTTTTATAAGATTGGCATCCCATGTGTAGCCGATTATACCATCGGCTTGAAGCTCTTTAATCCACTCGTATGGGTGCTTTCTGCCTTTTTTATGCGCTTCCGGCTCCATATAAAAGAGCCATGGTCCATGAAAATTCGAATATTGGACGATCCCGTGAAGTAGTCCCCGACCAAAAGCTCTTGATTTCTCAATAAGTAAAATGACTTTTGGAACCCTTGACATAATGTATTCCTACTATATCAGCGCAAAACCTGCAAGGAAAATGCGCAAAATGATGGTGTTTTTGCGCAATATTATGGTTTTCAGAGGTTCTCACTGTTTATAATAATATTATATTTACACTATATAGGATAGTTCAACTATGCTCAAGAGAAAAGGATTTACGTTAATTGAATTGCTCGTCGTAATCGCAATTATTGCTTTGTTAATGGCGATATTGATGCCATCGCTCAATCGAGTCAAAAAGCAGGCAAAGTCGGTATCCTGTCAGAGCCGGCTCAAACAATGGGCACTTATCTTCGCAATGTACACCAATGATAATGAGGGCTATTTTCACTACAGAGAATTCGGCACCAACTTAGGCTATCAAAATATGTGGCCTCAATTCTATCAACCGTACTATAGTGATCCAATGATGCGATGCTGCCCCGCTGCACGCAATCCGGATGTTAACTTTGGGCCATACAGCACATGGGGTGCGGCGCTTGGGACGGCACAGGATACGGAGTGGGGCTGGGGAGGTTCCTGGGTGCCTAAAGAAGGTTTTTTCGGCAGTTATGGAATGAACCGGTATATTCTTAATAGAACCGAACCGGAGTACTGGCGAAAAACCGGTGTTAAAAATGCAGACCAGGTCCCGGTATTTCTGGATTGTATGTATGTAGCGATTAATCCGGCTTCAACGGATGCGCCTTCCGATTATAACGGCGAACGCTCGAATCAGATGCAATTTTCCTGTATAGACCGGCATTTGGGTTCTATTAACTGCCTTTTCCTTGATTTCTCAGCACCTAAAATCGACCTTAAACAACTTTGGACTCTCAGATGGAGCAGAACGTTCGATTATGCCGGACCCTGGACCCAGGCCGGCAACGTACGACCGGAAGACTGGCCGGAATGGATGAGAAGTTTCAAGGACTATTAATGATAAAATTGTTAGTTAGCTGTTCATTCTGTTCAGAGTAGTGAAGAAGAAAGGAGGTGGTGTCAAGTCATAAGCAATTTTCCTGGCAGAGATTCAAGTTTGTTTTGGTATGTAACCAAAACATATCATTCTCACTTTTATGAAGGAGGTGTATTATGTACAAGAATTTAGTTCTTCTTATTTCTGCTTTGGTTCTATCGGCAGTGTCCACAAGCCAGGCCCTGGTCGTTGGTGACTTCGAGGACGGGCTTGACGGATGGGTGTCGGCTGGAGACGCCGTTTTGACGCCCAGCACGGTAGGCGCAACATCAGGTGCCGGCTCATTGCTGATCGAGGCGCCAGGTAGCTGGCAAATGCTCGCATTACTTGATATAAAGTCGCTTCGGTCCGTTTTATCTGTCGAGGGGGCTGCCGTTTCAGCCGACGTTACTGCATTCGCTGAGGACATGGAGACGGACTGGATGAATATGGAGATGATTATCAACGGCCAGAACCACGATGAAACCGGAGCGAACAATAACATCAGCTGGCAATCACTCGGAGGTATTGATGTAGTTCTAAATGGAGTAACTCAGACGCTTTATTGGGAGCTTCCCGCCGACCTGTCGGCAAAGATTGCAGGGACCGATGATAACATCGAGTGGTTCGAGCTCTTTATCGTTACCAATAACGGTGCGGCAAACACAAAAATCTACATGGATAACATACAATTAATAGGTGCTGAGCCTGAACAGGAACCGGCGGGCCTGAAAATTGCCTGGGTCTCCTACCACGCAGCCGACGACGAACCGCATCCTGATGCTGCC
>Ga0207752_1000221_pt1 | contig 26891 bp, 17 predicted proteins | sample Pon2CUnioCityCA_6_FD_187272 | JGI IMG/M metagenome (GOLD analysis project Ga0207752, IMG submission 187272) | Marine sediment microbial community from Union City, CA, USA - Pond 2C Sediment 2 (SPAdes) | ecosystem: Environmental > Aquatic > Marine > Intertidal zone > Salt pond sediment ... | reverse complement strand
GGGGTCTATGAGCAGGGGCATTGCGTCCGGACGTATGTCAACGGAACGCTGGATCGGGAGGTGGCGACGTTTGGCATCGCCTCCATATCGACCGGTCCGTTGCTGCTCGGCCGCGAGTTATGCTGCGGTGCCAACTGGTGGCTGGGGCTTCTGGATGATGTCAGGCTCTACGGTAAGGCGCTGAAAGCCGATGAAATTGAGCAGATCATGCAGGAGGGTCGGCGCATCACGGCGTGGGACCCGCAGCCTGCGACGGGAGCGAACGTGATCGCGGGGTCCACATTCGCCGTGAGCTGGTCGGCCGGAGACACGGCGGTGGCACACGATCTCTACATCGGTACGGATGCGAACGCCGTGGAGATGGCCGACGAGATCTCGCCACTGTACCAGGGACGGCTGGTCGGTACGACGTTCCCTCTGCAGTGGCTGGTGGAATCCGGCGGCCGGTTCTTCTGGCGCGTCGATGAAGTGGAAGCCGACGGCGAAACCATTCACAAAGGTGATGTGTGGACCTTCACCGTCTTTGATCATCTCGTGATCGATGATTTCGACAGCTACACGGATAGCGAAGGCAGCCGGATTGAGGAGGTTTGGATCGACGGTTCCCTCAACAACACCGGCTCGCAGGTGGGCCGGTGGCTCAACCCTTCCACAGGGATCAGGGATCGTTCCCACGACGAATGGTCCATGTCCCTGGCCTATGACAATACCCGACCGCCGTTCGTCAGCGAGGTCGAGCGGGAGTTTGCCGCCGAACAGGACTGGACGGCCGGTGAAGCGAACACCCTGAGCCTGCGGCTTCGGGGTGACCTTGTGTCCTTTGCGGAAACGGCACCGGGGACATTTGCCATGAGTGCGACCGGCGCCGACATTTGGGGTGCCGGCGACGAGTTCCGCTATGCCTACAAGCGGCTCGACGGCGACGGCTCGATCGTGGCCAGGGTCGAGCGCGTCGGGAACAGCGACGTCTGGGCCAAGGCGGGCGTGATGATCCGCGAGAGTCTCGATCCCGTCTCCGCCTATGCCTTCATGCTGGTCACGCCGGGCGGAATCCGCGCCTTTCAGAATCGTCCGGCCAACTATAGCTCATTCTGCCTTTCCGCTCACAGTTGGGATGCGCCGGCCATCCCTTCCTGGGTCAAACTGGAGCGCAAGGGCGACCAGTTCACCGGCTATCACTCGGTCGACGGCATCAACTGGATCCAGCAGCCGGACACGGATAATACCGGGCCGGACCCCTCACCCAATCCGCAGACGATCCCTATGCCGCCCTATGTCTACGTCGGTATGGCTCTGACCAGCCACGCCGCGGGCATCGTTACGACCGCCAGGTTCTCCGGTGTGGAGATCACCGGCGATGTCATAGGCCAGTGGGACGTTGCGGAGATCGGAGTCGCCCAGCCGGGCAACAGTCCTTGTGAGCTATACGTGGTCGTCGAGGACAGCGCGGGCGCCACGGCGATGGTGATTCATCCTGATCCAACGGTTGTGAGCGGCACGGCGTGGACCGAATGGGAGATCCCGCTGAGTCGCTTCGCCGGCGTGAATCTCCAGCAGGTCCGGAGGATGTGCATCGGCGTAGGCGCTCTCGACCCCACAATCCCGGCCGGTTCCGGCCGCATCTACATCGATGACATCCGCCTGTTGAGCCGGTAGCCGAGGCCACATCCTGATGGCGTTGCATACCGTCGGCGTGTACCGCTTCGAGGCCACCGCCCATTGCTGAACACAGACTCTTGTGGCACAACGACTTGCCGTGGGAGTCCAGAATCATCTGGAAATGTCTCTCAATCCCTCCGGCCTGGCATTGCAGATTCATGGATTCCGGCGCGAAAATGGTCAGGTCAACAACTAGGCTATTGAAGTCGGATGCCGTTCTCTGGTATCATGAGGGTGATAACGTGCAGAGGATAATCTGTGGCGTCACGTGGGAAGCTGCGGCCGGCGCACATTCAGCGCCAAGATTAGGAGCTGAGAAAATGGGAAAGATCATGTCTCTTTTCGCTCCCGTTCATTCCGTGTATCGAAATGCTTCTTCCACGGGGGTCCGATTGCTCCTTATTGGCCTACTGGCGCATTCCGCGCATGCCTCGCAAGATCGATTCGGCGGCGTCTTCCTTGATGGGAATGACCCCCATAACCTTCTGGCCGGCCTCACCTGGCAGCAACTCGGCGATAAGATGGCGGAACTTGGAGAACAGCGACAGAAACTGATCGACGTGGAGATCATCGAGCGCCAGACGCCCTCCGCCGGCCAACATAATCCGCCGGCCTTCGCCGGAGTCTGGCGAGAAGGCAACTACGGTCAGAGTCTCATCGGGGGGCTTGTGTGGGATGACTTTGTACAAGAGGTCCGGAATCAGCACAGGCTTGGTATGCGAATCATCGACATGGAGACCCACGTCGAATACGGCGTTCGCAAATACGTCGCGGTGTTCCGCACGACCTATGAGCCTCGGGTTGGAGGCCGTTCGGCAGCTCAGGTTGTATTCGGCTATCAGAGGCTGGCGACCGGGATGTCCTGGAGCGAGTTCACGGCGGAATATGCTTCCCAACACGCGGCCGGGTGGCATCTGATTGATATTGAGACCTATCAAGACCATGGCACGCGGTACTGGGCGGCGGTATGGAATGAGGGGTACAAGGATGAGTGGCTGTACGCGTGGCCGCGCGAGCGGTTTGAGATCCTTCAGGAATTCTTGAACGGCAGTCAGCAATTGGTGGACATGGAGAGTTGGCGGGAAGGGGACGCCCGCATGATCGCCGGGCTCTTTTATGGACTATCGGATCCGGTAACGATGGAAGTCGGGGAGAACTGGCAGAAGTTCATTCCCCTCTGGGAGGAGCACGCCAGGAATGGACGACGCTTGATCGATTTGGAGGTCTACCCGGACACCACCGACAGGCGCTGGAAAAACACCTTTGCTGAAGTCCTTGGGGGCAAGGCGATGGGCTGGTCGTTTGCGGTGATGGAGAGTGGCGTTCTGGCGGAAGCCGGGGCTGAGGGCTGGGCCCGATCGTCCCATGAGTGGTTCAACGCATCCACGCCCATGAAGGCCGATTCCGTTATGAACGTCGCCAGTGTCACGAAACTGCTGACGACCGTAGGGATTCTTGAGCGTCACGAGCAGCTTGGCGAAGACTTCAGCTTCATCGATTGGTCCATAGCCTATTACCTCCAGGGCTATTACAGCGGTATCCATCCGAGTCTGTGGAACGTTACGATTCGCGACGTCCTGACTCAGAAGACCGGGATGCAGGAACTCAATGACAAGACCAGTCCCACGTGGGATGAACTGGGCAGCAACTATGCCGAACGCATCGGCAAGTGGCTGACCTTGCCCTTGGTCGGCACCCCGGGAGCCGGCAAGGCCAGCTACTACAATCACTATTTCAATCTGCTGATTCTGGTCCTTGAGGCCTCCACGGGCCAGGACTACGAGGGGTGGATGAATGCAAACGTCTTCGGCCCACTCGGGATCGGCCCGTTGTCAGGCGGTCCCAAGAGCCTGATTACCGATCCTCTATACTACAGCGTACTGCCCGATAGCGGATTTGGAGCATGGTTCAACGAACCCGGTGACAGTTGCTTCGAAGGAGACGGCAATGGAGGATGCTGGTATGCCTCCGCCATCGATATGGCCCGCCTCGTCGCGTCATTCCGGGATGGGACCATCCTGGAGCCCGCCACCGTGCAAATGATGGGAGACGAAATCATGGCGTGGTATCCCTGGCCTCCTTCTAATGGTCCCTACCGCGAAAAGAATGGTGGCTTGTGCGACGGAAAGGCACGTGGCTTGGGGGCCGACGTCATGGCTCTCACGGATGACTTCGATGTCTGCATTATCACGAACAGTTGGACCTCCTATACGTGTGATGCCACGCAGCAAGCCCCCATCTGTCTCGAGGATCTCATCGTACAAGCCTACGATGCCCCGGAAGATTGGTAGGCGGGCACAGGTGCGAGGTCATGATAGGCGCAGACCGCCGCACAGATCGAACACAGTCGCAAAATGAGATCTGCAAACCTTGGAAGTGCGGAGCTGCCTGTGGCTGGGTGAAGCGCGCCTCATGAAGCGTCGGCCGGGGCTCAACACGCCCGGTGTCCCTTCCCAGTTTTCTTTCTATTGTTGGTTGACTTCGTTGTGGGCGGCGGCTATAGTCGGTGCACGCTGATTGTACGTATACGTACCATTTGTCCGAGCGGCGTCATGACAACCGGGCATGACATAGCGATGGGTCTTCGAGCGGCCTATTGGTCGATGCACCGCCAGACCAACGCCCGCCTGGCGCGGCACGCGGTGACGGCGGACCAGTTCGTGCTGCTGAGTCTGCTGGCCGAGCAGGACGGGATCACACAGCAGCAGCTTTGTCGCCGGGCCTCCTCCGACCCCAATACCATCCGGGCCATCCTCGTACTGTTGGAGAACAGTGGGCTCGTGGCGCGCGAACCGCATCCGACGGACGCGCGCGCCCGCCGCGTCACGCTGACTCGCAAGGGCCGGCAGACCTACGCGAGGCTGTCGGCGGAGCTCAAGCCGCTGCAGGATCGACTCCTGGGACTCTTCGATGCGGAGGAGGGGCAAGCCCTGGTTCAGTTCCTGGGCCGTATCTCTGAAGAGATGATCCGTTCGGAACGCCGTCGGCGTGGCGCTGCGGCGTCGGCCACCGCCGGGAAATAGAGAACAAGCTCTTGTCTAATGACAGCGACTGTTGAAAGGAGAAAAGGATGAACGCACGACGAATGATGACCTCGGTGATCCTTGTCGCAATGTTGGCGGCGTGCTTCGTCGGCACGGCCTCGGCCCAACGGCGCTTCGGTCAGCAGGGGCCACGCGTGGTCTCGCCTGAAGTGGGCGCGGACCGGCGCGTTACCTTTCGTATCCTCGCACCGGACGCTGAGGCGGTGCGGCTCAGCGGCAGTGATATCCCGGGCGTCGGCCAGGGCGCCGAGATGACGAAGGACCCCAACGGGGTCTGGGAAGTGACGCTCGGCCCGCTCGACCCGGGGGCATATCGCTACAACTTCAACGTGGACGGCGTCTCGGTGATCGATCCTCGCAGCTCTTCCGTCAGCGAGTCCAACCGGAACGTCTGGAGCCTCGTGTACGTTCCCGGCTCGGACTTCATGGACACGAAGGACGTGCCGCGCGGCGCCGTCGCGGAGGTGACGTACTACTCGAAGTCGTTGAAGCGTTTTCGCAGGATGCACGTGTACACGCCGCCCGGCTATGAATCGGGCCAGGGTCGCTACCCGATCTTCTACCTCCTGCACGGGGCCTTCGATTGCGACGATTCGTGGACGTCGGTCGGGCGTGCCGGGTTCATCCTGGATAACCTCATCGCCGCCGGCAAGGCCAAGCCGATGGTCGTGGTCATGCCGGCCGGCCACACCGGCCCGTTCCGGTTCCGTCCGCCCAGCGATGATTCGTCCCGGCCTCCGATCGATGAGTTCACCCAGGATTTCCTGAACGATATCATGCCGTACGCGGAGAAGAACTACCGCGTCTACACCGACCAGCAGCACCGCGCCATTGCCGGCCTCTCCATGGGAGGCGGCCAGACGCTCAACATCGCCATTCCCAACCTGGAGAAATTCGCCTACGCCGGCGTGTTCAGTTCCGGGATCTTCGGCATCACGGGGCGCGGTCCCGGCGCCAACTCCGGCGGGCCAACCTTTGAAGAGCAGCACAAGGAGACGCTCGACAACGCCGATCTGCGAAAGGGGCTCAAGCTCCTGTGGTTTGCTACCGGCAAGGACGACTTTCTCATCGAAACGTCCCGCGCCACGGTCGAGATGTTCAAGAAGCACGGCTTCGAAGTGGTCTACAAAGAGAGTGCCGGCGGCCACACCTGGATCAACTGGCGCGACTACCTCAACGAGTTCGCGCCCCAACTGTTCCAGTAGCGGCGATTGGCTAACAGAATAGCGACTGAGGAGACAACCATGGTGACGAGAGTGAATATCAAGAGCAGATGCGCCATCGCGATCCTTTTCGGATGGCTTGCGGTCGTCGCCGTTCAGGCGGCCGATGTCACCGGTGCGTGGCGGGCCGAGTTCGACACGCAGATCGGCGTTCAGAAGTACGTCTTCACGCTGAAACAGGCCGGCGACAAAGTCACGGGCAAAGCCGTCTCGGACATTGCCGGCCGGAAACGCGAAGTGGACTTGCAGGATGTCAAGCTCGACGGGGATACGATTGCATTCTTCGAAGTCTTCGATTTCCAGGGCAACGAACTGCGAATCGACTATACAGGCAAGATTTCAGGCGATGAGATCCGGTTCACGCGCAACGTAGGCGATTTTGTCACGGAACAGTTCGTGGCGAAACGCGTCGAGCCCGGAACCGCACCATCTGACGAGAAAGAAGCACCGTCGCGGCCGGAACGCAGGAGGCCGACCGGATTCGGGCCGCCGCCCGAGCTGGGGCCCGACGACAAGCCCGCGTTTCCGCCGGCCCCAGAGGGCTTCGACGCCCGTCGTGACGGCATCGCACGAGGCACGGTGCAGACCGTTGAGTACGATTCGAAGACGGTCGGCATCAAGCGCAAGATGTTGGTCTATACGCCACCGGGCTATTCGAAAGAGGCGAAGTACCCGGTTCTCTATCTAATGCACGGTCTGGGCGGCGATGAGACGCAGTGGGTCCAGGCGGGGAAGGCCGACGTTATCCTGGACAATCTCTACGCGGACAACAAAGCGGTCCCGATGATCGTCGTGATGCCGAACGGCCGGGCCTCGGCGGACCCGCCTCTCGCGAATCCCTTTGAGGGCAATCCCTTCGAGACGTACGCGGCGTTTGAGGCCGACCTGCTCCGCGACGTGATCCCTTACATCGAGTCGCACTTCCCGGTTCGCGCCGACCGCACGCACCGCGCGTTGGCGGGACTGTCGATGGGAGGGGGCCAGGCGCTGAACTTCGGCCTCAGGAACCTGGACACCTTCGCCTGGGTCGGCGGCTTTTCGTCGGCCCCGAACACGAAGCCGGCGGCGGAGCTGATCGCCGAGCCGGCGCAGGCAAACAAACAACTGCGGCTGCTCTGGGTCTCCTGCGGCGACCGAGACGGCCTGATGAGGATCAGCCAGTCCTTCCATCGCGACCTGAAGCAGATGGAGATTTCTCACATCTGGCACGTAGACTCCGGCGGCCACAGCTTTCCCATCTGGAAGAACGATCTCTACCTCCTGGCGCAACTGCTCTTCAAGGACGAGAAGGACCGTCAGGCAGCATCGGGGTCGAGTGCCGAACGTCCATGATCCGACAGGGTCGAACGCGTCTCCCGGAAATCGGACTTTGTCTGCGGCATAATCGTGTGCCACTGGGCTGGGTTATGTACGACCGAACGTCATGGCGGTCCTCACGTCGGTGATATCGAGCGAAAAGCGACGAAGTATTCCGCCTCCTGACGAGGCGCGTCTCTCGCTTGCGGCCGGCGCCCTCGACTACGCTCGGCGTGACGAAGAGGGCGCGTTGTGCCGCGAAACGCGGTCGCACACGGACTGCTTGCCCATCTGTTTTTTTCCGCTTGCGGGGCGGGTCGGAGCGGCTTACTATGCGAGTACTGGTGTTCAGAGCAGGTGGTTACGCATAGAAGGAAGACATGATGGGATCAGACAGGCTGCGAATGTGTGGGCAGGCGAATCTCAAGGAGCCTCGGCTGCTGCTGGGCTTCTCGGGCTGGATGGACGGGGGGGATGTCTCAACGGGGACGGTGAAGGTGCTGGCGGAGCGGCTGGATGCGAAGCGGATCGCGGAGATCGAGCATGAGGGGTTCTACATCTACAACTTCCCCGGGGCGATGGAGGTGACGGCACTGTTCCGCCCGCACTGCCGGATTCGCAAGGGCATCATTCGCGATTTCGAGTTCCCGGAGAATGTGTTCTACGCCGCCGAGGACGCGGACTTGATCCTGTTTGCGGGCAAAGAGCCGAACATGAACTGGGTCGATTACGGCGACTGCGTGTTCCGGGTGTGTCGCGAGTTCGGCGTGCGGCGGATGTACTTCATCGGCAGCGTGGCGGGGCTCGTGCCGCATACACGCGACCCGCGGCTGTTCTGCTCCGTCTCCGACGCCGAGATGAAGCCGTGGTTCGACGATTATGGCATGAAGTTCAGCGATTATGACGGGCCGGCCAGCATCGTGACGTATCTGACCACGCGGGCGAAAGAGCAGGACCTCGAGATGGTCAGCATCGTGGCCACCGTGCCCGCCTACGTCCAGGGCAGCAACCCGAAGTGCATCGCGGCCGTGACCAAGCGGGTCGCCGGCGTCCTCGGCGTCCACGTCGAGACCGACGACCTCCAGGCCACCGCCGATGAGTTCGAGAAGAAGCTGACCGAGGTCGTTCAGGAGCAGCCGGAGTTAGCGGAGAACATCGTGAAGCTCGAACAGGACTACGATAACGAAATCTTCAGCGAAATGGGTGAGCTCAAACACTGGCTCCATCAGAAAGGCATTCGGCTCGATTGATGGCCGCCGGTGCATGGCGCCCGATAGGAGGTTGTTGTATGGGAACGTCTTTGTTGCGGCGGGTCATTGTGTTAGCGGCCGCACTCGGCGTGAGTTTTTGTAGCGGCGTCCTCTCGCAGGAAGTCATCGGCCGGCCCGGTGAGACGCCCCAGCAGCGGGATGCGCGGATGCAGTGGTGGCGCGAGGCCCGCTTCGGCATGTTCGTTCATTGGGGAGTCTATTCCGTGCCCGCCGGCGTGTACAAGGGCAAGGAGATCGGCGGCATCGGCGAGTGGATCATGAACCGCGGCAGGATTCCCGTCGCCGAGTACAAGCAGTTCGCGCGCCAGTTCAACCCGGTTCGCTACGATCCCGACGCGTGGGTGCGCCTCGCGAAAGAAGCGGGCATGAAGTACATCGTCATCACGTCGAAGCACCATGACGGCTTCGCGTTGTTCGACTCGAAGGCGACCGACTGGGACGTGGTGGACGCCACGCCCTACGGCAAGGACCTGCTCGCGCCGCTGGCCGAGGCCTGTCGCCGCCACGGCCTGAAACTCGGCTTCTATTACTCACAGGCCCAGGACTGGTGCCATCCGGGCGGCGCCGCCGCCGGTGGGCATTGGGACCCGGCCCAGGACGGCGATATGGACGCCTACATCCGCAAGATCGCCATGCCGCAGGTGAAAGAGATCCTCTCCAATTACGGCGAGCTGGGGGTCCTCTGGTGGGATACGCCCACGAACATGAACAAAGAGCGGGCGGACATGCTTCTGCCGCTGACGAAGCTCCAGCCGCATATCATCACGAACAACCGTCTCGGCGGCGGCTACGGCGGCGACCTCAGCACGCCCGAGCAGCGCATCCCTGCGACCGGCATGCCCGGCCGCGACTGGGAAACCTGCATGACCATGAACGGCACGTGGGGCTTCAAGAGTTACGACCACAACTGGAAGTCCATCGAGACGCTCATCCGCAACCTCGCTGATATCGCGAGTAAGGGGGGGAACTACCTCCTGAACGTCGGCCCGACGTGCCTGGGCGAGATCCCCGAGCCGAGCATCGAACGGCTCAAGCAAGTGGGCCAGTGGATGAAGGTCAACGGTGAATCGATCTATGGCACCACGGCCAGTCCGTTCACTCGTCTGCCGTGGGGCCGCTGCACGAAGAAGCTCAATGCCACCGGCGCGACGCTCTACCTGCACGTCTTCGACTGGCCGGAGGACGGCAAGCTGCTCGTCCCCGGTCTGCGCAACGAGGTCCGCAGCGCCTGGCTGCTCGCCACGGACAAGACCCTCCGGACCACGGCAACCGATGACGGCGTGACGGTCCAGGTGCCCGCCGAGCCGCTGGATCCCATCGACGCAGTGGTTGTGCTGGAGGTCAAAGGCGAGCTCGACATCGAGAAGGTCTTGCCGAAACAGGGGGCCGACGGCCGGCTCGCACTGCCCGCGACCCTGGCCGACATCCACGGGGGCAGCGCTCAGGTCGAGTCAAAGTACGGCGCACCCAACATCGGATTCTGGACCAACGCGCGCGATTGGGTGAGCTGGCAGTTCCAGATCGACAGGCCCGGCCACTTCGACGTCACGGCCGAGATCGCCACGCCGGCAACAGGCAGTAAGTTTGAGCTCATGGTCGGCAACGAGAAGCTCAGCGTCGAGGCATCGAGCACGGGCGGCTATGACGCCTTCAAGACGCTCAAGCTCGGCACCGTGCAGATCGATGGGGGCGCGCAGGAGCTCAGCATTAGACCCGTGCGAGATCAATGGCAGCCGATCAACCTCCGCGAGATTGTCCTGACGCCAGCCGAGTGAGCGTGCCGCGCGCATTGTGCGCGACGTCGTGCGTCTTTGAAAGTGGTAGGGCGGGCTTGGCCCACCGTTCTTGCTGCGGCGAAGGAGACGTTATGAGCGAGCCAACGATCTACGAGCGGTATCCGGGCTGGATCGTCCTGGTGTCCAATCTTGTCGCTGTTGCCATCTATGCCATCGGCGTGACCATCATGGCGGGATTTGGGATATGGTCGGCGGCGGCGTACCTCGTCTACTGCGGCTGGGTGGAATACAGGCTCCTCAGGCATAGCTGCGTGAACTGCACCTACTACGGCGGGACGTGCGCCTTCGGCAAAGGCCGGCTCTGCTCGCTGCTGTTCACGCAGGGCGACCCACAGCGATTCGGTGAGACGGAGATTTCCTGGTCCGATCTGGTTCCCGATTTCGCCGTCGCTCTCCTTCCGGCGGCCGGCGCCATCGTGCTGCTGATCGCAGATTTCCGCTGGACCCTCCTCGCTCTGCTCGCGATCCTGCTGGGCCTGTTCTCCGGCGGCAACGCCTTTGTCCGAGGGACTCTGGCCTGCCGCCACTGCCGCCAAAGAGAGCTCGGCTGCCCCGCACAGAAGCTGTTCAACCCATAGGGCAGGGCCTGCAAACGTTCTTTCCACACATAGCGCACGCCGCACGACCGCATCGTTGCAACAGAGCCGCTTCACCCCACAGCAGCACGGAGCGGGCGCGCCGTGTCTTCTCCTTTTAAGCCTTTGCGTGCCGCGAGATCTCGACGTTGGTGATCCAACCGACGACCGGCTCGTCGGAGCGGCCCGATTCTGTGACAAACACGTCGCTGCAGTCGGCTACGGCTTCCATTGACTGCTTGGCATGGGCGAGCGTCATGGCTTGCCCCACGCAGGCCCACGCGTTGATCTTCTTGAACAGGTCGGACCTCTCATTCTTCAAGTCTGCGATGGTCAGACTTGGCGGAGCGGCGCCTGCGGCTGCGCCGAGCGCCTTTTCGGCGACATACTCCGTGAGCGTGCTGCGGTGAATGACGTACATTGCGGCGCCGGTCTCGCTCAATACGGGCAGCCGATTGCGCTTGGCCTTGACCATCTGGTCGATCAGGTCCTTGAGCACGAGCTTCTCCGGGTCCTGATTTCGCTTCATCTGGAGCTTGTCCGCCTGGCCGATCGGAATCATCGCCGTCGTGACCGCCACGGACCGGAGCTTTTCTTCGATACCTGCCAACTCCCTGGTCGTGCGAGTGGCCGTCTCCATACTCTCCTTGGCAAAGTAGTAGGCCAACACGGTGCCCACCCAGGTGCCGAGCAGAGGCAGGACACTGCTCAAGAGCAGCTTGGCCGTCTCGTCGCTTTTCTTAGGGTCGGCTACGCACATGATCGTAATCGCGATCGCGGTCACGCCCACGATCCCGAAAACGACGATACCGATGCCCAGCCAGCCTCGGACCCATTCCACCTTCGAAGCTTTTCCGCTCATGGTACGCTCCTTCCTCGCAAGCGCGCAATGTCCGAATAGTATGACGTCTCTTCGTTTCGTCTGTGCTGCACCCAATCGCGCGGCCGCAGCCCCGGGACTCGCACACACCGGTGCTTGACGCGTACACCGGCCGTGAGGGTTTGTCAAGCGCAAATTTCGCCCCGTTTGGCAAATTCTCGGCCCGCCTGCCGGAATCCGCCGCACGCGCCCGGAACGCGGGGGGCCGCAGACAAAGGACGGGTGGCAGAAGCCAGAAGATGGCTTGTCGCGAGGAGATCGGACAGCAACCGCGGCGGCGTCAGCTTCCGCATGGCCTTCGATCGGATAGCTGCTCCGCGGCCGCGGACGTTCGCCTCCTGCTTGCCGCCCTTGAGATCCCCGTGGTCAGTCCCGCAGACAGCAACGCCGTAAGGAGCACGATTCGGATGGTCAGCGCAGTTCTCATGGATTCGTCCTTTCCAATAGGTCCTGAGTATAGACGTGCGCCGCAGCGGTTTTGTTACAACATTCCATACGAATTAGGATGAACAATAGTCGATTCTGTGTCTCTTTCCGGCGGAGACCCACAACGGCTCAAAGGTGTCTCCAGACCGTCATTATGGATGGGGGGCAACGCGTTGTGGAGGGCGGAGGCAGGCTCGGGTCCGGCCGGCGCGGCGGTTGACGGCGGCCGACGGAGCGGGTATTACGGGGGGGCCGAAACGTTCGTTAAAGGACTTTTGCATGAGATTACACTGGATCGATGTCGCTATCGTACTCGGGTATCTGTTGAGTGTCAGCCTGATTGGCGTGCTGCTGAGCCGGCGGGCGTCCAAGAACCTCAACTCGTATCTGCTCGGCGGCAAGGAACTGCCGTGGTACCTGCTGGGCCTGTCCAACGCCTCGGGCATGTTCGACATCTCCGGGACGATGTGGCTGGTGACGATCATGTTCGTCTACGGTCTCAAGAGCGTCTGGCTGCCGTGGCTTTGGCCGACGTTCAACCAGATCTTCCTGATGATCTACCTCTCGGCATGGCTGCGGCGGTCGAACGTCACCACCGGGGCCCAGTGGATCGGGACCCGCTTCGGCAAGGGCGCCGGCGCGCAGTTGTCGCATACGATCGTCGTGGTCTTCGCCATCGTCGGCTGCCTGGGCTTCATGGCGTACGGCTTTGTCGGACTCGGTAAGTTCATCCTGATCTTCATTCCATGGGAGGTGGTCTCGCCGTACGTGCCGTTCCGGGTGCCGGCGGCATACGTCCCGCATGTGTACGGCTTGGCCTTCACCATCGTCGCCGTGTTCTATACGATCCTCGGCGGCATGCGGAGCATCGTGTTGGCCGACCTGGTGCAGTACATCATCATGACCGTCTCGGCCCTCATCATCGGCGGGATCGCCATGCACCATCTGTCCGGGCAGCCCCTGGCCGTGCCGGAAGGGTGGGACACCCCGTTCTTCGGCTTGAAGCTCGGCCTGGACTGGAAAGGAGTCATTGACGGCGTGAACGCCAAGATCGCCGGCGACCAGTTCTCGTGGTTCACGATCATCATGATGCTCATGCTGTTCAAGGGCATCGGGGCCAGTGCCGCCGGGCCGGCGCCGAACTACGACATGCAGAAGATTCTCGCGACGCGCAGCCCGCGCGAGGCCGCGATGATGAGCGGGTTCGTCTCCGTTGTGCTCTTTCCCGTGCGATACTTTATGGTGGTCGGCTTCGCTGTGCTGGGGCTTCTCTACTACAACCGATTGAATCTGCTCGTGGCCGGCAAGGTCGATTTCGAGCAGATTCTGCCCTCGGCGATCAGCGAGTTCGCGCCGGTGGGCGTGGTGGGCTGCCTCTTGGCCGGGCTTCTGGCGGCGTTCCTTGGGACCTTCTCCGGGACGCTGAACGCCGCACAGGCCTACATCGTCAACGATCTGTATCTCAAGTACATCCGGCCGGATGCGAGCAACCGCCGCGTGGCCTTCATCAACTATGCCACGGGTCTGCTGGTCGTCGGCGTCTCGATCGTGCTCGGCGTCTTCGCACAGGACGTCAACAGTCTGCTGCAGTGGATTGTCTCGGCGCTTTACGGCGGCTACGTCGCTTCCAACGTGCTCAAGTGGTACTGGTGGCGGTTCAACGGCCACGGGTACTTCTGGGGCATGGTGGCTGGCCTCGTCCCGGCGTTGATCTTCCCGCTGGTGTTCAAGGAGACGCTCGAGCTGTACTACTTCCCGTTGTTGTTCGTGCTGTCGGTGGCGGGTTGTCTGATCGGCACGTACGCTACGAAGCCGACCGACGACAAAACGCTGATCGCTTTCTACCGCAACGTTCGGCCGTGGGGCTTCTGGCGACCGATCCATGACAAGACGGTGGCCCTGTATCCGGATTTCGAGGCGAATCGCAGCTTCGGGCGCGATATGTTCAACGTGGTCGTCGGCACGATGTGGCAGACGGCACTGGTCTTGCTGCCAATGTATGTTATACTGCTGCGCTGGTCGAGAGCGGCTGTCGTGGCCGGGATCATTGTGCTGACGTCCTGGATTCTTAAGAGGAACTGGTACGACAGGTTGGCCGAGGAAGCCACGGCCGAGCCGGAGCCTGTGGCCGGGTAATTGCCAAGGTCGAGAGGATGGGAAATGGCTCCGGGTAGTAGGGTGGGTCCTTGACCCACGCGGTTGTGCAATCGAGGCGGACCGTGACGCGTGGGTTGAGAACCCACCCTACAGTAACGCCGAGCTTTTTCGCAGGAGTGGACTATGTCTCGTGATCGCCTATCGATTCAATTGGTCGTGTTTGTCGCCCTTCTGTTGTGCGTGACGCGCGTCGCCTCGCCGGCGAGGCAAGACGTGACGCGCCAGCGGTTCGAGAACTTCGTGTGCCGTGACGGGGACGTTCTGAAGGATGGGGACCGCGAGTTCCGATTCCTCTCGTTCAACATTCCCAACCTGCATTACGTTGAGGACGACATGCGTTTCGACGAGGGTATGCCCTTCCGATTGCCCGACGCCTTCGAGATCGACGACGCTCTCGGTGCGATCGAGCAGATGGGTGGGCAGGTCGTCCGGATGTATGCACTGTCGGTGAGCAAGCCCGACGACCCGGCGAATCTGCCGCGCTATATCCTTGGGCCCGGCAAATTCAACGAGGAGGCCTTCGAGGTCCTCGACCGCGTCATCGCCGCGGCGCATCGGCATCGCGTTCGGCTCATCCTGCCGTTCGTCGATCAATGGAGCTGGTGGGGAGGTACGACCGAGTTGGCAGCCTTCCGGGGCAAAAAGCCTGAGGAGTTCTGGACCGATCCGCAGGTGATCGAGGACTACAAGGGAATCGTCAGCTTCGTCATCAATCGCGTGAACACCGTCACGGGCGTGCGATATCGCGACGACAAGGCGATCCTCGCCTGGGAGACGGGTAACGAGTTGCGCAGCCCGCCGGAGTGGACGAAGCAGATCGCCGCCCATATCAAGAGCCTGGACCCGCACCATCTGGTCCTCGACGGGACGCAGCGTGAGACCTTGCTTCAATCATCGCTCGACGATGCGAACATCGATTTCGTCCAGACCCATCACTACGAGAAGGACCCCCGGGCGATGATTGCTCACGTCGTCGAGAGCGCCCGGATGGCTCGCGGGCGAAAGCCGTATCATCTTGGCGAGTTTGGCTTCCTCAGCACCGACGCCTTGTGTGCGGTCATGGACACCGTCCGCGATGAGAAGCTCTCTGGGGCGCTGCTGTGGAGCCTTCGGTATCGCACGCGCGACGGCGGCTTCTACTGGCACCATGAGCCCTACGGCGGCGATCATTTCAAGGCCTATCATTGGCCGGGCTTCGCGATCGGAGAGAAATACGACGAGCGGCGCCTGATGCGGCTGGTGCGCGAGAGGGCCTTTGCGATTCGCGGCATGACGCCGCCGCCACTGCCGCAGCCCGCATCGCCCAAGCTGCTTTCCGTCAGCGGCGGGGCCGTGATGACGTGGCAGGGCAGCGTCGGGGCAAGCTGTTACGACGTCGAGCGGTCCGAGAGAGCAAGAGGCCCGTGGACCAGGGTCGGCGCAGGCGTATGCGAGGCCCAGGTTCAGTATCATCCGCTGTTTACTGATGAGTCGGTCCGGCCGGGCCGCGATTACTACTATCGCGTCGTCGCGCGGAACGCGTCGGGCGTCTCGAAGCCCTCGAACGTGATCGGGCCTGTGCGAGTGACGCACCGCACGCTTGTGGATGAACTCTGGAACGACTCACGCATCTTCCTGAAGGAGGGCAAGCTTCATCTCGCCGACAATCAGGCACGCAAGGTCAAGGAGGACTGCCACCGCCTCTCGGGGGAAGCTGGCAGCGCCGTCGTCTACCGCGCCCCGGGCGGGATCGAGGCCGTGCGAGTCTTTGTGTTCAGTCCATCTGACCAATCAGCCGTTCGCCTGCTGTTCTCGAAGGACGGGCGCAGTTTCACTCCGGTGGAGCCTGTCCTCGCCCGCACGGCGACCTATGGCGAAGACGCCTACGGCTTCTGGAAAGCCGTTCGGTATTCCGCCAGCCCGGGCGAACGCGCGTGCGATTACGTCAAGATCGAATTCCAAACCGAGGCACAGCTATCGCGAATCGAGGTCGATCATGACCACGCTGAGTGAGACCCAATTGGTGGAAGGGGTGCGGCGGGAGCTGCTCGAAGACATTCTGCCGTTCTGGCGCCGGCACGCCGTGGATGAGCGGCGGGGCGGTTTCATTGGCGAAATGTCTAACGAGTTGCGTGTGCAGGAGAAGGCCTCCAAGGGGCTGATCCTCAACGCGAGGTTGCTGTGGACGTTCTCCGCCGTCTCTCGCTACACACTCGATGAGGTCGACCGCTCGCTGGCGCATCGGGCGTATGAGTATCTGACGAAGCACTTCCTCGACCGGCAGTATGGGGGCTACTTCTGGGAGCTCGATCCGGACGGCGCCGTGCTCGACGACAAGAAGAAGATTTACGGCGAAGCCTTCTGCGTCTACGCGCTGGTGGAATACAATCGTACGTTCCACGAGCCGCTCGCTGTGGAGCGTGCGATCGATGTATTCAATCGGATTGAGAGTCACGCGCACGATGGCCGGCATGGGGGCTATCTGGAAGTTATGTCTCGCGAGTGGGAGCCCTGCGAGGACATGCGGCTCAGCGACAAGGACATGAACGAGAAGAAGTCGATGAACAATCATCTTCACGTCCTCGAAGCCTACACGAATTTGATGCGCGTCTGGCCCGATCCGCTGGTGGCCGATCGTCTGCGCGAGATGATCGACTTGTTCACGCGGCGTATCCTCAACGCTGAGCGGACCCATCTCGACCACTTCTTCGACGAGGCGTGGACCTGCCGGTCGGCCAGCTATACCTTCGGGCATGACATCGAGGGCGCGTGGCTGCTGTGCGAAGCGGCGGAAGTACTGGGCGATCCGCACGTGCTGGCCGACGTGCGGGCGCTGGCGACCAGCATGGCCTGGGCCACGCTCCAGGAGGGCGTGGACGCGGACGGCGGTCTGTGCTATCTGGGACGTGACAAGACGGTCGTCAATCGCAACAAGGAATGGTGGCCGCAGGCGGAGGCGGTCGTCGGGTTCTACAATGCCTGGCAACTCTCCGGCGAGGATGCCTTCTTGAATGCGGCCTTGCGGTGCTGGCGATTCATTGAGGACCGGATGGTGGACCGCGCGCACGGCGAGTGGTTCTGGTGCGTTCGGCCGGACGGAACGCCCGACCCATCCCAGCCCAAGGTCTCCGCCTGGAAGGGCCCGTACCATAACAGCCGCTGCTGCCTGGAGATTATTCGCCGAACGGAAAGCATAGAGGAGTGACCATGACACACGAGCAGTTCAACGAGAAGCTGCGAAGGCTCTTCGCGGCACACGAAGCACTCATCACGCGGCCCAACCGGATCAGCGAAGGTGGCAACGGCGTCTTCGACCGCTACAAATATCCCGTTCTCACGGGCGAGCACGCGCCCGTCTTCTGGCGCTACGACCTGAACTTCGAGACGAACCCGCACCTGATGGAGCGCATGGGCATCAACAGCGCCTTCAATCCCGGCGCCATCGAGCTCGACGGCAAGATTCTTCTCGTGGCCCGCGTGGAGGGCTTCGATCGCAAGAGTTTCTTCGCCGTGGCGGAAAGCCCGACCGGTATCGACAAGTTCCGTTTCTGGGATTATCCGGTCGTGATGCCCGAGACCGACGATCCCGATATCAACGTGTACGACATTCGCCTGGTTCAGCACGAGGACGGCTGGATCTATGGCCTGTTCTGCACGGAGCGCAAAGACCCCAAGGCCCCGCGCGGCGATCTGTCGTCGGCCGTCGCTCAGTGCGGCATCGCCCGCACGAAGGACCTCAAGACGTGGGAGCGCCTCGACGACCTCAAGACCCGCTCGCCGCAACAGCGCAACGTCGTGCTGCACCCGGAGTTCGTAGACGGCAAGTATGCCTTCTACACGCGTCCGCAGGATGGTTTCATCGAGGCCGGCTCCGGCGGCGGGATCGGCTGGGGCTTGGCGGACGACATCGAGCACGCCGTCCTTGGGCCCGAGACGATCGTTCAGGATCGCAAGTACCACACGATCAACGAAGTCAAGAACGGCCTCGGGCCCGCCCCGATCAAAACCTCCGAAGGATGGCTTCAACTGGCCCACGGCGTGCGAAACACGGCGGCCGGCCTGCGCTACGTCCTCTACGCCTTCATGACGGCCCTGGACGACCCCGGTCGCCTCATCCATGAGCCGGGCGGCTATCTGCTCGGGCCGCAAGGCGAGGAGCGAGTGGGGGACGTCTCGAATGTCGCCTTCTCCAACGGATGGATGGCCCGAGCCGACGGCCAGGTCCTGCTCTACTACGCCTCCAGCGACACGCGCTGTCACGTCGCCACAACGACGACCGAGAAGCTGATCGACTACTGCAAGCACACGCCCTCCGACCCGCTGCGCTCGGCCGCGTGTGTGCAGCAGCGCATCGAGTTGATCGAACGGAATCTCAAGATCATGCCGGATGTCGCAAAGAGGTAAGCGGTCTGTCGGCGCAGCCTTTGCATCGCAACGCAACACGGCTTTTCCGACTATTGATGATTGATTAGCCAATTGAACCACGGAACTGACCGTGTCGTTCCCGCGCAGGCGGGAATCCAGCACCTTGCGCGGCTTTCCTGGACCCCCGCCTGCGCGGGGGTGACATCGTCAATAGCGTTTGACCACTCAGTCGCCCACAAAGACCTGTCCGGACAGGGCTCTCTTGCAGATACCTTGAGTCTGTCAGCGAGCCAAGAAACTGGCCTGTTGGGACAGGTTCGTAGCGCTACCGCCCGGCGGCGAGGTGCTTGTCGAGGAAGTACACCAGCGCGGGCAGGTCGACCTCGTGCGCGCCTTCGTGGACGTCCAGGACCACGTTCTCCGGTCGCTTCATGTCGCGGTAGATCGGCCTGATTTCCTCCATCGTTTGCCTCGCGAGCGGCACGTTGAACTGGCTGGGCGGCTCCCGTAAGCCGTTCTGGCACTGGAGAGGCCGCGGGGCGGTGAGTGAGTAGATGTCGGCGTAATCGACCAGGTCTCGCAGGCCCGGGAACTTCCAGCACAGGCAGTGGTTCTGCTCCATGTGGTCCATCGTCGTGAGAAAGCCCGCACTGACCGTCGCGGCCATCCTCTCGTCCATGGCCCCCAGCCACATGGCCATCTCGCCTCCGAGAGATAGGCCGGCGCAGCCGATCCTCGAGGGGTCCACTTCGGGCAGGCATTCGAGGTAGTCGACGCAGCGGATCAAGTCCCACAGGCGCTCGCCCATGAGCGACCGGTCCTCCTCGTAGACCTCGTGCTGGCTGACCGTCGTCGAGATGGTGATATATCCTTTCTCGGTCAGAGCCGTGCCGAATCCTTTGTAGATATGGTCTGCTTTGGCTCTGGTCGTTTCCTTCGCGATCGTGGATTCGTGATATGGGCTGTACAGGTCGCTGCCATGGCCACCGATGCAGACCACCGCCGGCGCGCGTTTGTCCTTCGATGCCGGTATCGTGACGACGATTCGGATGCGCCGCTTGGCCGTGGAGTTGATCTCGACCTCTTCGACGATGTAAGTGTCCTTGTCCTCGCGGGAAAGACGCTTGGGGTTCAGGGCGATTGCGTCCTTGCTCTGCACGAGATCGTCGATCCTCAACAAGGCCGCCAATTTCGCCCTGACAGCATTCTGCCAGACGCGGGCATTCTCGGCGGGCCGTGAGGTGTATTGCATCGTACGACTGCTGCTCAGCGCGACTGGCGGAGCGACGGAGAATGTCTCCGCATCCAGGTCGATGGTGACGGTCGTCCCGTCGGCGAACGTTGTCCGCTGCCTGCGACGCGATTGGTCCAGGAATTCGTGGTTCGTCATTTCCAGCAGTCCGACGCGGCGGTGCAGCGCGCAGACGGTGCGGACCTGTGTCAGCTCCTGCTCGCCGGGATGCAGGGACAGGTAGGGCAGGCCGGCGTTGGCGAGCGCATGCAAATAGCCGAGATCGCTCTCAGGGATTCCCCAGGCTCCCTTGCTTAGCGACCAGGGCAGCAGCAGCGCATCGTGATAGACGAGATTGAACAGCGGGATCGGGATTCCCATGGCGGGCCCCTGGCCCGGACCCGGGGCAAGGGCGTAGGGCCCGTGGTGGACCAGGTCGATGTGCGGGATCGCCCAATCGGCGGGCTCCTCGGAACTGACGACGCCGCCCATCGCGCGGACGAAGTCGAGGCACATGCCGCGATAGGCGAGACAATCCGCTCGTGTGGCGGGGTGTTCGGGATTGTAACATTCGTCGGGCGGAACGACGGCGAACACGTCGAGGTAAGCGCCGCGCAGTTTGATGCCGTGCTCGAGCAGGCACAGGTGATTCTTCTTCACGTGGCCGAGGGCCAGCCGCGAGCACAGAACGGATTGCTTGCCGCCGAACCAGATGCTGTGGAAGGGCCGCTGTCCCGCGCGATCGAGAATCGTGTGACGCGGCTCGTACGATTTCGCGTCCAGGTAGTAGTCCCGGTACTGATCGTGAATGGCGAAGACGTAGCCGAGCTCGTCACACGTGTCGGCCAGACGCTTCATGCCCTCCCAGCCGCCTGCCTCCGGGCAGGGGGGCAGGATGTCCGGGTGCAGATTGTCGTAGCCGCGAAAGCCCCAGCCGTCGAGATGGACGTAGGCGCGGTCGATGCCCTTTTCTTCGGCGAGTGCGCGAAGCTGGCGGGCCCGCTCGTCGAAGCGGGTGAACTGATGATTCCGGGCGGGATCGTCCTTGTGATAGTACTGCGACTCGGGCTGGATGTGCGACAGGATGCTCGTGTGGACGACGGGAGAGCCGATGAGTCGCTCGACGAGCGGATTGCGGGCGATCTTCTCCTTTAGCGAGACGAAGTGCCCCGTCTCCTGCACGTGCCGGCGGTATCGCTTGGCCAAGGTCACGTAGTTGCCGTCTTCGAAGAAGCAGAATCGAATCCGTCGCGGGTACCGCAATTTCCCGAGCGAGTGCACCCATCGCGGTTGGATGCGGGTGGGTCCTCCCGCCGGATGCGCGAAGCGGCAGCCCCCGTCCGGCGGCGTCTCAATCAGAGCGAGAAATGCCGAGCGGCCCTTCTGATGTCCCCACCACGGCATGTACAACCCGCGGCCGTAACACAGCGTATCGTAGAGCCAGACCTTCTGCGGCCAAGCCTTCGGCAGCAGCACGCCCTGCATGAACGGGACCACCGTGGTGTCGAACGACTCGTCTGTCATACCGCCCGGCCACAGGCACTCGAGAACGCTCGCGTTATCCTCCGTTGCGATAAGCTCGCAAACCAGCTCTTCCTGCCGGCCCTCCAGGCAAATCGAAAAGGTGAGCCTCAGATCGAGTGCCGTCCCCTGCGAACGAAAGCCGCTGAGTGTGACCAGCAGACCCGCCTTGAAGCCCGTGCGATAGGGCGAGATCTCTCGCGTGCCCGCCTCGGCCAGACGCAGCGAATGCATCCGGCCGGAAGCCTCGACCGTCAGGTCGCCCATGAACGAAGGCGCCATGGTCCAGCGCCGGCTCTGCGCATGAACGACCATGCCAAAATCACAGGGATCGAACTCGACGCGCGTCCTCGGGCCGCGGATGATCCATTTGCCTTCGTCCTGGAGGACCTGGACGTCGGGCGCCCCCCAGTCATCCTGCGCAGTTTCCGCCGCGACGATGTCTGAAATGGCCTGCGATGCGAGAAGCAGGGCAAGTAAGCAGGTCGGTCGGAGGATCGTGCCTTGGCGAGCGTGTACATGTGACGTTGTCTTTGTCATGAACAGTCTCCCCGAATTCGGTTTCTGCCCCGTCGTCGGCTTTCCGCGGATCGGGACTACCATCCTACGCTACAGCATCGCAGGCTGCGGTGCAAGCCGGCGGGATAAGACGGGCGGCATTAGTGTCGTGACGATTGTGAGAATCACTCGGATTTGTCGATGTTCAGGCTTGCATGTCGCCACCGCTTGGGCCAGAATACGGCGACTCAGAACCACGGTGAATGTCATTGGCGTGACATCTCAACGGAGTGACGGCGCGTGCTCAGTGGAATTGATTACTTTGTCGTAGTCGCCTATCTCGTCGGCATCATGCTGCTGGGGCTGTACTTCCGCAAGTTCATCCATTCCTCGAAGGATTTCTTTTTGGCCGGGCGGACGCTTCCGTTCTGGGCGATCGGCATGTCCATCGTCGTCTCCGATATCGGGGCCATGGATTTTGTCGGAGTCGCGGGGCAGGCCTATCGGTACGGAATCGCGGTCGGCAACTTCGATTGGCTGGGGTCGGTGCCCGCCATGCTGCTCGCCGCCTTCGTGTTTCTTCCCTATTTCTGGAAGGCGGGGCTCTATACGATCCCGGAGTATCTCGGCCGCCGCTACAACGATTACGTCCGCACCGTTGCGTCGCTGACCTGGATCATCTTCTTCGCGTTCGATCTGGGCATCCTGTTCTGGGCCACGGCGGTTTTGCTAAAGACCCTCCTGGGCTGGCCGGTGTGGTTCTCGATCATCGCCACGGCGGGCGTGGTCGGGCTGTACACGTTCTTCGGCGGGCTGGCGGCCGTGGTGATGACCGACGTCGTGCAGATGATCATCATGTTCGTCGGCGGCACCACGGTTCTCTTCCTGGGCTTCTATCACGTGGGCGGCTGGAGCGGGCTGGTGGAAAAGATCACCGCGATGGGACCCGCGTATCAGGACCACTTCAAGTTGATCATGCCCGTCGATACCCGAACGCCCTTTCCCTGGACCGGGATTCTCTTTGGCCTGACCTTCGTCATGGCCAACGCCTACATGATCGGGAACCAGGCGATTATCCAGCGATGTTTCGCGGCCAAGAGCGTCTGGCACGCCAAGGCCAGTATGATCACGGGGGCCTTTTTCAAGATGTTCATCCCGGTTCTCGTCCTGTTTCCCGGCCTGATCGCCATCGTGCTGCATCCCGGCCTGGAGGACGGCGACCAGGCCTTGCCGATGCTGATTCGCTCCGTGCTGCCTCCGGGTCTGACCGGGTTGTTGTTCGCTGCCTTTCTCGCCGGCCTGATGTCCAGCGTCGATTCGATCCTGAACTCCACGGCGACACTCTGGACAAAGGACATTTACCAGAAGTTCATCCGCAAAGACGCGAGCGACCACCACTACCTGGTCGTCGGACGATGCACGACGGTGGCGTTGCTGATTTTCGGCGTCATCACCGCACCGGCCAGCAACCTGTTCCCCGGCATCTACGTCGCCGTGCAGACCTTCCTGTCGTTCTTTCAGGGCCCGGTGTTCTCCGTCCTGCTGTTGGGGATCTTCTGGCCGCGGGCTACTCAGTGGGGCGGTCTGGCCGGCGTCGTGGGTGGGATCGGTGCCGCCGCCTTCATGCATGTCTTCAAAGGCAGGCTGTTCACGATTGAAGACCCGTTTCTGTATGTCTCCTGGTGGTCGTTTGTCACCGGCGTGGTGTTGACCGTCGTCGTGAGCCTGGCGACGAAGCCCTATTCGGGAAGTCGCCTGGTCGGGTTGGTGTACGGGCTGCGAAGCAAAGACGACAAAGACATTGAGGAGGCGACACAATGCTGATTTTCGACTGGCTTGAGCCCGTGCTGAACTTCGATTGGCTCCGGGCGGTGCCGCTGGCGGGGGCGAAGGCGGTCTTTCTCATCTTGTTCGTTATCATCGGACTGCTCGTGCTGATGGTTCCGAAGTGGTATATCTATGAGGGGGTCGAGAGGCCGAGGTGGTGGCACAATCTGAAGCTGTGGGCCCTTGGCGTGCTGCTCATGATCTTTGTCACCTATTATGTATTCTGAGGGCTGACAATGCCGGATTTTGAAGGACTCGACCCACAGCAGCAGCGCTCCCAGGAGGCACGGATCAACAATGCGCTCGGCCTGTTCCTCCTGTTCTTTGCCGTGGTCATCCTGATCTCGATTCTCTTCACACAGACGCTGGTCGGCAGGTTGGCCAATCTGGCGGCGGCCGGTGTCATTGGCCTGATCGGCGGCGGCATGGTCTGGCGGTCCCGCCGGTCGAAGAGACCCGAAGGACCGCGATAGCAGCCAGCCCGGGAGTCGCACGATTCGATTCGCAGACCCGGGCCCGGTTCACTTCAACTCGTCGGCGTTGTCGTAGATCTTTCGGATCGCTTCGATGACGAGGTCCATGCCGGCCTTTGTGCCCATCAGGACGGTGTGATGGAAACAGACGGATTCCTCCTCGTGGATACGGTGGCAGATGGGCAGATCAAATCGGGCCGGGTCGATGCGCTTCCAGTGTTCGGCCGTCAGCTTGTGCCGCCACGGCTTCGTGTGCGGCGCGTATAGCGAACATGCGTTCAGCGGGACGTAGCTGGCTTCCACGCCGCAGCCCAATTCCGCCGCCAGGGCCGCCCGAAGTGATCTGACGGGTAACCCCTTGAACTGTTTCTGTTTGTATCGGAACGAGTAATTGTAATAGGCCTCGGCCGTCTCCCGAGGGTCGCGGCGCATCGGCAGCACGCCGCTAAGCCGGCTGAGTTGCGAGTTGAAGTACTTCGCGTTTTCCTCTCGCAGGCGGTTCTGCTCGGGCAATCGCGCGAGGGCTTCGAGCAGCAGGGCGGCCTGGAAGTCGGTCATGCGATAATTGCCCGACTGAATGAAGTTTCCTTCGTCGCCGTAAATGCCGGCCCCTTTGTCGGCTTCCGTCTCCGGCTCGGGTCTTCTGCCGCAGTTGCGCAGGGCGTCGAGCTTCTCGTACAAGGCCGGATCGTTCGTGCTCACCGCGCCGCCTTCGCCTGCCGTCATCAGCTTCGAGAGCTGAAAGCTGAAACTCCCGACGTCGCCGATGCTGCCGGCCTTGTGGCCGTTCCACTCGCCGCCGTGCTTGTGCGCGCAGTCTTCGATGACCTTGAGGCCGTGCCTACGCGCGATGTCGAGGACGGCGTCCATATCGGCAAAGCAGCCGTAAAGGTGCACGGGAATGATCGCCTTCGTTCGCGGCGTGATCGCGGCCTCGATCTTCGCCGGATCGATGCACCACGTGTCCTCGGTGACGTCCACAAGGATCGGCACGGCGTTGATGTCCAGAGCCGCAGCGGCCGTGGCTTGCCACGTCAGGCCGGGGACGATGACCTCATCCCCATAGCCCACACCGCAAGCCTCCAACGCCAACTGGAGCGTGACCGTCCCGTTGGCCACTGACAGAGCATATTTGGTCCCGAGAAATCGGGCGAAGGCCTCGTTGAACTGCCTCTCCTTCGGCCCGTTGTACGACCAGACGTCGCTGTGCAGCACATCGAGCAGGGCCCTTTCTTCCCGCTCGTCCCAGACGGGCCACTTCGGCCACGGCTGACTCTTGGCGTCTCGCACGGGCGTCCCGCCCTTGAGGGCTAATCGGCTCATCGTGTACTCCTTTCGTAGCAACGCGACTCGGCACTTGTTTGGCCGGTCCGTCACATTAGCAGACCTGCCTCGATATTGCAATCCGTTGGCGTCAGGACATCTATGCATGTGCATCTGACGCTGATTTCCGCCTTTCATTCCGGCGCGATACGGCCTGCCTCGTCATTCCCGCGCAGGCGGGAATCCAGTATCTTGAGTGGCTTTCCTGGACCCCCGCCTGCGCGGGGGTGACATTATCGGTTTCATGTGACCATTCAATCGTCGATAGGTGGAGCGAAGTGCAGGCGAGACATCTGCCTGCGGACGGTGCGTGCCTCTCTTTCGCAACCAGCCCCCTCGACTTACGCTCGGGGTGACAGAGAGGGGCCGTTTTGCCGCAAAACGCAGTCGCACGCTCCCGGTGCAGCGGCCTGCAATTCGATTGAAGAATCTCGCCACATTTCTTACCATCTTTCATGTTGCAGCTCACAAGACGAATGGATGGTGGAGATCGATGGAATCACCTGACTTCCGATACGAGCGGATTCTGGCCGACGGATGGGAGATTCAATCCGCGGTCGAGGTGGAAGCCCCGGGCGAGGAGGTTTCGTGCATCGGCTTCGACGCGAGTGGATGGATACCGGCGTCCGTGCCGGGCACCGTGCTTGCGGCCTTGACTCAGAGCGGCAGATACGCCGACCCATATCTCGGGATGAATCTCAAGGAAATTGCGGCCGAGCCGTTTCGGTCGCCGTGGTGGTACCGGCAGGAGTTCCGGCTGTCGCCGGCGGAGGCGGCACGGACCGCGCTGCTGGCGTTCGATGGGGTCAACTACGCGGCCGATATCTGGCTGAACGGTCGGCGAGTGGCTGCTGCTTACGAGGCGAGGGGCGCCTATCGGCGGTTCCGGTACGATGTCTCGCACGCGGCTGTAGCGGGCGAGAATGTCCTGGCCGTGAAAGTTACGCCCCCGAGGCCGGGTGACTATAGCGTCGGTTTTGCGGATTGGAACCCGCCTGCGCCGGACCGTAACATGGGACTCTTTCGCCCCGTGACGCTTCGCTTTTGTGACGGCGTCTCCATCGACGATCCGTTTGTCCGGACGCGACTGGATATCGACACGCTGGCCGAGGCCCGTCTGGAAATCTCGGCGGAACTCATGAATCACACCGACAGCGCGATCTCGGGAGTGCTGGAGGGACGCATCGAGGAGATTCAGTTCCGACTGGACGTGAATCTGCCGCCGCATGCGAAGAATACCATCGCGTTCACAGCAGACGAGCATCCTCAACTGCGAATCGCCCGCCCCAGGATATGGTGGCCGCACGATCTGGGCTCGCCGGAACTGTATCGTCTGGACCTGCGGTT
>Ga0207752_1000220_pt1 | contig 26959 bp, 22 predicted proteins | sample Pon2CUnioCityCA_6_FD_187272 | JGI IMG/M metagenome (GOLD analysis project Ga0207752, IMG submission 187272) | Marine sediment microbial community from Union City, CA, USA - Pond 2C Sediment 2 (SPAdes) | ecosystem: Environmental > Aquatic > Marine > Intertidal zone > Salt pond sediment ... | reverse complement strand
GTGCTGTCATTGAATTTGCGAGAAATATCGCAGGGCTTACGAAAGCCAACAGCACAGAATTTGACCCAAACACTTCCCATAAAATATTTTTTAAATGGAGAGAACTCAAGGGGATCAGGGACTTGGGCGGCACCATGAGATTGGGAAAATTCCTCTGCCGCCTCAAAAAAGGCACTCTTGCAGCCGCAGCCTATGACAAGACCAGTGTTTACGAGCGTCACCGGCACAGATATGAATTCAATCCCGAATATGAACAAATATTATCCGACAAAGGTCTTGTTATTTCCGGGAAAAATCCACAACACAACCTTGTCGAGGTCATCGAAATCAGAAATCATCCCTGGTTTCTCGGGTGTCAGTTCCATCCTGAATTCAAATCCAAACCTCTCAATCCACACCCGATCTTTAAATCTTTCATTGGAGCCAGCTATGCCTATCGTACCAAAAGAAATCAAAGTCAATAAAGACATACAGATAGGAGGATTCAATCCTCTCTTCTTGATTGCAGGCCCCTGTGTGATCGAAAGTGAAGACCACGCTTTTTTTATGGCAGCGGAGATAAAGAAAGTATGTCAGGAACTGAAAATCCCCTTTATTTTTAAATCCTCTTTTGATAAAGCTAACCGCTCTTCTATCGACTCATACAGAGGGCCTGGCCTCAAACAGGGCTTGAAAATTCTGAATGGAATAAAAAAAGACCTCTCAATCCCCGTGCTGTCAGACATACATGAAACATGGCAGGTGGAAAAAGCAGCTGAAGTTCTGGATATCATTCAAATCCCCGCTTTCCTGTGCCGGCAGAGTGATTTGATCACTGAAGCTGCCGGAACCGGTAAGCCTTTGAACATAAAAAAAGGACAGTTCTTATCGCCGCCTGAAATGAAAAATGTCATTGATAAGATCCTCCAGCAAGAAAATGATGACATCATACTGACTGAAAGAGGCACCTGTTTTGGGTACAACAATCTCGTTTTTGATGTCCGGTCGATCCCCATCATGAAAAAGTGGGGATTCCCTGTTGTGATCGACGCCTCTCATGCGGTTCAAAAACCCGGAGGGAAAGGGCAGTCTTCCGGGGGAGAAGCAGAGTTCATTCCCTCCATTGCCAAAGCCGGTGTCAGTGTGGGGGCTGACGGTGTGTTCATCGAGGTTCATGACAACCCTTCCAAAGCTCTCTCTGATTCCTCTAACTCATTGGTTTTAAAGGATTTACGTCTTATATTAAGGTCTCTTCTGAAAATAAGAAAAGCTGTGATCCAAAAAAACAACTCATGATTCATAAAGAGAGGTGATGATGAAAAAAAGCGACATTATAAAAACCGGTCAAAAGGTCATACAAAGTGAAGCCCTGGCGCTGAACAAGCTCGCCGCAACCATAGACGAAAACTTCGTCAAAGCCGTTATGCTTCTGTCTGATATCCAAGGGAGGGTCATTGTCACGGGGATCGGAAAATCGGGTCTTATCGGACGCAAAATCGCCGCTACACTTTCAAGCTGCGGCACTCCTTCCATGTTCCTCCACCCCGTTGAAGCAGGCCATGGTGACCTGGGGATGATCGTTAAAAATGACGTCATCATTGCCATCTCCTACTCCGGAAACACAAAAGAAATCATACCCATCCTTGATTTTGTTAAAAGGATAGGCATAAAACTCATTGGTATTACGGGAAACAATCATTCCAAACTCGCAAAGTACAGTGATATTCTGCTCGAAGCGAAAGTCGACAAAGAGGCCGAACCAGATAATGTCGTCCCCACCTCGAGCTCTACGGCTGCACTGGCGATCGGAGACGCCCTGGCCATCACTCTCATGAACATCAAAAATTTTAACAGGCACGATTTCGCATCTTTCCATCCCAGAGGAGAATTAGGGAAAAAACTGCTGAAAGTTAAAAATCTCATGCACATGGGTCAGCAGATCCCTTCCGTTCGCCAGGACACTCCCATGAGTCAAGTTCTTAAGGAAATGACAGAGAAACACCTGGGGGTTACCTGTGTCATTGATGCGAACGGCACATTAGAAGGGATTATCACAGACGGAGACCTGAGAAGGAAAATGCAGGATTTCGGAAAGGATATTTTCCATAAAATCGCCGAAGACTGCATGACGCCCAAACCCCTGGCTGTTAACAAGGAAGCTCTGGCAACAGAAGCCCTGAATATCATGGAGTCAAACAAGATCACTTCTCTGCTCATTCAAAACAAAGAAGGGAAGATCGAAGGCATCATCCACCTCCATGACCTGTGGCGAACGGAGATGTTCTAATGGATGCGAAGGAAAAAGCCCGCCGGATCAAAATGATCCTTATGGATGTGGACGGAACCATGACAAACGGTTCTCTGTACATCCTTCAAAACGGCGAAGAGGTCAAATCCTATAATGTAAGAGACGGACTGGGTATTCTCCTGGCCGATCTGGCCGGGTTTAAAACTGGAATCATAACCGGAAAAAATTCAAAAGCTTTGGAGATAAGGGCTCAAAAACTCAGGATCTCAGAACTTTATCAGGGCATCATCCATAAGAAACAGGTTTTTCTGGAAATAAAAGAAAAGCACAAACTCAAAGCCAAGGAAATAGCGTACATCGGAGATGACGTGGGAGACCTCGAGGTTATACAGGCAGTGGGCCTGGCCGGAGCTGTCTCAGATGCCCATCCCCTGATCAAAGAGAATTCTGATTATATTTGCAGTCAAAAAGGAGGCAGTGGTGCTGTAAGAGAATTCATTGAATTCATCCTTACCGCCCAAAACAAATGGGGTGAAATCAAAGATAAATTCAATGACCTGAAAAGAGAAACCGAGGAATAAGGAACGAGGACCAAAGGAGGGAAACACATGACCATTAAAGCCGAAATATTCAGACAGTATGATATCAGGGGCATCGTGGACCAGGACCTTACAAAGGAAACAGTGACCCTGCTGGGAAAAGGAATCGGGACTCTCTTTAGAAGACACAAAAAGACCGAGGTGGCCGTGGGAAGAGACTGCCGCTTAAGCTCCCCCTTATTTTTTAAGTTTCTGTCCGAAGGCCTGACATCTACGGGATGTGATGTGATTTCCCTGGGAACTGTCCCGACCCCTTTGCTGTACTTCAGTATCTTCAGAAAAAACATCCAGGCAGGCGTCATGATCACAGGATCTCATAACCCTCCCGAATTCAACGGCTTTAAAATCATGCTGGGACAAGACACCCTTTACGGAAAAAACATCACAAACATATACAAACTCATAAAAAACAAAGATTTTATTGAAGATAAACCTGGGAAGAAAACAAATCTCGACATCAAAAAAGAGTATGAGGATTTTGTGGTCAACAACGTCGACATAAAAAAGAAGGTAAAGGTCGTGATAGACGCCGGAAATGGGACCGGAGGGCCGATAGCCGTGCCTCTCTTTAAGAAGCTGGGGTGTGAGGTGACGGAACTTTACTGTGAAATGGACGGCCACTTCCCCAATCACCACCCTGATCCCACCCTGCCGGAAGCTCTGGAAGACCTGATCAAAAAGGTCAAGGAAACCAAGGCTGATCTGGGTATATCTTATGACGGAGACAGCGACCGGATAGGAGTCATCGATGACAAAGGAAACATTATATGGGGCGACAAGCTGATGATACTGCTCTGCCGCGATATCCTTCCTTCAAATCCGGGAGCCCCGGTTATTTCCGAGGTCAAAGCATCCCAACTCCTCTATGATGAGATCAAAAGACTAGGGGGACGCCCCATTATGTGGAAAACAGGCCATTCTTTGATCAAGAAAAAAATCAAGGAAGAAAAGGCTATTCTCGCAGGTGAGATGAGCGGCCATATCTTCTTTGCCGACCGTTTCTTCGGATATGATGACGCCATATATTCTTCAGCGCGTGTTGCTGAAATCGTTTCTCGAAGCAGCAAAAACCTTTCAGAAATGCTCTCTGACCTGCCTCGAACTTTTACAACCCCTGAAATCCGAATATACTCCTCGGATAAGGTCAAATTTCAAATCGTCAAAGAGGTCAAAAAAGAGCTTGCCAAAAAGCATAAAGTCATTGATATCGATGGAGTGAGGGCTCTCTTTCCGAACGGTTGGGGTCTGGTCCGTGCCTCAAACACCCAAGGGGCTCTGGTGCTGAGATTTGAAGCCAAAACCAAAGAAGACCTGGAATCAATACGAACAGAAGTCGAAAAAGCAATAGAAATAGCCATCCGGAGAATCAGTGAGTCTTGAGCTTAATAAAAATAATAATTCTCGGCATAATCCAGGGAATAACAGAATTTTTCCCCATAAGCAGTTCAGGTCATCTGGTTCTGGCCCAGAATCTCTTAGGGCTTAAAGAACCACAGCTTCTGGTTGATGTGATGCTTCACTTTGGGACCGTTCTCTCCCTCTTCGTGTTTCTTCGGAAAGAAATCAAAGACATCCTGCTGAGCTTCTGGCAATTCTGCAAAAAACCTTCCCTAAAGACCAAAGACCCGAATATGGTTCTTGTCCTTTCCCTGATCGTAGCTTCTATCCCCACGTTTTTAATTGGCTACTTCTTCAGCGGCCTTTTTGAATCCCTGTTTGAATCTCCCAGAGCCGTGTCCGGAGCGCTTTTCATCACAGCCCTGTTTCTGTTCTTTACGAAATCCGTCAGACAAAAGAAGATGAGGCCCCCCCTTCATCCGTTCCTTATCGGAGTGCTTCAGGGGATAGCTATCATACCCGGCTTTTCCCGTTCGGGTTTAACCATAGGAGGGGCGCTCTTTCTGGGATGGGAGAGGGAAAAGGCTGCCCGGTTTTCTTTTCTGCTTTCCATACCTGCCATCTTAGGGGCTTCTGTTTTTCAGATGCAAAAAACTGTCATCTCCACACAACCCTGGGGTATCATAACCATAGGCATTTTAGCTGCTGCCCTTACAGGTTATTTTTCGCTTGTTTTCCTGACAGAGATCATCAATAAAGGCAAGTTTTATATGTTCTCGTTTTACTTAGCGGCCGCAGCTGTATTGGGATTTATTCTAACAATGTAAGCATAATAAAGAGGAGGGAAAAATGAATATCAGCGTTGTTATCATTGCAGGCGGTGTCGGAAGCCGGTTCTGGCCTTTAAGCAGAAAAGAAAAACCAAAGCAGTTTCTCCCTATCATAAGTGATAAAACAATGATCGAAGAGACCATCCAGAGAATTTCCCCCAAAATACCCTCTTCAAATATATACACCATAGCCAACAGCAAACAAACCAGGAACCTAGCCGGCCTTCTTCCAAAAATACCAAAAAAGAATCTTCTTGTGGAACCAGAAGGGAAAAACACAGCTCCCTGCCTTCTGCTTGCCACAGCGCATATTTATTTGAAAAATCCGGAATCCGTAATCACGATTCTTCCTGCAGACCATCTGATAAAAGACCCTGCCGCTTTTTTAAAAAAATTGGAGGCGGCTGCAGAGGCGGCTGATAAAAGCAGCTGTCTCATAACCTTTGGCATCCCCCCTTCCTACCCTTCTACAGGTTACGGTTACATACGGTTTTCCAAAAAGAATCCGCTTTTCTTTTCAGAGGAAGAGTTTTTTAAAGTCAAAGAATTCAAAGAAAAACCTGACCATGATACAGCCCTGAACTTTATTAAATCAGGCACTTATTTCTGGAACTCAGGCATGTTTATCTGGAAAGCACGGATTTTCGCCTCAAACCTCAAAAAATACGCGCCGGATATGTATTCTTACTGGAAAAAGATGCTGGATGCGCTCCAAAACGACGATAAAAACAGGTTAAAAGAAATTTTCCGTGAGATTCCCTCCATCTCCATAGACTACGCGCTTATGGAAAAGAGCCGGGATGTGCTTATGAGCAAAGGCGACTTTGGATGGTCTGATGTGGGATCATGGTCCTCTCTTTGTGAAATATGGGACAAGGACTCGGACAACAATGCCTTAAGGGGTAAGAACATCACTATTGACACGAAAAACTGTCTTCTGCATAATCCCGGAAAATTCACGGCCTTGATAGGGCTCAGTGACCTGATGATTGTCAACACAGAGGACGCTCTTCTTATCTGCAGGAATGATATGGACCAGAAGGTCAAGCAGGTAGTGAACTCCCTTAAGAAAAAAGGAGAAAAGAAATTCCTGTAATCTGAAGTAAAAATTATTTCAATAACTCCAGTCCTTCCTCATTCTTTGACCGTGATTGATTATTTTCGGTCATTTCAAATTTTTTCATTGACGGAAAACGTTTTATAAAGGTAATATGGTTCTTAAAGCTGCTCATAAAAAAATATCTATGACCATCATTATGAAGATAAAGGAGGAACCGTGTTAAAAGAGCATCCTAAAGGTCTGTTTGTTGCATTTTTTACCAACATGGGAGAGCGTTTTGGTTTCTATACCATGTTGGCCATTTTTGTCTATTATATCCAGGCGAAATTCGGCTATACAGCTACCCAGGCGGGCGCTGTTTACGGGACTTTTCTCTTCGGCATCTACTTTTTCCCGTTAATAGGCGGATGGCTGGCCGACCGGGTCATGGGATACGGGAAAACCATCACCCTGGGTACGATTCTGATGATCCTTGGGTACGGCCTTATGGCTCTGCCGGGATTTGGTCCGGCGCTTCTTTTTTTAGCCCTGGGTATCATCTGCGTGGGAACCGGATTCTTTAAAGGAAATCTCCAGGCCCTGGTGGGGAATCTCTATGATGACCCCAAATATGAAAGTAAACGTGACTATGCCTTTAACATTTTCTACATGGGCATCAATGTAGGCGCTTTTTTCGCTCCCCATGCGGCAACCGGAATAAGCAACTGGATTTTAGGCAAATCCGGACTGACCTATAATGCCAGGATCCCTGCCCTGGCCCATCAGTTTCTTGACGGAGCTCTCACAGATACTTCAGAGCTTCTCTCTTTAGCCAAAGCTCAAGTGGGCAGTGCTTTCACGGATCTGGCTTCCTTCTCCCAAATGTACATAGATACCCTGAGCAAATCTTACAATGCAGCTTTTGCCATCACAGCGTTGAGTATCGTGGTCTCTTTGCTGATATTCGTGGGTTTTAAAAAATACTACAAACACGCTGACCTCACTGAAAAACAAAAAGAAAAATCTGTGGAATATAAAGATAAAATGATCGTATTGACCAAACAACAGATCAGAGACCGGCTTTTTGCTCTGTTCTTTGTTTTCTTTGTGGTCATTTTCTTCTGGATGAGCTTTCACCAGAACGGCTTCACCCTCAGCATGTTCGCCAGAGACTATACGGTCAGCGAGGTCAGCCGAGTCACGTATACGTTTTTTAACCTTGGATCGTTTCTCCCCCTTCTTGCGGCTATCATCGGACTGGCACTGCTTTTGAGAAAAGGAACCAAGGTCTCAACCAAAACCATAGGCCTTGTTCTTCTGGTCGGAGGCGGCTTCCTTACATATATGGTCGTAAACGGATTCGACCCGATGATGGGTATCAGCCCCCAGCTCTTCCAGCATTTTAATCCTATCTTTATCGTATTTCTCACTCCTGTTGTGATCGCCTTTTTCAGCTTTCTCCAGAAAAAGGGAAAAGAACCCAGCACTCCCAAAAAGATCGGCATCGGTATGGTCATAACAGCCTTTTCATTCGGGATCATGCTCATCGCCTCCAGAAGTCTTCCCTCCCCGGCTGAACTGCAGGGCAGTGTCTCTCCCATGCTTATCTCCCCTTACTGGCTGATAGCCACCTATTTTTCCGTTACCATAGCCGAACTCTGTCTCTCCCCGATGGGCATCTCTTTTGTCTCCAAAGTCAGCCCCCCCAAGTATAAGGGAACCATGCAGGGCGGATGGCTGGCTGCCACGGCCATAGGAAACGCTTTGGCCGGTTTTATCGGCTATTTCTGGGACAGATGGGAAGTATGGCAGTTCTTCCTGCTCCTGATCGTGATGTGCCTTATTTCAGCCACCCTGATTTTCTCGGTCATGAAAAAGCTGGAAAAGGCAGCAGCGTCATAAATCCAGGGCAAATAAATGACCCAGAGAACACTTCCTTCGCTGTTTAAGGACAGTGTGCAAAAATTCGGCAGTAATGTCCTGCTGTGGGAAAAAAAAAGGGCAAAGTATAAGGGCCTTTCTTATTCTGAAGCGGAAAAATGTGTCTGTGATTTTTCAGCCGGACTGATAAGCCTCGGCCTGACAAAAGGAGACCGGGCAGCATTGATATCAGAAGGCAGGAACGACTGGGTCCTTAGTGAGTTAGGAATCCTTTTTGCAGGCGCTGTGAATGTGCCAATCTCCATAAAAATCAATGACCTTGCAGACCTTAAATTCAGGCTGGCTCACTCAGGATGTAAAATGGTCATCGTATCCAATACCCAGGCAGGTAAAATAAGGGAGATAAAAAAAGACCTTCCCGACCTTGAAAAAATCATTATTCTGGATGAAATGGACAAATGGGAGCCCGAAGAAATCCACAAAATCAAGGTCCTGTCCAGAGGTCAAAAATATCTCGAATCGCACAAAAAGGATTTCGAAGCCACCTGGCAGTCCATCAAAGAAAGTGATTATGCCAATATCTGCTACACGTCCGGGACCACAGCTGACCCGAAAGGCATCCTTCTCACTCATAGAAATTACACAGCGAATATCGAACAATCCAATTCCTTAGTATCATGCCCCGAAACATATGTCACGCTGCTGATCCTGCCGTGGGACCATGCTTTTGCCCACACCTGCGGGATCTACACCATGATGAAAAACGGAGCCAGCCTGGCTTGCGTTGAACAGGGACGAACAGCCCTGGAAACACTCAAAAATATTCCAAAAAACATAAAGGAGATAAGGCCGACCATACTCCTGAGCGTTCCCGCCCTTGCAAAAAATTTCCGGAGGAATATTGAAAACGCCATAAGAAAAAAAGGCGCTAAGACAGAAGCTCTCTTTAATAAGGCCCTCAGCACAGCTTACGACTACAACGCTGATGGCTGGAACAGGGGAAAAGGACTTAAAAGAAAATTGAAAAAACCCGTGCTGGCACTCTACGACAAGCTCATCTTCAAAAAGATCCGGCAGAACTTCGGCAGCAGGCTTGAGTTCTTCGTGGGGGGCGGCGCTCTTTTGGATATCGAGCTCCAAAAATTCTTCTATGCCATAGGGATCCCTATGTTCCAGGGCTACGGCCTTACTGAGGCCGCGCCTGTGATCTCTTCCAATTCATCTGTTGTGCACAAGCTCGGCTCCTCAGGAAAAGTGGCAGACAATCTGGAACTAAAAATAAGAGACGAGAATGGCAATCCCCTCCCTACAGGAGAAAAAGGAGAAATCACGGTCAAAGGCGAAAATGTCATGGCAGGCTACTGGAAAAATGAAAAAGCCACCCATGAAGCGCTGAAAGACGGGTGGCTGTACACAGGAGACCTGGGATACCTTGACCAAGACGGCTTTTTGTATGTCCTGGGAAGGGAAAAAAGCCTGCTTATTGGAAACGACGCTGAAAAATACAGCCCTGAGGGGATAGAAGAGGCCATCACAGATAATTCTGAGTTTATAGAACAGATGATGCTTTACAACAGCCAGTGCCCTTATACTGTCGCTCTTATTGTTGCTAATAAAGAAGCGCTTTCCAGGTGGCTGAAAAAACAAAACCTGTCCTTTAAGAAAACAGCGGGGCAGGATGCGGTTTTGAAACTCATCCAGCAGCAAATCGATGCCTTCACAACCGGGGGAGAACATGAAGGCATGTTTCCTCAGAGATGGCTCCCTTCTGCCTTTGCGGTCCTTGGAGAGCCGTTTACAGAAGAAAACCACATGCTCAATTCGACCCTAAAAATGGTACGCCGCAAAATCGCTGATTTTTATAAAAACAGAATCGACTATCTATACGCCCCTGAAGGAAAAAATATCTGCAACCATCAAAACAGGACCATCGTATCCCGCTTTTAATTAATGGGGGACGCTCCATAAGGTACCACCCTATATTACTTAACCCGCTGGTTATTAAAAAATGTTCTAGATTGTCTTCCTTTGGAGTATTTCCATTTGATACACCACCGCAATTCTGCGGCCGTAAGTCCGTAGATGAGTGGGTTCCGACAAATTCGGACAATTAAAGCTTGCCTTCTGGTAAAAAACCCCGTACATAAGTGCGGGATCCTAGACTAGGGTGGCCCCTAATGGGACGTCCCCGTATCAAATTCTCTCGATCACATCATGAACCGTACGGTCGGATTTAAAAATCTTGACTCTCAAGGGCATGTTTCCGGGAAGAGAATGAGTGGCGCACGCGAGGCAGGGGTCATAAGCACGGAAAGCCATTTCCACTTTGTTGAGCATTCCGTCATCCACCTGGAAATTTTTAATAACGCCTTTGGCTGCTTTCTCAACGCTCATTGTAATGGGAGCTGAATTGTGAACCGTAGCCACCAGCAGATTGGCTTTTTGGATGATGCCTCTTTCGTCTGTCATATAATTGTGTATCAAGACTCCACGGGGAGCTTCCACCACACCCACGCCTTCTGTGGGAATGGCATCAGGAAGAGTCCGGATATCAGTCTTAAGGATATCTTCGTCATGAGCCAGTTCCTGAAGCCTTTCGCTTGCATACAAGAGTTCGACCACCCGCGCCCAGTGAAAAGCCAGGGTGTGGTGCACAGGTTTTCCTCCTAGCGTTTCGTACATGAACTCGTATTCCTTCTGTGCCAGAGGAGTGGCCATGCCGTCGGATGCGTTGAGACGGGCCAGGGGCGCCACACGGTAAACCCCGCTGTCTTTGCCGTCCACAAATCCCTTCCATCCTACGTTCTTAAGGAACGGGAATTTGATATAACTCCATTTTTCCACATGCTCTCTGATGTGGTCCTTGTAATCGCTCCCATTGAATTTGGCGAATTCTTTCCCTTCGGGATCCACGACACGCAGCTGACCATCATAGAAATTGACATGGTTGTTCTTATCCACAAGTCCCATATAGTAGGTTTTATGTGTGTATGGGTCAGAAGTGATGATCTTTACGTATTCATCATTCTTCAGTACAACGTCTTTAAAAAGCTGAACCGTAAACTGAGCGAATGCCACAGCTTCATCAGCATACTTTTTAAATTTTTCCTGGTCCTCTTTGGTGATGCCTTTGGATACACCGCCGGGCAGGCCGCTTACAGGGTGGATCACCCGTCCTCCAAGATCTGTGATGATCTCGCGGCACTGTTTGCGGTTCTTGATCACCACTTTTGCGGCATCCAGACCGACTTTATCGATCACTCCCAGGATATTGCGTGAGCCTTTGGGCGCATCAGGCCCTACCACAAAATCAGGCCCTCCAAGAAAGTAAAAATGGAGAGCATGATCCTCGATCATGAAAGCTGAATACATCAGCTCACGGATCTTTTTCGCTGTTGCGGGCGGATCCACATGATAGAGGTCATCAAGGGTCTTCTGCGAAGCCATGTGATGAGCTGTAGGGCATACACCGCAGATTTTAGGGGTGATGCGGGGCATTTCTACAGATGACCTTCCCTCAGAAAATTTTTCAAATCCGCGCAGTTCAGGCACCTGAAGAACGGCTCGTTCCACATTGCCCTCATCATTGAGAAAGATCTCTATGTTGCCGTGGCCTTCCAATCGCGTGATTGGTTGAATGGATATATGTTTATTACTCACTTTTTCCTCCATCTCATTTGCTTTTGCTTTAAAACGTTCGTATTCATTGTTTTTTTTCTGCTTTTATTTGATTTTTCTACGGAACAGGATAGAACTCGGTAATCCGTACATGTAAAGAGGACCTATCAAATCAGGCAGGGTTTCAATGACCTTTGGAATCTCTTCTTCTTTATCAGTTTTGATAAGAGACGCCAGAGCACTCATCATACGCACTCCCTGGTCTTTGACATCATTGGGAGGCCCATAGCAACCCCGGCAGGGCATGTTGGCGTTGATGCAGCGTTCACCGCATCCCCCTCTTGTGGCCGGCCCCATACAGATGATACCTGCCTCCAGAAAACATCTCCCATCATCCAGCTTATCATAGTGATGGGGCTCAACGAATCTCTCTATTTCTATCCTATCCGGCTTGGTATCCTTTCTGGGACAGGTGTCACACAAGGATTTTGCGGGACTGAGCACACTGCCTTTTTCCGGAAGTTTGCCTTCAAGAATGGCTGTAAACGCATCTGTAATGGTCTCCGGAGAAGGAGCGCATCCGGGGATGTAATAATCCACAGGGATAATCTGGTCCAGAGGGTAGACAGAATTATAGAACTCAGGGAGCTCCAGGTCATATTTACCATCTAATTTAGTCTCTGTCTCAGGCACTCTGTTTTCCGGATTATCATTAGATTCGATCTCTTTGTACACCCTTGTGAAAATTCCTTCCCGGTTTGTCATATTGGCAAGCCCAGGAATCCCGCCCATAACAGCGCAGCTTCCAAAGGCAAATACAAGCTGAGACTTTTTCCTCAGAAGTTTAACAATCTCCTCCTGTTCGGAAAGACGTATCCCGCCGTTTATAAAGGACGCGAGAAGTTCTCCGTCTTTGTATTTTCTTACGTCTTCATACTTGAAATCCATGGCTACCGGCCAGAACACAATGTCCACCGCATCCACCACGTCAAGAATGGCCTCATTCAAATCCACGACCGCCTCTTCACAACCACCACAGCTGGAACACCAGTATATGGCTATTTTTGGTTTGTCACTCATGATAACACCTCCGTGCTTCGAACAGGACCAATGGCTTTTTCCCAGTTCAACGGCCCCAGTTTCGTTATTCTCTCATTCATCTCTCTAGAAACACGGGCGAACTTTTCGCCTTCTGATGCTGAGACCCAGTCAAGACAAAGCCGGTCCTGCTCAATATTGAACTGATCTAACAAAGGTTTAAGCATATTGTAGCGTTTCAGGGCTTTGTAATTGCCTTCTATGTAATGACAGTCTTTGGGATGGCAGGCCAGAACCATGACTCCATCAGCGCCGTTGCGAAAAGCTTCCATAATGAATTCAGGATCCACTCGCCCTGAACACATGACCCGAATCAGCTTGACATTGGATGGGTATTTCAATCTCATGCTGCCTGCAATGTCAGCTCCTCCGTAAGAACACCAGTTGCAGACAAAGGCAACAATGTTGGGTTCAAATCTTGTCTCGGTCATAACAATCCTCCTAACTCAGCTAAAATCGTGTTGTCTTCAAAAAGCCGCGCCGTTATGGCATTTGAGGGGCATGCCACTACGCAAGACCCACAGCCTCTGCAGAGGATCTCGTTAATGACTGACAGGCCTTTTTCACTGTCATAACCAATGGCTTTATACGGACAAATAGAAATACAGGTCTTGCAGCCTGAGCATATTTCCTCGTCTATGAAAGAGACCAGGGTCTCAATTTCAAGTTTCTTTCCTGGCTTTAATTCAAATGCTATCTTCCCGGCAGCAGCAGAACCATCAATAATGGAATGTGTGATGTCTTTGGGATAGCTGGCACTGCCGATCACAATCACACCTTCTATGGGGGTTGAGACCGCATCGATTTTTCTGTGAGTCGGCATCACAAATCCCTCCTCATCCTTGCTCAGCATCAGCATGTCAATAAGCTTCTCAGCTTTTTTGTTCGGGACCATAGCTGTGGCCAATACCACCATATCCGCGGTCAGATTCTTTTCAGGAAGAGTGAGATGTATCTGTCCGTTCTGTGAGTTGAAGTTGATATCATTGGGGTTGGCAACCCTGATGAAACCGACTCCTTCCTGTTTCAGCTTCTCATACATATTTTCCATCCCTGTGGATCCGATGGTCATATCGCGGTACAGGTGGGTAATCTGGATTCCTTCAGCCAACTTCTCTTCCAGAATTTGAGAACTCATTTTCAGCAGCACGGAACAGCAGATATTGGAACAGTAGTTTTTGTAGCGTTTATCTCGGCTTCCCACACAGTGGACCATGACTAAGGATTTTGGTTTGGTGCCGTCACGCTTGAGCAGCTTTCCCGATGTTGGTCCTGTATTGGATATCAGCCGTTCGAACTGAAGAGCTGTGTAGACGTCAGTATCCGGAGTATAATGCATATTGGGAATGAGGGCGGGATCAAACGATTCAAATCCTGTGGCTAAAACCACAGAGCCCACTGAAATAGTGCTCTTTTCGTCCTCATCATCATAGTTGATGGCTTCGAACAGACAGGCATCCCTGCACTTTGTGCAGTCCTCTCCCTTAAATCTCAGACACGTCTCCTTGTCAATAACAGGAAGGTAAGGAGTAGCTCCTGTGACCTGAAAATGAATGGCCTTTCGCTTTCCAAGAAAATCATCATACTCGTTGGGAACTTCCACAGGGCAAGGCGCGAGACATTCGTTACAGCCGATGCACTTATCCGGAACCACGTATTTGGCTTTCTTGTTGATGGTGGCTTCAAAATTGCCGAAAAAGCCCACAACCTCCTCGACATCGCTGTACGTAAGAAGTTCAATATGGGGATTCTCCACAACCTCCTGCAGTTTGGGCAAAATCATGCATGAACAGCACTCCAGCGATGGGAACGAACTCTCATATTTAGTGGCCTGTCCCCCCAGGCTTGGGTGGGTTTCCACCAGATAGACCTTACGCTCCTCTGAGGCAAGATTGAGGGCAGCCTCACATCCAGACAATCCCCCTCCTATTACCAAAACATCGGCATTGGCATCAATCTCTTTTTTCTCAAAAGCCTCATGGAACTGGACACGGTGATAGGCTGCTTTAAGCAAAGCCGAGGCTTTGGCAGTGGCTTTATCCTTGTCATCTGTCACCCAGGCGACATGCTCGCGGATGTTGACCAGCTGCATGAAATAAGGATTCAATCCCGCCTCTTCAAGCACCTTCATAAAAGTATGTTCGTGCTGTTTAACAGAGCATCCTCCGATAACAATTTTGGTGAGTTTGTTTTTCTTGATGCTTTCAATGATCTCAGCTTTTCCATCTGCGGAACAGTACAGGTTGGTTACTTCTGCTGTAACCACATCCGGCAGTTTCCGGAGTTCGTCCTTGATCTTATGGACATCCACTGTGCCAGAAATATTCTTACTGCACTCACAGAGGAAAAACCCTAAACGTTCCTTCTCCTTCATATTTTTCCTCCAGCGTCATATTGGATTTTTTTTAATAAATGATTGCTGATTTCCTTAAGTTTGTTATTGATTTCATGCGAAAAAGACTCGGAAATAGTCTGGTTATCAGAGACATTGATACCGAAAATGCGGATGTCTCCCGGCATTTCTGGATATATCTTTTTCCCGATGCTGATTATGATAGGAATGGTGACTCCATGGGAATAAGTAGGGTTTTGTTGGTATTCCAGGTCACGGAGAGTGAGAGGGACGACTTCTCCCGATGGGAGTTCAGAGTCGTGAAATGAATCAAAAATATAGATGACCTGATGACCAAGAACAAGGTCCAAAAGATCCAGGGAAAGGTGGGTGATGGAATTGAAAGGGATTTTAAGCTTCCGGCCAATCTTTTCTGCTAAATAAGGCCCTATACCATCATCCGAGAGCAAACTGTTACCAATCCCGATAAGAACAATTTTTTTCTTTTGCATGATAGTGGGTTATTTCTTTAATACCTGCAAAATTTTGGCTACACGCTTGTCAACCACTTTATAACACACTTTAACGCCCTTTTTTTCTCCATCAATGATCCCGTGACTTTTTAATACTTGGAGATGTTGAGAAATGGTAGGTTGAGGGATGTCCAATTCTTTCTGTATCGAATTAACGCTGCAGGCATCCTTAGGGATTCCTATGAGCAGGAGATCTATGATATGCAAACGTACAGGATGAGAAATGGCTTTTAAGATCTCACTTTCGTCCTTATACGTCTCTTTCATTTGCAGAACACTCCATTCAATGAAAAGAAAGTTGATTCACTGCTCTCCTATTAACTATTTTTTACATACGTCTTTTTATATCGCTATATTTATATATATAAATAATACAATGTCAAGTAAAATATTTTCGCTTTCATCATCGAATGCAAATAGTTTTATGAGTTTAGGGAAAAAGGATACAGTTTCAGTCAATAAGAATCGGACTGGGGCAGGGATTACTCGTAGCGGAGAGAATCCACGGGATCAGCGACGGCCGCCTTTACAGCCTGATATCCTACCGGAAGCGCCGCAACCATTAATGAGAGTAATCCTGCAAAGATAAACAGCAGCGGATTCAATCCGGTCCGGTAGGCAAAATTTTGCAGCCATTTGCTCATAGCGTACCAGCCTATGGGCCAGGCTATGAGATTAGCCAGAAGAATCCAGCGGGAAAATTCCTTGGACAGGAGAATGACAATATGAGAAACAGGTGCACCCAAGACCTTACGGATTCCGATCTCTTTGGTTCTTTTTTCGGCTGTAAAGGAGGCCAATCCGAAAATCCCCAGGCAGGATATAAAAATCGCCAGAAAAGCAAAGGCACTGAAAATCCTTCCCAATCTATGCTCTGACTGGTAGAGAGTTTGGATGCCCTGGTCGATAAAATTGTATTGATAGGGGAAGTTCGGGGCATAGCTCATTGAGGTTTCCTTTATATATTCCAATGTATCTGGAACATTTGCTGATGAAATCTTGACGAAAACATACTTCAAGGCATTGTAATGGCGTGGATAGATGGTATAGATATGAGGCATGATTTCCCGATGTAGGGACACATGGTGGCAGTTATTAACCACTCCTATGATGGTTCCTGTCGTTCCCCAAAAAACAAGCTTTTGGCCCACAGGATCTTGCATGCCCATGTATTCGGCCGCTTCTTTGTTGATGACATAATTTCTCATATCAGCAAAGGATCCGCTTTGGAAAGACCGGCCTTCCATTACCTCCATCCCAAAGGTCTCCATATAATCGGATTGCACGATGCTATATCTGATGTTAGGGGACATCTCCGGATCCTTCCCTTCCCATTCCACCCCGGAGGTTTTATAATCTTCTTCATAGGGAACGGATTGACCGGCTGTGACATTCAGGACATTCGCATTCTGAAGCAGATCGTTCTTGTAGCTCTGAAACCGGTTCAAAAGGATAGGGTTAATCGGAACTTTCAACACATGATCAATACTGAACCCCAAAGGCCTTTTTTGAATAAAATCCAACTGCTGAAAGACCACTGCTGTACAGGCAATAAGCAGTACAGAAACAGCAAACTGCCCGATAACCGTAACCACCCGGAATGAAGAACGCTTTGCTTTGAACGGAGAAGATGTTTTTAGAGTCTCGGCCGGCCGGTTGGAAGAAAGGAAAAAGGCCGGATAGAGCCCTGATACCAAACCCACGATCAAAATGAGTCCCAGCAAATAAAGATACATCGAATGTCTGTAGAGAAGCGAAAAATCCAACTGCTTGGCCGTAAGACTGTTGATTAAGGGAAGCCCTATTCTCACCAGAATAAGAGAGAGGCCAAGTCCGATAGCTGACATCAGAACGGATTCTCCCAGGAACTGCTGGATGAGTTCCTGGTGTTTGGCTCCCATGACTTTGCGCAATCCGACTTCCCTGACTCGATTGGACGAACTGGCTGTAGCCAGATTCATATAGTTGACACAGGCTATCAGCAGAATAAAGACTGCGATCACCGAAAAGATATACACATACATGCGGCGGCCGAAACTTAAGTGGACTCTAGTAAGGGGCAGCACATCGACTTTGAGGGTATCCGCAAAGGGATAAGGACTGTGCCGGCTTAAAGCTCCCCTGATTTTGTCTTTCACATCTGGAAGAGACGAGTTTCCTCTCAAAAGGACATAGGAGGGATCCCTCCAGTTCCAATCGTTATCCAGTCGATTGGGCAGCCGGGCAATGAAATCCATTTGCAGGTGGGAATTGGAGGGGATGTCGACCACGCCTGTGACAATCAGGTCTTCTTGATTATTCAAAGTCAGGGTCTTTCCCATGGGATTTTCTCTGCCAAAGTATTTGGCAGCGATTCTTTCCGTTATGACAAGTGAATGAGGATCTCGAAAAGCCGTCTGGGCATTCCCGTATACAAACGGAAAAGAGAACATGGAAAAAAAGGAAGAATCGACCAGGTCGACGTTTGTCTCATAGTACATAACAGGCATCCCCTGGCTCGGCTGGTATTTGAAAGTGCATGTCCTGATGCTGCCGAGGCTGTATATCCGGGTAAAATGGGCTATTTCAGGGACTTCTTCTGCCAAACGCGGGGCCAGGGCATAGGGTACATTCGGATCCGTAATGCTGTTGGGATGAATGATGGTAAGCAGGTAAAGATCATCCTTATTGGTATGAAACTTGTCATAGCTCAACTCGTCCTGGATCCAGAGTGTTATCAAGATGAAACAGGCCATCCCAACGGCCAGTCCCAGGGTGTTTATCAGAGTAAAGGTCTTGTTCCGGCTAATATTCCTATAGGCGATCTTAATATAATTTTTGATCATAGCGGCACTCCTGTGTGTTCTGTTCTTTAGAAAACCTGACAAGGATTTCAGAACTTCTTTCCAGAACCATCTCTTGGCTTTTTTGGTCCCCTCTTTTTCAGCAATATATTCAAATGTCTCAACAAGATCTCCAAAAGCAGGGTCATAATCGCTGGAACTGGCGATCACCTTTAAAAGCCAGGCTGCAAGTGGCGGCGGTGCGAGTTTCTTGGACGACATGGATCTCACCTGTTTTTCAAGGAGGGCATAGAAATGTCAATCCAGGTTTTTTGTTGGAGTTCTCTGACTTCTTCAAGCGCCCTTACGCCCTGTTTCGTTATTCTGTAGAATCTTTTGCTTTTCCCCCCTCTTTTTTTTTCAGGCTCTCCGCTGATTGTGGACACCAGCCCTTTTCTTGTCAATCTGTCCAGCACATCATAAATCGCCCCGATAGACCAGTATTTATCGGTCACATCGCAAACATGCAGGCGGATAGGCACGCCATAGGCATTCTCTCTAAGCCTTAATATGGAAAGGAGGAGAAGTTCTTCCTGCCTTGATAAAAATTTCATCGGTCTCTCCTTGCAATTTCTTCGGTAATATAGAAGATTTCTTCCCCTGTGTCAAGTATTTTTTCTGTAAAGCCGAAGATTAATAGCGAGAGAACACTTAACAAAGATTATTCTTTATAACCAAAGGAGTCCATGGTTTCTCCGGCGATCTCCCAGAACTGCCCCTTCCACGTATCAGGCCACTCCTGATATTTCGGGAAAAAATCACGCTTGTTTACATTGACTTTTTCGGACAGTAAGGCGAGAACCTGTTCCCGGCTGTATTCAATCTCTTCAAACATGTCCAGTATCTGGAAACATCCCTTTTTTTCACCTTGAAAAATATCCTCAAATTTGACCATGAGATCCGCAGGTGTCGTTAAAATATGGTTGTTGACAGTTTTCCAGTACCAGGCAAGTTTTTGCAGAGGATTCCATGTCTCCCAGTATTCCCGCGCCTTATCCCCTGGAATGTCAAAGGGAACAATATGGTCATTGGTTATGTAGCGGAACTTGTTGAGCCACGAAGTAGTGACATCTCTTCCATCTCTTATAAGATGAAAAACGAGCGATTCCGGAAATGCTTTTCTTATCAAGGGTATAGCGGCAAAAAGATGATAGTTGGTCTCCACATACCACTCTTCTTTTCTTTTGAAATGACGGTAGATTCTCGGTATTTTAAAATAAGTGTAATCAAAAAAACTGTAAGGCCTGGATATCAGCTTTGATGCCTTTCTCCTGAATGCGGGTTTGGGTTCGTGAAGGCTCCAACAATTTTTCACCGTATCATTAAATAATTTGGTAAAAAAATCGGTTCCTGTCCTCCCGGTTGAAGCAAAGTAAGCGTATTTCATTCTTTAATAAGGCTATGGCAGTTAGTTATGCAGTCTTAAATTCCCCCCGAAAGTGTCCTTTTCACCTTTTCGCGCCGGCGAAAGCCTGTGCTTTCTCTCTGATTTTATCAGCAGTCCATTCTTCAGGGTCGTCTATCCGGCCAACCTTGGAACCCGGATCGCATGAACCAGCTTCTAATATGGCATCCAGGGCAACGGGGGCTGTGTCTTTGGCATTGAACACATCCGCCAGCATGTGAAAAACGAAATCCTCCACCCTTTTTATCATCCGTTCTTTGATTTCTTTGGGCTGCCCCAGGAGTTTGTTCTCAAAAGGAAGATTCAATTTCTTATAATTTCCTCCCTTAAGGCTTTTTTCCTCTGCATAGGCTTTCATCTTCTGCCACATGTCCTCTGTCACGCCTTCTCCTTCCAGTTTAATGAAGTTACCGTCTTTATCCTGCTGGGCATTGCCATAATCATTGACCTGTAATCCCCAGGATATCATCTGGAGCGCTGTGGCCACATTCGCTTTTGTGGTCCGGGTCTTTTGCGCTATCTTCCGAAGCCTGTCAGAGCTGTTTCCTGAAGTCCCGTGCTGGGCGCCGGAAATATGGTACTTTTCAATCGCTTTGTGTATCCTGGAAGTGAGGCCCAACTGAATGCCTGCATCGCTTTCTTCGATTCCATGGGTCGTCCCGTTGTTGAGCGCGATCCAATCCGGAAAGATATCATGCGCATTAAGCCCCTGTACCTGAAACAGCGCTTCCTCTTCCGTGGACAGGCCTTCTTTCCCTTTTATCTCTCCTACTTCGGTCTCTAAAGAAGCCCAGTCAGGAACGTATTTGCTGAGCTCCAGGTTTGCCAGCAAATTCTCATCCTCCTGGAGATGGGAGGCATCTATGGCAATAGAGGTCATCCCCGCTTCAAACAAAGTGGGGATCTCTGTGCGTGCGGGTTCGATATCTTCTTTCTTTTTTATGGTGTAATGGTCCGCGTGAATGGCCACGGGCACGGTTATGCCCAGCTCATTGCACACGGCATCGACCTGCCTGGCTATATTCCAGTAGTTCACAGCACAGTAAGCATTGGCCCCTCCCTCTGACTTAGCGATTTCAATAATCATGACCGAATTCGCTCTCTGGGCTGCTTTGAGCGCTCCGCGGATAACAAAATGGTTTCGTCCGTTGGCAGCCATGCATATGGATCTGCCTTTTTTTAGAACAGCCCTGTCTATGAATTTCCCGCTCACAATCAAGGCCTTTGAATTGGGAAACAGTGTTTTTATGTTAGGCGGCCGTCCCAAATCTAACGCTTTTTGAAAATCAGTGCTCAAAACATTGTTACTCTTTTTCATTCTTTGTTCCCCCTTTATGTTTTTCTATCATTCGGATCCCCAACTCTCTAAGCCGTATTTCATCGATCTCGGACGGAGAATCGGTCATAAGGCAAAGAGAACTGGTGGTCTTTGGAAAAGGCATCACATCACGGATGGTTTTTTCTCCTGCCAACATCATGACAATACGGTCAAAACCCATGGCTATCCCTCCATGCGGAGGAGCGCCGTAAGTCAGGGCTTTCAAGAAGAACCCGAACTTTCGCTCCTGTTCCTTTTTATCCAGCCCGAGAACCCTGAATATCCTTTCCTGGGTATCCCTGTCCTTTATTCTTATCGAGCCTCCGCCGATCTCAATCCCATTTACGACCAGGTCATAGGCATCCGCCTTTACCTTAAGGGGCTCTTTTTCCAATTCAGACATATCTTCCTTCCTGGGCGAGGTAAAAGGATGATGCATGGACACCAGCTTGTTTTCATCTTCACTCCACTCGAAAAGAGGAAAATCCGTTATCCATACAAATTGAAAATCTACGCTTCCTGTTTTTTCTTGAGAAAATAAATCAGTTCTCAGCTCCCCGAGTACATACAAGGCTGTCTCCTTTTTGTCTGCTACAAGCAGAAGGAGATCCTCGTCTCCAGCTCCTGACTTTTGCCATATTTGAGCAAAGTCCTCCGGTTTGAGCTTTAAAGGAGATGCATAGGTTTGTTCTTCTTTTTTGATCCATATGATCCCTTTAGCTCCCAGCTCTCTGGCTCTTTTCCCCACTTTATCCAGCCGGCTTCTCGAGAGGTTTTTTCCGTTCGGGACCACAAGCCCTTTGAGCACTCCTTCTGACTGAAGGGCTGATTTGATGATTCTGGAATCTATGCGTGACCCTGTATCAGTAAGATCCTTTATTTCCATTCTGTTTCTGAGGTCAGGCCTGTCTGTTCCAAACCTTTCCATGCTCTCTTCATAAGTGATCCTGGGAAAGGGACGCTCCAACTGGACTCCAATCAAATCAAATAAACAAGCCATCATCTCTTCGGTTACGGAAAACACATCCTCCTGTCCGGCAAAGCTCATCTCCATATCTATCTGGGTGAATTCCGGCTGTCTGTCAGCTCTTAAGTCTTCATCCCTGAAACATCTGACGATCTGAAAATATCTGTCAAATCCTGATATCATGAATATTTGCTTAAAAATCTGCGGGGACTGGGGAAGGGCAAAAAAGCGGCCTTTGTACTCACGGCTGGGCACAAGATAGTCCCTGGCCCCCTCCGGAGTCGATTTTGTTAAAAAAGGTGTTTCGATTTCATAAAAGCCCTTTTTATCCAAGAAATTCCGGACGGTTATAGCTGCCCTGTGGCGAAGCCTGACGTTTCTCTGCATGGAAGGCCGTCTCAAATCAAGATACCTGTATTTGAACCGCATCTCTTCAGTCGCCTTAACAGGGTCGGAAATGACAAATGGAAGGGTTTCGCTCGCATTGAAAACTTCCATTTCCTTTACCGAGACCTCAATGTCTCCTGTGGTGAGTTCAGGATTCCTCATGTCCTTCTCTCTGGGTTTCACAACTCCCCTTACAGCCAGCACATACTCCATGCGAATATTTTTTGCTTTGTCTAAAAGGTCCTTCTTTTCTGAAGAGATGACGGCCTGAACCAGGCCTTCTCTGTCTCTTAGGTCCATAAAGACAAGATTCCCGATGTCTCTGACCCTGTTCACCCAGCCAAAGAGAATGACTTCTTTATCCACATCTTTTATACGCAGCTCTCCGCAAAAGTGTGTTCGTTTCCCATTCACTATGCTCTTGGGTTTCATGGCGTCTCCTGTAAAGGTCAAAGGAACATTCTCCCTTTATCAGATCATTCCTTTTAAAGCCTCTTCTTTTGTGACTTCCTTTTGGTCCCCAGTCTTCATATCCTTTAACTGGTATTTCTTTTTCTTTATCTCCTCTTCTCCCACTACCAGGGTCCATGCGGCCTTCAGCTTGTCTGAGCGGCTCATTTGTTTTTTAAGCTTCCTGTCCTTATATTCCAGCACGCATTCAACTCCCTTTTCCCGGAAATATTGGGCCAATTTCATGGAGACTTTCTTAGCGTCCTCTCCCATGTGCACGATATAAAGGAATCTCTCAGGCTCTTCCTTGTCTGGCATTACGGAAAGGAGCCTCTCCATCCCCATGGCAAATCCAATACCGCATATATCAGGGCCCCCGAAATCCTTCATCATCTCATCATAACGGCCCCCTCCTAAGATAGCGTCCTGCGCACCCAGTTGAGAACATGTGATCTCAAAAGTCGTCTTGGTATAATAATCCAGGCCTCTTACCAACTGCGGATCAACCGTATATTTCAATCCATAAAAATCAAGCAGCCGGCAAAATTTTTCAAAATGGCTCTGGCATTCGGCACAGAGAAATTCTGTGATCCTCGGAAACCCTAAAGCTGCGTTTCTGCAGTTATCTTTCTTGCAGTCAAAAATACGGAGGGGGTTTGTATCGATTTTTCTCTGGCAGTCCTCACAGAGCCTCGCTCTTTGCTCTCCCGCGGCTGCCCTTAACTTTTTGTGGTATGCAGGACGGCATTTTCTGCATCCTACGGAATTTATAAGGATTTTTATCCCTCTGATCCCGAGATTTTTAAGCAGTGTAAAGGCCATTTCAACTATTTCCGCATCCACTCCAGGGTCCTTCTCTCCGAATACTTCAATATCTGCCTGATGGAACTGGCGGTAACGGCCTTTCTGGGGTTTGTCATACCGAAACATAGGCCCGATAAAATAGAATCTCATTAGATCGGACTTCAAATAAAGCCTGTTTTCTATGATCGACCGGACAACAGAAGGAGTGTATTCAGGCCTTAAAGTCAGGGATCGGCCCCCTTTGTCTGTGAAAGTGTACATCTCCTTGATAACCACATCGGAGGTCTCGCCAGTGCTTTTTTTAAAAAGTTCAGTGGATTCAAAAACAGGAGTCCTAATTTCCTTGTATCCATAAAGCTCAAATATTCTTTTTGCTTCCCTTTCCGCCCTCTGCCACTTTCTGGATTCCGCTGGCAGGATATCTCTGGTTCCTTTGATGGAGGACGGCTCCCTGTTTTTACTTTGGCTCATTATTTTCCCCAAAAACACCGATCTTCCTGTACTTCTGATACCTGTGTTCAAGACGCTTCTTAACAGACATATTCTCTATCTCTTTCAGGGTCTTTTCCAGTTCCTTATCCACATTGTTAAATGTCTCCAACCAGTTAATATGGGCTCCTCCGGGGGGTTCCTTTATTATTTTATCTACCACGCCAAACTCCATCAGGTCCTCTGCCAGAAATCTGAGGTTCTCTGCGGCCTTTGATACAGCGCTCTGGTCTTTCCAGAGGATCGCAGCGCATCCTTCGGGAGATATGACAGAATAAAAAGAATTTTCAAGCATCAGAAGCCCATCTCCCACTCCTATGCCAAGCGCCCCGCCGCTTCCTCCTTCTCCGATGACAATGTTCACTATGGGAACTTCTAGCTTTGAAATCTCCTTGAGGTTGTATGCAATGGCCTCTGCCTGACCCCTCTCTTCAGCTTCTAAGCCAGGAAAAGCTCCCGGCGTGTCTATAAAAGTAATGATAGGGTATCCATATTTTTCAGCTAACTTCATTATTCTCAATGCCTTGCGGAATCCTTCAGGATTGGGTTGGCCAAAATTCCTAGCGATCCTCTCTCTTGTTTTCCGTCCTTTTTGGTGTCCGATAATCACTGCTGTCCGTTCTTTACACGTCCCGAATCCGGCCACGATCGCAGGGTCATCACCAAAGCGCCTGTCCCCGTGAAACTCCAAAAAATCATCTGTCAGAGCTTCGACATAATCAAGAGTATAAGGCCTGTCCGGGTGCCGGGCGATCTGCACAAAGTGGAGGGGTGTGAGTTGGGGTTTGATCTTCTCCCATTCCTTCTTTATGGAATCCCTGAGCAGTTTGATCCTTTCCTTATCAATATCTTCTTCTTCCTCCATTCTGTCGATTTCTTGCTTGTACCCCTGAATCTTTTTCTCCATCTGATAATAATCTTTATTTTTTCCCATTAGATTTTTCCGCTGTCTTTCTTATTTTACCCGTTTATTCTAACCATTCGTTCAAACAAATTCAAGAAAGCCAATCCATAGGATGACAATCAGTTTTCTCCTCCATCTTTAAACACAAGCCTTGTTTCTACCGCGATGGCTTCTCGAAGCATCCGGAAACAAACTTCATCTCCCCAACTGAATTGTGAAAGATGTTTTCTAAGATCGTTAATGGAAGCATACTTTTTTCCATCAACAGATAGAATGATATCACCTTTTTTGAAATTTTGTCCTTTCGCAACTCCTGAAACCGGGTCACGCTCAATGACAGGGTTATCCAGACCCTCCACTTTTTTCAGCGCGATCCCAGGCGAAGGATATACCGGCCTCTCCTCAAAAGGAATCCCCCAGACAAAATCAGCAAGGCTTCTGGAAACCTCAATGCTCTCCTCGCCTTCCGGTACAGGAATACAGACAACGGTTTTGAAAGGGAGAGCCTTGCTCTCATAAACCCGGCGGTTGATCCCGAGGTTATACAAAAGATGTCCTGAACCCGCAAACACAATGACCCTGCTTCCTTCCACGTCAGCGGCTTCGATCGTGTTTTTGGCCATCACTTCATCCCATGCTGACTGAGCCCTGTACAGGCCTTCGAACATCATCTGTTCATGACCCTTCATGGCTTCGGGCATATCAACTCCGCTAAAAATCGTTTGCATAAGAAGCCTGTGGTCCTCGTTTGAAAGCCCTGGCTCTGGCACAATATTCTTTTCCTCCTCACTCAAAGATCCCCAGCCTCCCATTCTTATTTTGTGGATTATTTCTCTGGGGGCATTCAGCGCATACAGGGGAATCCTGTATTTTTTTGCCAGTTCGAATATTTCTCTATAATAAGCAAAGTTGAAATTCCAGTTTTCATACCATTTTGCCCGGTCTATGAACTCATCTGCGTTCATAATGCCCATGCTCCACTGGTTGAGCTTCTCCTGCCAGTTGACGTCAAACATCTCAAGCCCGATACTCAGATCCCGGTCCTGAATATACAGAGCTTTGGCGATTTTGAACTGAATATCATGCATAGCAAGGCTGTTGTGCGTCTCTCCCACATAGACAAACCGGGCCTTTTTCATCTCATCTATCATCTCTTTAAACGCAACGGGCTTTCCTTTCGCGGCAGAGAATATTTTCCCTTCTTCTATCCTCATAGTTTTTGATTTATACAAGGGATCCCCGATCTCAAGCCGCAGTGTTAGATCTGTTTCTTCTTGCGTAAATCCTGGGGCACAGAGTGGCAGGACGATAAATAGAACCATCAATCTTTTTATAGACATGACTTTCCTCCCGGATTAAGAAATCATATCATCTGCCAGAAAGAACGACAACTGCCTTTTTGCTCCCCCTGAGTAAAAGGACCTGTGACCTCAAGTTTTTTTCTCCTGTAAAAATGGGAAATTGAGATTTCACTCACATTGCTCTAAAATAGTCTCGACAAAATCCTGAAAGACAAAAAGGAGAAAGAGGCATGAAAAGACGGTGCCGGTTTTTGATCCTAATCGTATCTTTAATTTTAGTTTTCTCTGTAAACAGCCTTGAGAGCTTTTCTACTGTTTGCTGTTCAGATGATGAGGGTGCTGCCGCTCAGAGGCTCACAGATGAGATAGCCCGATTCGAAAAAAGCACAGGAGGGTCTGTGGGTGTCGGGTCCTTTCATCTCGAGACAGGCAGGACCTTTTATTACAACAAAGACATCCGTTATCCCATGGCCAGCACTTTTAAAATCCCTATAGCTGTTACGCTTTTATCCCTGGCTGAAAAAGGAGACATCACGCTTTCAGACATGATCGAAATCAAAAAAAGCGACCTCCACCCCGGAAGCGGGACCATAGCCCGGCTGCTGGACGACCCGGGA
>Ga0207752_1000219_pt1 | contig 26986 bp, 21 predicted proteins | sample Pon2CUnioCityCA_6_FD_187272 | JGI IMG/M metagenome (GOLD analysis project Ga0207752, IMG submission 187272) | Marine sediment microbial community from Union City, CA, USA - Pond 2C Sediment 2 (SPAdes) | ecosystem: Environmental > Aquatic > Marine > Intertidal zone > Salt pond sediment ... | reverse complement strand
TTTTCCAGGGAGGAGAGGATCTTCAGCGTGTTTGGGGGCCTGTCGGCCCTGTGGACGGCCTACGCGATCTTCTCGGCCGTCCGTCTGTGGCGTCAGCGCCTGGGAGGCGCAATCGGTGGTCTATGGGCCCAGGGGGGCGTGGGACAGATCATTCTGAGCGTCGTCCTTGGCGCCATCAGTATGCTCTTCGTCGTATCCCTCGGCGCGGCGCTGGTTCGCGCGGCCGGCCAGGCCGTCCGCTGGCTGACGAGACAGGGGCTCTTCGCCGACACCCGTATCGTCGCCGCAATCCTTCTGGCTACGTCGCTGATCGTTGCCCTAGGGCCTGGATATCTGGGATATTCCCTTCTGGGTCCGCTCTTCAGTTTGCTGGCTCTCGCGGCGGCTTGTGTGCTGGCCTGGCGGAATGCCAGGAACTATGCCGGGTCGCGGCTTGCCAGCCCGTTCTGGCTGCTGGCAGCAAGCTCAGCGGCGCTGCTGCTGAGGCTCGGGCTCACTCTCGGGGTGGAGGCGATCGGCACCGTCTTGCCCGATCTGCTTCGTCCGGGTTCCAATGTTTTGCTTCCCATCGGTCTCGGTCTGGGGGCCGTTGGATACGGGTCCCTATTCGCAGCCGGGGCGGTCCTCTTCGCCGATACAGACCTCCGAGAGCTGCGGGCTGCGGCAAAGGCGCTGCTGGTCGGCGGGCTGCTTGCCAGTTATGGCCTGGTGGTGCTCATCGCGCAGCGAGGTGAAGGGGATGATCCCTTGGGCACACAGACTATGCTGGAAGTGAGTGGGGTGCTCTTCCCCCTTCTGGCCGGGATTCTACTCCTGCCGACTATCTTCTCGTTCTGGGAGACAGATTTCGGCCCGGCGTGGGCAATGGTCGGCCTGGCTCTGGGGACCCAGGTGGCGACGACTCTGATCGGTTGGCCGCCGCTCCTTCCCACCCTTCTTCTGGCATCAGGTCTCCTGCTGCATCTCCTGGCGTACTCACACGTCACGCTGCCCGAGGATCAGCCGGAGCCCACCCTGGCACTGAGCGACCGAGTACGACTTGAGCGAGCTTTCCGCTGGACCGGGACCAGCGTCTTCGGTCAGCTGCGCCAGATCGCTGGTGAGCGTCGGGCCCGTCTCCTGGCGGAGCGGTTTAACACCTACGCCCTGGCGGCCGGCTGGCAGATCATCCTCGTTCAGGGGAGGGTGACCGATTCCAGCTCGGCCCACCTTAGTCTCATCGAGCGAGGCGCTCGGTATGCGGACGCTTTGAATCTGCTTCTCGACTTGGTGAGCCGGGAGGCGGGCGAGAAGCTGACAGTTCGGGCGCTTCAGCGGGCCTACGACGCTCTGCCGTGGGAGGAGCGGGAGATCGGGGCCCAGTATCTTTTCCGTGACGTGACCCGGGCCCAGGCCCTGAGCCGGCAGTTCCAGGCGATCCAACGGGACCACCGTGTTCTGCTACGCCGCAACCCTCTCTTTGCCTCGATGGACGAGGCCGAGATCGACCTTCTGGTCTCTAGGCTGGGCGTGGAGCGCTACTCGGCGGGACAGGTCGTCATCCGACAGGGGGATGGAGGAGATACGTTCTACATCGTCAAGCGGGGGCACGTGGAGGTGACCCAGCGGGACGAAAGAGGAGTCTCCGAAGTGGTGAACCAGCTGGACCGCGGCGACTATTTCGGTGAGCTGGCGCTGCTTCACGACGCCCCGCGCAACGCGACGTGCCGCGCCACGGTGGCGACCGAGCTGTTGACCCTGCGTCGGCCCGATTTCGATCGCCTGGTGAGGGCTCGCTTCGCGTTGCGGGAGAAGGTGGGCCGTTCCATCGCCAGGGCTGATCTCCTGCGGCGCATGCCCCTCTTCGCCGAGCTGGACGCGCATCAGATCCAGCGGATCGCCGCGGAGCTTCAGGAAGAGAACTACGACCGGGGCGCGGTCCTTATACGTCAGGGAGAGATTGGCGAGACCTTCTACGTCATCGAGTCCGGGCGGATGCGCGTGTCAGTGGAGGAGGACGGAAAGGAGACGCTGGTCACAGAGCGGGGGCCCGGTGAATACGTGGGCGAAATCGCCCTGCTGCTGGACGTGCCGCGGACGGCGACGGTGACGGCGCTGACGCCGATCCAGGTGCTTTCCCTGTATAAGGACGTGTTCGATCGGCTGATGAAGGATTATCTGTACGTGGGTCGAGGACTGGAGCGGGAGACAAGCCGACGCATGATTGATCTCGAGCGGGCCGCTCTGGCGACGTGACGTTGGATTCGACGAGGAGGAAGGGATGAACTGTTGGCACTGCGATCGACCAGCCCATGCCACGTGCCAGTTTTGCGGAAGGGGCGTCTGCCGAGAGCACGTGGAGGACATGCCCCGCATCATCGCCGTTTACCGGAACGATCACGGGGTACACGAGGCTCTGGTCGTCGGCGAGGCGGTGTGGTGCGGCGTGTGCGAGCCGAAGGAGGATCCGGTCGAGCTACCGGAGCTGGGATGACGGGGCTGCGCCAAGGGCCTTGGCACCTCTCGCTGGAGCTTAGGAGGGCGGCGTCAGGCTGCACGAGACCCTCTCCAAAGAGCAATAGGATCTCGTCCCGCGACCCGGGTGGTTGAGGGTGGACCTGGTCACTCGTCCAGGTGCACGACTGTTCGACTGGTCAGGTCTCGTACTCCCCGCTTGAAGGGTTCGATCAAGCCCTCTGACTGGTATACTGACGCGAGCAACGGTCGACGTACGTGAGAAAGACGAGGAGGTACGGTGGCGAAGAAAGCGGATGAGGCGTTGGAGGCTAAGTTTGTCTGCCGGAAATGCGGGGAGCAGGGAGCGCACGTGGAGCGGCTGACGATGTCGGGTACGGGATTGTCGCGGCTCTTCGAGGTTCAGCCCTATCGTTATGCGTTCGTCTCGTGTAACAACTGTGGATACACGGAGGTGTATGATCTGCGAACGCTCGAGGGTAAGGATAACCTGGGCACGTTCCTTGAGGTTCTTTTCGCGGACTGAGCTTCTGGCGCATCGCCAGAGACTTCGGAACGGTCGATTGGAAAACTATGGATTAGGGTAGAGAACTGGATACTGGAGAGTGGGAATAGGAGCATGCAGAATAGATGGATTGTTGTGATCGTTGGACTCCTGGGTGTGGTGCTCGTCGCTGTGGGCTGCCGAACGTTCGCGGAGACTCCGACGCCTACGGCGGAGCTGGGTCTCACCGGACGGTTCCGGGTTGAGTCGCCGGCTGAACCTATGCCAGAGGAGGAGCCGGTCGTGGTCACCTGGGGCGGGTATACGGCGGGGCACCGGATCGGTGCGACGTCACCGTTCACCGTTTCGCTGGAAAATGTGAGTGAGCGGACAGAAGAGGTGCATTTCTGTCTAGAGCTCTTGGATCGGGAGGGAGTTGTCGCCGGACTGGCGCAGCGCCGGTACACGCTGAACCCTTCTATGGTCCTGCAGACAGAGGTGCCGGGACTATTCCCCGACGATATCGATACAGGTGCATACGGAGTCGCTCTGGTAGTGCGGGATTCCCTGGGATCCGACGCTGGCGTGGTCAACGTCGCGGTGGGGGAGGGGGCAGGTGCAGCTATCGACATCCCATCCAACGCAGTAGACGAGGCTGTGGAGGCTTGCCCGCCAGCTGAGTAGACTCACTGCTTGACGTTTCCCGCACGGATTTCTGAGGGCCCGGAGGCGCCCGGTTCTGTTTTCCACGGCGGAACTGGCCTTCGGGCCCTTACTCTTTCTGTGAGTCCGGCGGCCCGGGCAGATGGGTCTCTCAAGCGACGTCAGCGCGAGCACGTCTCTCGTTGACGAACAAGAGCAGTACGAGGCCGACAACCAGGAACAGGATCACCGGCAGGATGGCCACCCGCTGCCCCAACTGCTCCGCCAGGGCAGCGCCCCGCTCGTGGGCTCTGAACCAGAGGAAGGCGGCTGCCTCGCCCTGGACCTGGAATCGGAGGGCGGACTCGGCGGCCACCCAGCCGTAGATAGCCGGACCGATAAACGAGGACGTGCGACCGGCCACGGCGAAGAAGCCGTAGAACTCGGCGCTGCGCCCCGGTGGGCTGAGGATGGCGACCATCCCGCGGCTGACGGACTGGACGGCGGACAGCGCGCATCCCGCCACGCCCCCGATGATGTAGAAGCCGATCACTGACTCGTTCAAGAACAACCCCACGACTGCGCCGAGCATCATCACGATGAAGAGGACGAGGGTCGCCTTGTTGCTCCAGCGCTCCGTCAGGACACCGGAGACGTAGGCGCCGACGATACTGGTTACCTGGATGGTGATCATGAAGATGATGAGCATCTGCTGTTCGAGCCCGAACATCACCGCGCCGAAGATGGCGGCGAAGTTGATGGTCATCAAGATGCCATCGTTGTAGATGAGGAAGGCGACGATGAACTTGAGGAACTCGCGGTGGTGCCTGACGGTGTGGAAGGTGCGCCGCAGCCGCTTCGCAGCGACGGTGACATAGGATTCGCCGGGCGGCATGGGCTGGTGCTGAGCGCGCTCGCGGAGCCAGAGGAATAGGGGAGCGGCGAAGAGGGCGAAGTAGAGGGCGGTGATGACGAGGGATAGACGGACGATCCAGGTTCCGTCGATGAGGGTGACCAGGGCCAGAACCAGGAGAAGACAGGCCACCCCGCCGGCCAGGCCGATGGCCCAGCCGTTGCCCGAGACCCTTCCGGTCTCCTCGCGGTCGGCGACCTCCGGCAGGAGGGCGTTGTAGAAGACCTGCCCGCCGCGATAGCCGATCTCGGCAAGGATGAAGAGAAGCATACCGGGTAATACGTCCCCCCGGCGGACGAAGAACAGGGCAGCGGTGGCGAGGCAGGTGAGGGCGGTGAAGAAGAGGAGGAAGCGCTTCTTGCTGCCCGCGAAGTCGGCGATGACGCCGAGAACGGGGGAGACGACGGCGACGACAAGCATGGCGATGCCCACCGAGAGGCCCCACAGACGGGATCCTTCCACCCCGCCGACGACGTGCTGCTTGAAGTAGGCGGCATAGATGGCGAGGAGGACGACGGCGGCGTAGGCCGAGTTACCGATATCGTACGAATACCAGGCCCAGCGGGAGCGGACCGCCGGGCGATGGATGGGGCCGAAGAGCCCCCTTAGAACAGTCTGCATGTGCTTTCCTTTCTGAGGACGGGAGTTCCCCTGACGCGATTCCGGATTACGGAGCCCTGCGCGTCCATTTTATCGTACTGTCTTCAACGAGCGTGCCCACTACGCCGGTGTCTCGCCGGCGGGCGACTGGTGCCGAGGTGCTATGGTGCGATTCACGTAGACTATAACCCGAAATCTCCGTCTTCGTCACGGTCTGGCGCTCAGCTCAGGCAGCTGATCGACGGGATAAACGTTACTCTTCTGAGGGTCCTGGTCAGCTGACCAGGGTTGGAATCCTCCACATGGGCGACGGAAATCTCCTTCCCCTGCCCGATGTGTTCTGAGGCAGCGTCCCTTATACTGTGGACAGAATGAAGGGCCGGGGAGTGGCCCCGCCCGGGGAAGATAAGAGCAAGAAAAGGAGACTAAAATGAAGGGCAGACTGATTCTGGGGGGCGGGCTGGTGGCAGTGGCGGTGGTGGTTGGGCTTCTGGCTGCGGGGATTGGTCCGGCGCAAGCGACGGAGGACGTGGCGCCCGAAGAGGTGGTGACGCGATTCTACGACTGGTACCTCGGCGATGCCGGCGCGGGCGAGATAATGCAGAGTCCGCTGGCGGACCGGGCCTATCGAACGAGTGAGCTCCTGAGTAGCGAGTTCGTCGCGGAGGTGGATGCCCTGCTCGATTCGTTCGAGCGCGGGGGTTACGACCCCTTCTTGCTGGCGCAGGACGTGCCGGCAAGCCTGGAGGTCGGCGAAGCAGTGGTCGTGGGGGAGACGGCTCTAGTTCCGGTGGAGACGAGCTTCGAGGGACACAGATTCTCGGTAACCCTCAAGTTGATCGACGGGACATGGAAGATCGACGGCGTGAGCCGGACACCGGAGATGGTCGTGAAGGACTTCTACGAATGGTACGTCGGCGCATTCAGGCGGGATGGCGAGATGCACAACCCGCTGGTCGAGGGCGCCTACCACCAGCGAGCGGACCTGAGTACCGGGTTCAAGGCTGAAGTGGAGGAGACGGTGGCCGCGTTCGACAAGGTAGGGTACGATCCGATCCTCCTGGCGCAGGACGTGCCGGTGGAGGTGCGGGTGGGCGAGGCTGAGATGGTGGGGGGCGAAGCCCACGTCCTGGTAAAGCTGTTCTGGGGCGGCAACCCCACGCCGAGCGAGCGGACCGTGACGGTGCGGTTGATCGATAGTGAGTGGAAAATCGCGGGCGTTGAGATGGAATAGGCGAGTGCCCGTCGGTGACAGTCGATCAGAAACGAAAGACCGCGAGCTACCGAGGTAGCTCGCGGTCTTTCGTTCTCATTGTCAGTCACGCTGGATACCGGCCCGACTGACAGGGCTTCTATTTAGAAGTCGTAATGTTCTCCTAGGGGAGTGACATCGACGGCTCGAGGGCCCTTCGGGCTCTCTTCGATTCTGAACTCGACCTTCTGACCCTCACGGAGGGTGCGGAAGCCCGAAGACTGGATAGCCGAGTGGTGTACGAACACGTCCTCGCCCTCATCGGGGGAGATGAATCCGTATCCTTTCTCGTTGCTGAACCACTTGACCTCACCCGTCTTTTTGACCTCACCCGTCTCTTTCTGCTCGTCCATCCTTACCTTTACTCCTTGTACTGATATATGCTAAGCGATGAGATGGGTAGTGACAAAAAAACTGCCCCGACTTACGGTGTCTGGGCAGAGTTATCGTACCTACCTGATCTTACCGCGTCCTAAAAATTATACTACCATGCTTTGGCGGAAGCGTCAAGCGAATGTGCACGCGGGTCACGCTCTCATTATTCTCTGACGGACGAAAGTGATCGGCACTGGCTTAGCTGCGCTCGCTCGACGACGCCTGTGGCAACTGCCGGTCACCCTGGAAGCTGGGGGTGGGGGAGGTGACCGCCAATCATGCCCAAAGGGCCAGAGCACGACTGCCGCTATCCAGGTGTGGCCGCGTCAGGGGTCGGGACGAAGTTTTAAGACTTTAGGCGAAAAACGGAAATTGACCCTTGACAAGGGGGAGCGGGTATGATATACTTTCTTTGTAAGTGAAGTTAACTAACTAAGTTACCCCCGAGTAATTGAAGGAGCCCATTGACCCCTCAGATGCGGAAGGCAACGCGAAGACGGACGAGAATGCATAATACCCACCTCGTGCTCAAGACGATCTACGATGGTCTTGAGATCAGTCGGGCCGACATCGCGCGGGAGACCGGGCTGACGCGCCCTACGGTCTCTGACGTGGTCTCTGACTTGTTGGACACGGGGCTGGTCGAGGAAGTGGGATATGGGCCCTCGACGGGCGGCAAGCCGCCCATTCTCCTGAGCGTCGCTGACGACTCGCGGCACCTGGTCGGCATCGACCTGGCGAGCGGAGAATTCCGTGGGGCTGTGGTGAACCTGCGAGGGGAGATTCGGCACCGGGTCGTCCGGCCTCTGGACGGACAGGAGGGGCAAGCCGCACTGGAGCTGGCCTATGACCTGATCGACAATCTGGTGGAGGGGGCTGACGTCCCCCTGCTGGGCATCGGTATCGGCACGCCTGGTTTGATGGACACGGTCAATGGCGTGGTCCGCTGGGCGGTCAATCTGGGCTGGCGAGATCTTTCTCTGCGTAAGTTGCTTGAGGATCGGTATGATCTTCCCGTATACGTGGCGAACGACTGCCATGCTGCGGCCCTTGCCGAACACACTTTCGGCGACAACAGGGACGCCGACAATCTGGTGGTGATCAAGGTCGAGCACGGGATCGGATCGGGCATCTTGATCAACGGACGGCTATTCTACGGCGACACCTTCGGGGCCGGCGAGATAGGCCACGTTTCTGTCGTCGAGAATGGCGAAGCGTGTCGGTGCGGGAACGTCGGATGCCTGGAGACGGTTGCCAGCGCCAGGGCAATAGTGAATCAGGCACGGGCTATCGCCGGGGAAGATACGGCATCCGAACTCTCCCAGTTCTCCGACCGCACCGACGAAATCACGATCGACATGGTTGGTGAGGCGTTCGACGCCGGTGATGCGGCGGTGGAGAAGATCGTCAGGGACGCGGGACGGTACCTAGGCCAGGCGGCCGCGAACCTGATTGGCGTTCTCAGCACCCGGCGTATCCTGATCGCCGGAAGCATGGCCTGCTTTGGAGACACCTTCCTTGACACGATCCGGGACGAGATGGCTCAGCGCTCGTTGGGGATGGTGGCAAGAGAGACGGACGTGGGGCTCTCGACCATGGGGCCCGACATCGTCATCCTGGGGGCATCGGCCCTGGTGCTGAACTACGAACTGGGACTGCTCGCCCCTCCGGCTGGAGGGATGGCGCAGTCAACGCTGGGTGACGCCGAGTCAACCTGAGGAACAGGGATAAATCTATCTAGGGAAAGACCTATGAAGGCATCTATGGAGCTTCCGGTCCCCAGGATCTCTCCCCCGCTTGACGATGGCTTCCGACCGGCGGTGCTGGCAAACCAGGCGTTTCGGGAGGCGGTCAGCGAATCGGGAGCGGGCGTGCCGCTGGTGTTTGGCCTGGAGCGAGCGGACGGATCGGTGTCGCGGTTTGAAACGGAGGTTTTCTGCCAGGATCACCCAGGGGCGGCCGAGAACCTGATGTATGCGGAGCGGATCCTGAAATTCCTGCTCTGGCAGCGGGGCGGATGGAAAGTCTACGTCGGTGGCCCTGAGGGGATCGGGAAGGCGATCAGAGGAAGGTATTCGTCGGACGGTGTCCGGGCCTTTGATCATCGGCTGATGGGGGCAGAGATCTACAACAGGCCGTTTACCGTGGTGGTCTGCGATTGTGAAGGGGTTCCTGCGGCTCAGGAGAAAGGGAAGCCCCTTGGCCGCCACCTGGATGGCCACCGGATCGGCTTCGACCTTGGGGCTTCGGATCGGAAGGTGTCGGCCGTCGTCGATGGAGAGCCGATTTACAGCGAGGAGGTTGTGTGGGAGCCATCCGTCCAGCCTGACCCCGCCTATCACTATCGAGAGATCATGACGGCCCTAGAGACGGCAACGGCTGAGATGGGACGGGTGGACGCGATAGGGGGCAGTGCTGCCGGCGTCTACGTGGACAATCAGGTGAGGGTTGCCTCGTTGTTCCGAGGGGTGCGGAAGGAACGGTACGACGAGGTGCGAACCCTGTTCTTGCGGATCCGCGACGAAGTAGGCGTTCCGCTGGAAGTGGCGAATGATGGGGACGTGACGGCGCTGGCGGGCGCGATGTCGCTGGGCGAGGGTGCCGTTCTGGGGGTTGCCATGGGATCCAGCGAGGCCGGGGGGTACGTGAACTCGGAAGGAAACATCACCGGGTGGCTGAACGAGCTGGCCTTTGCCCCGGTTGACTACAGCCCTGGAGCACCAGTGGATGAATGGTCGGGAGACCGGGGCTGCGGGGCTCTTTATTTCTCGCAACAATGCGTCTTCCGTCTAGCCCCCAAGGTGGGAATCGAGGTTCCGAAGCAGTCGACGAAGGCGGAGAAACTGAAAGCGGTACAGGCCAGACTTGAGGCAGGGGACGAGGGCGCTGCCAGGATCTGGGAGACGATCGGTACCTATCTGGGATACGCCATCGCCCACTACGCTGACTTCTACGAGCTGAAGCACGTGCTCATTCTGGGTCGGTGCACCTCTGGCCGTGGCGGCTCGACTATTCTGAACGGGGCGCAAGCAGTGCTGGATGCCGAGTTCTCCAGCCTGGCAACCCAGGTCAACATCCAATTGCCGGACGAGAAGAGTCGGCGAGTCGGCCAGGCCATCGCCGCGGCGAGCCTGCCAATCATCGAGGAGGACGTATGAAGCTCACCCAGCAGACGGCAGAGATCTTTATCCCCGACCGGACGACCATCGAAGAGGGGCTGGCACGGACGACGCACATGGCAGTCGGCGCCCATCAGGACGACCTGGAGATCATGGCGTGCGACGGAATTCTGACGTGTTTTCAGCGGGATGACCTCTGGTTCTGCGGCGTGGTGATGACGAACGGCAGCGGGTCTCCGCGAGATGGGATATACGCTGACTACACGGACGAGGAGATGCAGTCCGTCCGGCGGAAAGAGCAGAAGAAGGCGGCTCTGGTCGGGGAATATGGAGCTCAGGTGCTACTAGACTACCCGAGCTCGGCGGTCAAGGAGAGCTCGAATCGATCCCCGGTGGAGGATCTGAAGGCCCTGCTGGAGGCGGCGGCACCCCAGGTCGTGTATACGCACAATCTAACCGACAAGCACGACACGCACGTGGCCACGGCTCTGCGGGTCATCGAAGCGATACGAGGTCTGCCGGCGGCGAAACGGCCGGAGCGGGTGTACGGCTGCGAGGTCTGGCGCAGTCTCGACTGGCTGGTGGATGAGGACAAGGTAGCATTCGACGTAACGAGCCACGAGAACCTGCAGCACGCGTTGCTGGGCATCTTCGATTCGCAGGTGTCCGGTGGTAAGCGCTACGATTTAGCCACGATGGGGCGACGCCGGGCGAACGCCACCTACTACGCGTCGCACGAAGTAGACGTTGCCGAGAGGATGATTTACGCCGTGGACCTGACACCGCTGATTGAAGACCCGAGTTTGGACGTCGGAACTATCGTTCAGGAGCTTATCGACCGTTTCCGGCAGGATGTCGTCGGGCGCGTCGAGAGGCTGCGATAGACGACCTGCCACCCGCATATCAGAGAGCGCCGACCCGGTGCTCTATGCAGCTCGAAGCCACGAGCGGCGGTAGTCGCAAAGGAGGTATCGCGAGAATTGCCGTGACCGTCTCTGCAGAGTAGCGCCGTAATACCGTTCAAATACCCGTTAGAGTAACAGGAGGAAGGAGACCATGCGTCGGAACGTACTAGCTTTTGTGGCGGCAGGAATCGCGCTCGCGCTCGCGCTGTCGGCCTGTGGTCCAGCCCCGACCCCGGAGACCGTGGAGGTCACGAGAGAGGTGGTCAAGGAAGTGACCCAGCAGGTTGAGGTCACCAAGATTGTGAGGGAGGAAGTGGAGGTCACTCCCATCCCGGAAGGTCCCTACGAGCACCTGGCCCGTGCGAAGGCAGGAGAGTTCGCAGGGGAGAAGGTTAACATCTTCGGCGTTTATACCGCCGCGGACGCGAAAGCGTTCGAGGCCGCTCTGGCGCCATTCCAGGCGGCAACCGACATCGAGATCGAGTTCGAGGGCTCGCCGGACTTCGAAACCTTGATCACGACCCGCGTCGAGGGCGGCAACCCGCCCGATATCGCCCAGTTCTCGCAGCCCGGCCTGATGCGCGAGTTCGCCCAAGAGGGACATCTGGTCGACCTGTCGAGCTTCATGCCGATGGACCGGGTGGAGGAAGACTTCAATCAGTCTTGGATCAACCTGGGTAACGTCGATGGAGGCCTGTATGGCATCTTCTACCGGGCCAGCACGAAGAGCATCGTCTGGTATCCGGTGCAAGCGTGGGAGGAGGCTGGCTACGAGATTCCAGAGACCTGGGACGAGCTGATGGCACTGAGCGACCAGATTGTCGAGGATGGCGGAGCGCCTTGGTGCATCAGCATCGAGCACGGCGATGCGACGGGGTGGGTCGTCACCGATTGGATCGAGGACGTCCTGCTACGCATCGCGGAGCCAGAGGTCTACGATCAGTGGGTCAACCACGAGCTTCCTTTCGACAACGAACACGTCCGGGACGCGATGGATTACGTGGCGGACGTCTGGTTCACGGAAGGGTACGTCCCAGGAGGGCGGGAGACGATCCTGAGTATGTGGGTCGGAGACACACCAAAGCCGATGTTCGATGATCCCCCCACCTGCTGGATGCACAAGCAAGCTGGCTGGATCTCGGGTTTCTTCCCCGAGGGAATGGAGGCCGGTACGGATGCCATGTTCTTCTACCTGCCGCCGATCGACGAAGAGCTCGGGAACCCGGTGCTCGGTGCCGGCGACCTCTTCGCGATGTTCAACGATCGGCCGGAGGTCCGGGCTCTGATGGAGTATCTCTCGACGCCGGCGGCCGCTGAGGTTTGGGTCAAGACGGGCGGTTTCATCCCGGCGAACCGCTCAGTCCCGCTGGACTGGTATCCGGACCCGGTGGATCAGAAGCAGGCGGAGATCCTGAAGGACGCCACGACGGTCCGCTTCGACGCGTCTGACAACATGCCCGCCGAGGTCGGCACGGGTACGTTCTGGAACGGGATGGTCGACTGGGTGGCCGGTGAGAAGGATGCGGACACGGTACTGGCGGAGATCGAGGCCAGCTGGCCTGAGGAGTAGGTTCGATTTCGCTGCCGAGACATAGAGGCAGGGCGGCAGTCGACCGCCGCCCTGCCTCGAGACAGAGGTGTTAGGGCCTGCTCTCGGCAGGGAGATAGAGATCAGGAGCACAGTCGCGTAGAGGCTCCTGTCAGGAAAGGTTCAGTTATGACGACGCTTCAGCGCTGGGGATGGACGCTGCGGTCGGACAGGCGGCTCCGATTGTTGGCTACGTTAGTTGTATCAGGCCTCGCCTACGTGGTTCTGCGGTGGGGGCTGGGCTTCATACGGAGCGACGGATCTCCCAAAATAGCCGCGATGCTGGTGGCGGTCACCGTCGGCGTTGTTGGGGCCTGGCTTCTGTTCTGGATCCTGGACAACGTGGTCGCATCGATCCCGAGTGAGAGGATCCGACAGGCACTCCGTCCATTCGTCTTTGTGGGTCCAGGGCTCCTGCTCCTCTTCGTCTTTCAGATCTATCCCACCGTCAACACCACTCTTATCAGCTTCCTCGACGACAGATCCGAATCGTTCGTTGGCCTGGAGAACTACGTCTTTGCCTTCACCACCGACGACCTCCTGATCGCCTTCAGGAACAACCTCCTGTGGCTCATCATCGTCACGAGTCTGACGGTCTCGTTGGGGCTGCTTATCGCCGTGCTGGCGGACCGGGTCAAGTTCGAATCGGTAGTCAAGTCGACCATCTTCCTGCCCATGGCGATTTCCTTCGTCGGGGCCAGCCTGATCTGGAAGTTCGTGTACGCCTACCGCCCGCCGGGGACGGCCCAGATTGGCCTCATCAACGCCATTGTCAGCGCGCTGGGAGGGACGCCGCGGGGCTGGTTGACCCACGCGCCGCAGAACAGCTTCTTTCTGATGGCCATTATGATCTGGATACAGACCGGCTTTTGTATGGTGATCCTCTCGGCAGCCATCAAAGGTGTACCGAAGGAGCTGATGGAGGCGGCGCGGGTCGACGGGGCGAACGCGTTTCAGATATTCTTTAGAATCACGCTGCCGTACATCCGGGGGAGCATCATTACGGTGGCAACCACGGTGGCGCTCTCGGTGCTGCGGGTGTTCGACATTGTGTACGTGATGACGAACGGACAGTTCAACACCGAGGTGATCGCTAACCGAATGTACGTGGAGATGTTCAAATTTCGCAATTTCGGGCACGCCGGTGCGCTGGCCGTGATACTGCTTGTGGCCGTGATGCCGGTGATGATCGTCAACGTCCGCAATATACGGCAGCAGAGGAGTTAGCCAGTGAGTGTTGAGATACTGTCACGCGACGCCGCCGGTCTGAGGTATAATCTCCGTCGCATCCTGACGGGCACGACCCTGCGCCTCGTCCTTCTCGCGATCTGTCTGCTGTGGACGTTGCCTACCGCAGGGGTGCTGATCACGTCATTTCGTCCTTACAACGACATCATCAGCTCTGGCTGGTGGACGGTTCTGGAGACCCCCTTCGATTTCACCCAGTGGACGCTGGAGCACTATGGGGCGGTCATGATGGAGGAAGGGGTGGGAAACGCGTTCCTCAACAGCCTGATCGTCTCTATTCCCTCGACGATCATCCCGATCACGGTGGCCGCATTCGCAGCCTACGCCTTCGCCTGGATGGAGTTCCCCGGGAGGGACGCTTTCTTCGCGGTGCTGGTCGGCCTCATGGTCATGCCCCTGCAGATGGCGCTGATTCCTATGCTGCGCGTCTACACCAGGCTTGGACTGAGCGGGTCGTTCCTGGGCATATGGCTGGCCCATACAGGCTTTGCTATCCCATTGGCGGTCTATCTGCTGTACAACTTCATCTCTCAGTTGCCTCGTGATCTGATCGAGGCGGCGACGATCGACGGGGCATCGGACTTCCAGATTTTCACCAACGTGGTCCTGCGGTTGTCGATGCCGGCCATTGCATCTTTTGCCATTTTCCAATTTCTCTGGATATGGAACGACTTCCTCGTCGCTCTGGTGTTCCTTGGAGGTGGGCGCGACGTGGCGGTTCTGACCACACAGCTCTCGCAGCTGGTCGGCACGCAGGGTCAGGGTTGGCACATCCTGACGGCTGCAGCCTTCGTCTCGATGCTGGTACCGTTGAGCCTGTTCTTCTCGCTACAGCGATATTTCGTCAGAGGCCTGCTGGCAGGCTCGACAAAGGGATAGCCTCTCGTCTGGAGGACACCACCTGATGACATTGACTCTTGAAGAAGCTGTCGGTCAGAAACTGATGCTGGCTTTTGAGGGGATAGAGCCCCCTTACAGGATCCTGGAGACGATAGAGGCCAGACACGTGGGAGGGTTTACGCTGTTCCGGGCCCTCAACGTGGAGAGCCCGGAACAGGTACGCAGCCTGACCGGGGCGCTCCAGGACGCCGCCACGAGGAGTGGTCAGCCGCCGCTGCTGATCGGCACAGACCAGGAAGGCGGGCAGTTGATGACCATCGCCGACACGACGCCTTTCCCCGGCAATATGGCGCTGGGAGCCAGCGGGTCCGCCGACCTGGCGCGCAGGACGGGAGAGGCACTTGGGCGGGAACTGGCAGCGGTGGGGGTCAACGTCGACTACGCGCCCGTCTGCGACGTCAACGTGAACCCTCGAAACCCGAACGTGGGCACCCGCTCCTTCGGCGAGGATCCGACCGCCGTGGCCCGCCTATGCGCCGCGATGGTGGAGGGGCTGCAGTCGGCTGGTGTCGCTGCAACGGCCAAGCATTTTCCGGGGCACGGGGATGCAGGCAGCGATCCTCATTACGAGCTGCCCGTTGTGCCCCACGATTACGACCATCTAGCGCGGACGGCGTTCCCGCCGTTTGAAGCCGCTATAGAGGCTGGTGCGCGGATGATCATGACGACGCACGTGGCGTTCCCTGCTCTCAACGACGGTTTGGCTTTGCCGAGTACCCTGTCGACGAGCACCCTGAGAGGCGTGCTGCGCCATCGGATGGGCTTTCAGGGAGTGATTATCAGCGATGCGATGGATATGGGAGCTATCGAACAGGGGAGCGGCCTGATCGTCGATTCTCTTACGGCCGTGGCAGCGGGGGTCGATCTTCTCCTCCTGCTCGACAATCCAGAGGCGGAGGAGGCTATCGTATCGGCCCTGACACAGGCGACACGGCGTCGGCTTCTGTCGCTGCAGAGGGCCCGGGTCTCTGCGGAGCGGGTACTGGCGCTGAAGCGATGGGTTTCCGCTACCGAGCAGCCGCTGCTGGAGGTCGTGGGCTGCCCTGCGCACGCGCGTCTGGCCTCTGAGGCGGCGGAGCGCTCGGTCACCCTGGTACTGGACGACGCGGGCTTGCTGCCTCTGCGACTCTCCGCGGAGAATCGTCTGGCCGTTATTGTGCCCCGCTCGGTCGACCTCACCCCAGCAGATACGTCATCTTACTTTTCCTGTGACCTGGCGGAGGTTATGAGGGGGTATCCTCCCTCGGTGGATGAGTTTGTAATCCCCCACACGCCCTCAGACGCGGATATCGCCGCGCTAAGAGGCCGGGCCAGCGAGTACGATATGATCATCGTGGGCACCACCAACGCTCTCGCCGAGCCCGGACAGGCAGCCCTGGTCGACGCGCTGGTGGAAACGGGGGTCCCGACGATCGTTGTAGGGTTACGCCTCCCGTACGACCTGGAGGCATACCCGGCCGCTCCGACCTACGTCTGCACCTACGGCATCCTCGCTCCCTCGATGGAGGCGCTCGCGGGGGCGCTGTGGGGTGACGTGCCGTTCCAGGGGCGTCTACCGGTCTCGATTCCCGGTCTGTACGGGATTGGTCATGGGATTCTCACCGGGTAGCAGGGAGTCAGTTCGGGCGGTCTTCGGGAGGGCGAAGCTTTTCGCTGCGGGACGGCGCCGCCGCTATTGGATGCTGCTTTGATCCCATCAGTCACGCGGACGACCATTCAGTTCTGCCTCTGCTGGATGCCTGGACCCTCTCTTACGTACCCGTTGTGGAATGAGGGCTGTAACCCTGGCGGCGGCGGGGATTGCTTCGTCGCTTGCGCTTCTCGCAATGACAGAAGCGAGGTTCTTCCATTCAGAGTGGCGCCGGCTTGAACCTCCAAGCTGGGCGCTATGGGGTATCTTGCAACGTCACTGGCGCTCAGCGACCAACCTGGGCCTCCAGCCCCTCGCGATCGAGCAATACGATCCGCTGACGGTCCATTCGTATCAGACCGGCGTCGGCGAAAGCGCGCAGCGTGCGGCTGATCATCTCCCGCACCGTGCCCAGCCGGGCTGCGATCTCTGCCTGGGTCCACGTCGCTGTGACTTCCCCTGCTTCGGCCTGCTCGAGGAGGAACCGGGCAAGCCGGCCGCGCACCGTACGAAGGGAGAGATCCTCCACCAGGTCCGTCAGGTGGTCAAGTCGATCGGCGAAGTCCCGCAAGAGAGCCATCGCCAGCTTAGGGTCCTGCCGCACCAGCCGGAGGAGGTCCTGCCTGGCCACGGCGTAGAGGGCGACCCGGTCGACGGCCTGGACTGTGGCGTGGTTGACGCCATCGGGCTGGAAGAGGGGTACGGTATTGAAGCTCTGCCCTGGTCCGAGGCGGACCAGGACTTGCTCTCGCCCCTCAGGAGAGACCCGGGACGCGCGGGCGTGGCCCTGGGAGATGAAGTAGGCAGCCCGAGGAGGTGCTCCTTCCAAGATGATGATCTCGTCCTCTTCGTAGGTCCGCCGGATCGCCACGCGGGCGAGCCGAGCCAGCGTCTCCCGGGGGAGGTCGGTGAAGAGAGATATGCGGCGCAGAGGGTCGACTTCTGCATTCATTGCAGGTCGATTGTAGCTGAAAGCCGACAAGGGGTCAAACGATCAGGCGTTGCGGCGTTGCGTGTGTCGGGGTTCGGTTTCCTGCTAGGCCGTTTGTGGTATAATATTAGATCGTGATGAACACAGAGGAGAGTATGAGGACAGTCGATTCCCCGAAAGGTGTGATCGGTTGTCTCACGGCCGGGTTTGAGATGGTAGGTCGAAACCTTCTCGTGGTGACCCTTCCGGTGGCGTTGGATCTTCTCCTCTGGTTGGGGCCGCGGGTCTCGGTCGGCCCGCTGGTGCAGGCCGTTGTACGTCTCCTGAACACGCAGTCGTCCCCCGACCCGGACACGGTTCGTCAGGTCGCACAGGCCGCTTCTCTGTTGGAGCAGTTTGGCACGCAGTTCAACCTGCTTTCGGTGATCGGTGGGATACCGATGCTTCAGATCCCAAGCCTTTTGGCGCGGCGGGCATCGGGCGGAGGCTCGCCCTTGGGCGATCCACGCGTCTTCTCCCTGTCGAGCTTCCTGGCTCTGATCCCGGTGTGGGTTGTCCTCGTCTTGGTCGGTGTCATGTTGGGGTTCCTCTACCTCAATGAGGTTGCCCACCAGGTGAAGACGCCTGGAACCAGGCCCAGTGGAAACAACGCTGAGACGGCGGAGGGGGGGCGGATCAGCGCGGACAACTCACTACGTGCCAGCGTGTGGAAGTTCCTCCGCTTTATATTGTTCACCCTTGGACTTCTGATCGTTGGATCGGCGGTCGTTCCTCTCTGGCTGCTGGTTGTAGCCCTTGGAACGGCGATTGCCCAGCCGCTGGGCATCCTCTTCTGGGTCACCGGGGTCGGATTCATCGGCTACGCGGTGCTTCACCTGATATTCGTCGTTCCGAGTTTGCTGGTGGGCGAACGCCGGCTTTTGCGTGCTATCGGGGAAAGCGTCTTGCTGACGCGGGCCAATCTCTTTTCGGTCTTCGGATTGGTCATCCTTGCGATGGTGATCTATGAGGGTCTGGGATACGCGTGGGCTCTTCCCGTCAACGACTCCTGGGCTCTGTTGGTTGGAATCGTGGGGAATGCTTTCGTCGCGACCGGCCTCACAGGCGCAGCCTTTGTATTCTACCGCGATCGGCTGGCACTCGCGCGCCGACTTTCCCTCCTCGGTGACTGACCGGCGAGCTTGCCGGGTCTCCTGGCGATAGATTTGAGGGGCCATTCAGTTGTTGGGAAGCCGCGCTCTACGGTTTGAACTCTCGCTCTAGGTGGAGTTACTTACTGAATTATGGCAGAAGTGAAGACGAAGCAAATTGGCCGTTACGAAGCAAGTGACGTGCAGGTCCTCGAGGGGCTGGAGGCAGTTCGCCGCCGCCCCGGTATGTACGTCGGCGGTACGGATACCAGAGCGTTGCATCACCTGGTGTACGAGGTGGTTGACAATGCCATTGACGAGGTGTTGGCTGGGGCTTGTGATCGAATCGATATCACTATCCATCCTGACTCCTCGGTGATCGTCCGCGACAATGGACGGGGTATCCCGGTCGCTATGCATCCGGACAAACAGACATCGACGCTGGAGCTGGTGATGACGACGCTCCACGCGGGTGCTAAGTTCGGAGGTGAAGGGTACAAGGTCTCCGGCGGGCTTCACGGCGTCGGTGTCTCGGCTGTGAATGCCCTGTCCCGATGGATGGAGGTCGTGGTAGATAATCCGCGGGACGGGAGGCGGTACCGCCAACGGTACGAGAAGGGCGTCCCGGTCACGCCGGTCGAGGACATCGGGGAGGCCCACGGCCAGGGCACTCAGGTCGCGTTCCGTTTTGATGACGAGATCTTTGAAGACGTGGCGTTCGACTTCGAGACGCTGGCGCAGCGCATGCGAGAGCTGGCCTTCGTAGCGGGAGGCGTGTTCATCCGGCTCCTGGACGATCGGGAGGAGCCGTTCGCGCGCGAGATGAATTTCTACTTCGAGGGGGGCATTAGCTCCTTCGTTCGTTACCTGAACAGGAATCGCAAGGTCATCCACGACGAGGTCGTTTACGACAATCACGACAACAACGACGTGGGCATCGAGGTGGCGATCCAGTATACGGACACCTACGCCCAGTCGATGTACGCTTTTGCCAACACGATTCACACCGTGGACGGCGGTACGCACCTCACGGGGCTGCGCTCGGGCCTCACCCGTACGATCAACGACTACGCGCGGAAGGAAGGGGTCCTACGCGACAAGGATCCGAACTTCGCCGGTGAGGACGTGCGTGAGGGGCTCACGGCCATCGTGAGTGTGAAACATCCCGACCCGCAGTTCGAGAGTCAGACGAAGGTGAAGCTGATGAACGCTGAGGTTCGGGCGATGGTCGAATCGGTCGTGGTGAATGCGCTGTCCGAGTTCCTGGAGCGGAACTCGCGGACGGCCCGGCGGATTATGAAGAAATGCCGGACCTCGTTCCGTGCCCGTGCGGCGGCGCGCAAGGCGCGTGATCTGGTAATTCGCAAGAGCACGTTGGAGAGCCTCACGCTGCCGGGCAAGCTGGCTGACTGCTCCGAGAAGGATCCGGCCGGCAGCGAGATCTTTATCGTCGAGGGTGACAGCGCCGGTGGGAGTGCCAAGCAGGGGCGCGATCGACACTTCCAGGCGATCCTCCCGCTGCGAGGCAAGATCCTGAACACGGAGCGGGCACGACTGAACCGCATCCTGCAGAACAAGGAGGTGCGCGCACTGATCTCCGCGCTGGGCACCGGCATTGGCGCGCAGTTTGACGTCAGCGGCCTGCGGTACGACCGGGTGATTCTGCTCACGGACGCCGACATCGACGGGGCACATATTCGCACACTGCTGCTGACGTTCTTCTTCCGGTATATGCAGCCGCTCATCGAAACCGGCCATCTCTACATCGCGCAACCACCGCTCTACCGTATCCAGGCTGGACGGACCGAGCGGTATGCCTACTCGGAACAGGAGCGGCGCGAGGTCCTGAAGGAGCTGGATGGACAGAACGTGTCGACGCAGATGTACAAGGGCCTGGGCGAGATGAACCCGGAGCAGCTGTGGGAGACGACGTTGAATCCGGAAAATCGAGCGCTCCTGCGGGTGAGCATCGAGGATGCGGCGACGGCCGACCGGACCTTCGATATGCTCATGGGCGCCAGCGTCCCGCCGCGGCGCCGCTTCATCCAGACGCACGCCACGGAGGTGCGCAACCTGGACGTGTAGCCGGCTGAGCCCGGAACCCTGGGGCTTGGACGGGAAACGAGTTTGCCGGTGTTTCCAAGGCCCTCAACCGTCAGGTTGGGGGCTTTGTGCGTGACGCTTTGACCGAGATGGTGTTACACCTGTTGAGGTATCGGAAGGAACGTCGTAGGATTTGACTGTCCTGTACCTGGCTCTGTACCCCCGAGACAGCCAGAGTCGGAGAACTGGAGTGCGAAATGTTTGGATGGCTGGAGGAGGAACGCTTATGAGACAACGTGTTGTGGTCACCGGCCTCGGAGCGGTCACGCCCGTGGGAAACGACGTGGAAACGACGTGGGAGGGACTTCTGAGTGGGCGGAGTGGTGTCGACCGGGTTGCAGGTTTTGACCCTTCGGATCTGGACGTGCAGATCGCGGCCCAGGTGAAGGATTTCGACGTGGAGGAACGGTTCGGTCGCCGTCAGGCGCGCCGCAATGGGTTGTTCGGTCTCCTGGCCCTGGAGGCTGCCCACCAGGCGGTAGAGGACAGCGGGCTGGTGTTTGACGAGGACGGGATCGATCGGGAGCGGGTGGGCGTGGTGATCGGCACGGGCATAGGAGGCGTGCTAGCTCTTCTGGAGAACTACGACGTATACAACGCGCGAGGTCCGCGGAGGGTGAGCCCCTTCATGGTTCCGAGTCTGATGCCGAATGCAGGAGCAGCCCTGGTCGCCATTGACTTCGACTTGAAAGGGTCTAGCTTCGCCATCAGCTCTGCATGCGCGACGGGCTCCCACGCCATCGGCGAGGGAGCAGCGATCATCCGCCGCGGCGATGCGGACGTCGTCGTCTGCGGCGGTAGCGAGTCGGCCACCCATCCGCTGTCGATATCGGCTTTCGCGAACATGGGGGCGCTCTCCACGCGCAACGACGAGCCTCAACGGGCGAGCCGTCCCTTCGACGCCGAGCGTGACGGTTTCGTGCTGGGCGAGGGAGCCGGCGTGATTATCCTTGAGAGCCTGGATCACGCCAGGAAGCGGGGGGCGAAGATTCGCGGGGAGTTGATCGGCTACGCTGGAACGTGCGATGCGTTTCACATCGCCGCTCCCGAGGAGTCGGGGGAGGGGGCAGCCCGGGCGATGGCGATGGCGCTCCAGGATGCTGGAATAGCGCCGGGTGAGGTGGACTACATAAACGCCCACGGCACCAGCACCCCTCTCAACGATGGGATCGAAACGCAGGCGATTCGTGCGGTGTTCGGAGAGGAGGCGGATCGTCTGGCGGTGAGCTCGACCAAATCGATGACAGGCCATCTCATGGGCGCTGCAGGCGCGGTCGAAGCGGTGGTGTGTATCCGCACGCTGGAGACCGGGTGGGTAGCGCCGACGATCAACTACGAGAACCCGGATCCTGCTTGCGATCTTAACTACGTGCCAAACAAGGCAAAGCAACTCGAGCCGAAGGTTGCTCTCTCGAACTCCTTCGGGTTCGGTGGACACAACGGCTGCCTGGTCTTCCGCCGTTGGGAAGGTGGTGCCTGATGTCTCCTGCCCACGTCGTCGGCTGGGGCAAGTACGTCCCGGAACGAGTGCTGAGCAATGACGATCTATCGGAGATGGTGGACACGTCCGATGAGTGGATCCGCACACGCACAGGAATCGCCGAGCGCCGCGTCGCCGAGGACGGCGAAAGCACGGCGAGCATGGCGACAAGGGCAGCCTGGAGAGCTCTGAGGGCTGCGGGAGTGACCCCAGCGCAAGTGGATCTGATCATCGTCGCGACGGCGACGCCCGATCACGCGATTCCTGCCACGGCTTGCATCGTGCAGGATGCTCTGGGGGCGAGTAACGCAGCGGCTTTTGATCTGTCGGCGGGATGCACCGGTTTCGTCTATGCCCTCGGTGTCGCTGCCGATATGGTGGCGGCGCGCGATGGCGCGGGAAAGAAAGCTACTGCTGTGGTGATCGGGGCCGAGACCCTCTCGCGCTTCGTAGACTGGACTGATCGCTCGACCTGCGTGCTGTTCGGCGATGGCGCCGGCGCCGTCGTGCTGCAAGCCAACGGCTCACCGGGGGGCGTGTTGTCCACGTTCCTTGGTGCTGATGGCTCGGGCGGCGACCTGCTCTATGTTCCGGCAGGGGGCAGCGAGGAGCCGGCGTCCCATCGGACCGTGTCCCAACGGCTTCATTATGTCCGGATGCGCGGTCGGGAGGTCTTCCGGTTCGCTGTGCGAGCTATGCCGGACGCCGCACAGCAGGTTCTGGAACAGGCCGGACTGACGCCGGATGACGTCGATCTGCTCGTCCCCCATCAGGCGAACCAGCGCATCCTGGAGGCGGCGGGTCGGGCGCTCAACCTCCCGCCGGAGAAGATGTACAGCAACCTGGAGCGGTACGGGAATACCTCCGCGGCATCTATTCCCATTGCGCTCTGTGAGGCGGTGGAGGAGGGACGTATCAGCCGCGATGACGTGGTCGTCTGCGTCGGCTTCGGCGCTGGGCTCACCTGGGGAGCGACGGCTCTGCGTTGGAGCGTTCCGCTACCGACGGCTCCTCCGACTGCATGGGGTAAAGCTCGGTATCGGGTGTGGCGCGGCTACGCTTCCGTACGATCTCTGATACGGCGGCTGGTGCGCTGGCTGTTGTCCCGGAGTGTGAAGGAATAGCGATGACCAACTCTCAGACCGAAAGAGAAGACTCCAAGACAGCCCTTGAACGACTGGAGGCGATGCGCGAGGAAGCCCGCCTCGGCGGCGGGGAGGCGAGGATCGAGCGGCAGCACGAAAAGGGGAAGCTGACCGCGCGGGAGCGAATCGCCTATCTCCTGGATCCCGGCACGTTCCACGAGGTCGATCCCTTCGTCACCCACCGAGCTACCCAGCTCGGACTGGACGAGCGTCGCACGCCAGGGGATAGCGTCGTCACCGGGTGGGGCGAGATCGACGGAGGCCTCGTCTACGTCTTCGCCCAGGACTTCACGGTGATGGGGGGATCGGTGGGGGAGGTCCATGGCGAGAAGATCTGCAAGGTGCTCGATCTGGCGCTCGAGAACGGTGCGCCCGTCATCGGCATTAACGACTCCGGCGGCGCGCGCATCCAGGAAGGTGTGGACTCGCTGGATGCCTATGGTGAGATATTCTATCGGAACACGATGGCCTCGGGTGTGATTCCGCAGATTTCCGTCATCGCCGGGCCGTGCGCTGGAGGCGCCGTGTATTCACCGGCTCTGACGGACTTCGTCTTCATGGTGGAGGACATCGGGTATATGTTCATCACCGGGCCAGACGTCATCCGCTCCGTGACTCAGGAGGAGGTCAGCGCCGAAGCGCTGGGCGGAGCCAACGTCCACAGCCGCCAGAGCGGGGTGGCCCACTTTGCCCGTCCGGACGAGGAGGCGACGTTCGACCTGGTCCAACAGCTTCTTTCATACCTGCCGTCGAACAACGCTGAGGATCCGCCCTACGTGCCCCCGGTCGATCCGCCCGACCGCGTGGATCCGGTGCTGGATACGATCGTGCCGGAGGATCCCTCGGAGGCGTACGATATGGAAGAGATCGTCGAGCGCATCGTCGACGAGGGGACGTTTCTCCAAGTACATGAGCGATTTGCCACGAATCTGATGGTGGGGTTCGCCCGGCTGGGAGGCCACGTGGTGGGGATCGTCGCCCAGCAACCGCCGGTCCTGGCCGGGGTGCTGGATATCGACGCGGCCGACAAGGGGGCCCGTTTCATCCGCTTCTGCGACGCTTTCAACGTCCCGTTGGTGACCCTGGTCGACACACCGGGATTTCTGCCGGGGGTGGAGCAGGAGCACGGCGGCATCATTCGTCACGGTGCGAAGATGATTTATGCTTATGCCGAGGCGAGCGTGCCCAAGATCTCGGTCATTACGCGGAAGGCGTACGGGGGTGCCTACATCGTGATGAGCTCCAAGGCACTGCGGGGCGACATCTGTTTCGCCTGGCCGGGGGCGGAAATCGCGGTGATGGGGCCGCGGGGGGCGGTGAATATCGTCTTCCGGAAGGAACTGCAGGAGGCGGAGGATCCTGACGCGCTGCGGGAGGAGCTGGTCGAGCAGTATCGGACAGAGTTCGCCCATCCCTACGTCGCGGCGAAGCGGGGATATCTCGACGACATCATCGCGCCACGTAACACACGGTCCCGTCTGGTTCGGGCGCTGGAGATGTTACAGAACAAGCGGGTGCGGCGGCCAGCGCGGAAGCACGGGAGTATCCCCCTGTAGGAACGGGGACGGCGGCGGTCCCGCCGAGCGGCCGGGGAGCACGGTCTTATCGTTTTCCGATTTACGAAGGTGACCGGTACTGGTTACCGTGTTAGCTCTCGGAAACAAGGTGACCGGCACTGGCTTAGCTTCGCACACTTGACAACGCCTTTGGCAAGTGCCGGTCACCTTGAGGTTGAGAATGGTAAAGGCCTGGCCGGGCAGGATTTGATAGGCCGATGAGAGGTTCTGGGAGGGTGTGCATGCTAGTATGGGCGAACGTGTTGGCATCGGCCAACGTGTTGGCATCGGCCAACATAGAACCCGAGGGAGCGGTGAGGCGGGATGCCTGACAAGGTTCTGGTTGCCAATCGAGGCGAAATCGCCGTGCGCGTGTTGCGCACCTGCCGGGAGTTGGGCCTGCCGACGGTGGCTATCTTCTCGGAGGCTGACCGACAAGCGCCCCACGTGCGGTACGCGGATGAGGCGTATCCGATCGGGCCACCTCCTGCTTCCGAGAGCTATCTACGAGGTGACCGCATCGTCGAGGTGGCGCTGAAATCTGGGGCGAAGCTGGTCCATCCTGGCTATGGGTTTCTCGCCGAGGCACCGGCCTTCGCTCAGGACTGCGTGGACGCCGGCCTGACGTTCGTGGGCCCCCGGCCGGAGACGATGGAGCTCCTGGGTGACAAACCGGCCGCTCGCGCCGTGGCCCGGGACCTGGAGATTCCAGTGGTGGAAAGCTCGGCGTCTACGCTGGACAACGCCGGTCTGCGCGAGGCGGCCGACAGGATCGGCTACCCGGTGATGATCAAGGCGGTAGCCGGTGGCGGTGGGATGGGCATCCGCGCAGCCCACTCACGCGAGGAGCTGGAAGCGGCCATCCCGCGGGCACGACAGGAAGCTCAGGCCGCCTTTGGGGACGACGTCCTCTACCTGGAGCGGTTGGTGGAGGACGCGCGGCACATCGAGGTCCAACTTCTGGGAGACACCCGGGGACACGTGATTCACCTGGGGGAGCGAGAGTGCTCGATCCAGCGTCGTCACCAGAAACTGATTGAGGAGGCACCGTCGCGCGCGCTGGATGAGGACCTGCGGCGGCGTATCCACGAGGCGGCGGTGCAGATTGGCGAAGCGGTTGGCTATGTGAGTGCAGGTACGGTTGAGTTCCTGCTCGATTCTGAGGGGCGGTTCACCTTTATGGAGGTCAACCCGCGCCTGCAGGTCGAGCATACGGTGACCGAGGCAGTGACCGGGGTCGACATCGTGAAGGAGCAGTTGCGCATCGCTGCCGGCCGAGAATTGCGCTATGCACAGGAGGACGTCAATGTGCAGGGGTGGGCGGTAGAGTGTCGTATCCTGGCGGAGGATCCAGATCGAGGGTTCGCGCCGTGTGTGGGTATCATTTCTCGCTTGCGCGAGCCCGCCGGTCCCGGTGTGCGCGTGGACAGCGGGGTCTCTGAGGGGGTCACGATCACGCCCTATTACGACTCTCTGCTGGCGAAGCTGATCGCGTGGGGAGAGACGAGGGCGGTGGCGATCGTGCGCATAAGGCGAGCGCTGGAGGAGTATCAGATTGCCGGGGTTACGACGAATCTGAGGCTTTACCGGGCGCTGATGAACAGCACGCGTTTCCTCGGCGGGCAATTCGACACGGGCTTCGTGGAAGAGCGCTTCCCGGCGGCGGCGGGTTCCCGAGGCGGGCCGGAGGGATGGGAGGCTGACTCGGAACGCCGTCTGGCAGCTGCGTTGACGGCAGCTCTGCTCGACCATCGGCGGCGGGAGGGACTGGACTCGGAAGAGTCCCGCATCAGCCGCTGGAAGATGCTCGGGCGGTGGGAGTTGACGAATCGATGGAGCTAGCTGAGAGCTGGTTTTTCCATCGCGCTAAGGGAGGATAGGGATGAAGTATACGGTTACTGTCGACGGGGAAGTCTTCGAGATCGAGTTTGGACCTGGCGGACGGGCGTGGGTCAACCAGCAGCCTTACGAGGTGGACCTGAAGGACGTCGGCGGCCAGTATTCTCTGTTGATGGACCACCGGTCGTATGAGGTTCACGTCGGTGAGACTGACGAAGGTGCGTGTCACGTGACGGTCGGGGGGCGGCCGTTCCGAGCTCGGCTGCGGCGGGGTTATGGCTTCAGCAGAGACGGAGGCGGGGCGGGCACAGGTCGTGGAAGCTCGTCGCGAGGGCCTCAGAAGCTCTCCTCGGACGTGGAGATGCGGGCGCCCCTGCCGGGACTGCTCGTGGAGATGGAGGTGTCCGAGGGCGATCACGTGGAGGAGCAGGACGTCGTCGCGGTCCTCGAGTCGATGAAGATGAACCTGGAGCTTCGCGCGCCGCACGGTGGCGTCGTGCAGGAACTGCGCGTGTCTCCCGGGTCTCAGGTGGCGCAGGATGAGGTTCTGGCGATCATCAGCCCCAACGGTGCTTCTCACTGTGACGACGATTCTTGAGTTTAGATAAATGATCAGGGCGGCTCGCGACTTGCGCGAAACCGCCCAACGGTAGAAACTTATGGGATGCTACCAACAACCCAGGAGGTTTCTA
>Ga0207752_1000218_pt1 | contig 27044 bp, 19 predicted proteins | sample Pon2CUnioCityCA_6_FD_187272 | JGI IMG/M metagenome (GOLD analysis project Ga0207752, IMG submission 187272) | Marine sediment microbial community from Union City, CA, USA - Pond 2C Sediment 2 (SPAdes) | ecosystem: Environmental > Aquatic > Marine > Intertidal zone > Salt pond sediment ... | reverse complement strand
TTGGGACGGTGGCAGTGATTGGACTGGCACAGGCATCTGGCTCCCGCTGCCGCCCGCTGCGGTCTGCTCCGGTGTTGGAGACAGCCCAACGCGAACAGCAGCGGGATAGGGAGGCATTCCAGACCTGACAGGTTTTACAGGCCGCTTTTCGGCATAGAGATACCTCTGGGCGGGTCGAGCCTGGCTTAAAGTGACGCCTTTGGAAACCTGTCAGGTCTTAATGACATTGACTACACCTTTCCTACGGCGTGTCGCCCCTCCCAGAATGCTTCTCGGTTCAAGTCGACGTACCTGGAAGGGACGCGACGTTCGACGACAGATAGCCACGTCTCTGGCGGTACATCCAGGCGGGTAGAAAGCGCGCCCAGGAGAACCGTGTTCGCCAGCCGAGGGTTGCCAAGTCGTTCTGCTGTAGCCAGGCCCTCGATCACTGTCACGTTCTCGGTGCGGACGTGTACGACGGTCAGTATGTCCTCGTCGGGTGGATATACCGCGTCTCCCACCGTGACAGACATGGGCAGAATGCGCTGATTGTTGATGAGTGCTGCCCCTCCGGGACGGAGCCAGTCGATCCAACGGGCCGCCTCCAGCAGTTCTGTGGCGACGAGGTAGTCCACCGTACCCTTCTCCGAAAGTGGCGCTGCGACTGCTTCACCCCAGCGGACGTGGCTTTCGACCACGCCGCCGCGCTGGGAGAATCCGTGTACCTCGGATTTCTTGGCGTCGTACCCAGCCTCCAGCCCCACCTCAGCAGCGATATCGGAAGCGGTCAGAATGCCTTGTCCACCGACGCCGACGAACAGAAAATTGATGTCTTGCTTCATTTTACGTCTCCTCCTCCGAGGTCTGGTGGATTGCCGTACGTGGGCAAACCTGCAGGCAGACAGTGCAGCCAGTGCATAACAGCGGGTCGACCTGAGCCTTGGGACGCTGCGTCTTTTCGCCTATCTCGTCTGACTTGAGGATGGCTGGGCAGCCAACGCGGAAGCAGAAGCCGCACCCATTGCAGGTCTCAGTATCCACCTCGACGACCGGGCGGCGCTGAAACTGCGGTGTGAAGACGCAGGCGCCGCTGACGATGATCACGGTGGGCCGATCCTCGATGGCAGTCGCCTCCTTCATGGCCTTTTCGACCCCATTGACGTCGAGCGCATCCACCACCCACAGATCCTCAATGCCCATCGCCCGCACCACGGACTCGATGTTAATCATCTGCGTGGTTTCCCCCTGCAGCGTGACCCCGGTGGCGGGGTTGTCCTGCCCGCCTGTCATCGCCGTCGTGCCGTTGTCCAGGATCATCGTGCAGGCTACGCCCCGGTTATAGATGGTGTTGGCCAGTTCGGGCAGGCCGGAATGGAAGAAAGTGGAGTCACCGATGGTGGCGACGATCTTGTCTGGACAACCGGCCTGTCCCGCCCCGTGTGCCATCCCGATGCTCGCCCCCATCGAGATCAGCATGTCCATTTCCTCGAAGGGGGGCAAGACGCCGATGGCGTAGCAGCCGATGTCTCCGGCTACCAGCATCTTCCGCTTCCTCAGGTTGAAATAGACGGAGCGGTGAGGACAGCCGGGACACAGGGCCGGGGGGCGAGGCGGGATTTCTAGTTTCAAGGTCTCGGGTTCTTCTCGAGATCCAGAGCCTAAAGCTTGGGACTGTTCTCGAACGGGCAGCCCCGCCTTCAAAGCGCCCTCACGGACTCGAGCAAGGGTTAGTTCTCCGGTTGCAGGGAAGAACTGTTTGCCCATGACCTCAAGCCCCAGTGCGCGCACTTGCTCCTCGATGAAGGCATCCAATTCCTCGACGACGACCAGCGTCTCTACCTCGGCGGCGAAGCCGCGGATCATCCCGACTGGCAGCGGATAGCTCATCCCCAGCTTGAGGAATGAGAAACCATCAAAAACCTCGCGAGCGTACTGATACGCCACGCCACTGCTGATGACGCCGACGCGCTTGTCGCCCCATTCCACCCGGTTGAGCGGATACGTCTCGGCGTACTCAGCCAGAGCCTGCAGCCGGGCTTCGATCTCTGGATGACGCAGCCGTGCGTGGGCCGGGATCATCACGTACTTGCGCGGCTTTCGCTCGAAAGGAGGCAAGGGGCCGGGCTCCCGTGGCGCAGTGGGCATCTTCACCTCGACAGCGCTCTTGGAGTGGGATAAACGCGTGGTGGAGCGTAGCATAACGGGCGTGTCGAATTGCTCGCTTAGTTCAAACGCAGCAACGGTGAAGTCCTTGGCCTCCTGGCTGTCGGCCGGTTCCAGACAGGGGAACTTGCCGAAGCGGGCGTAATGGCGGTTGTCCTGCTCGTTCTGTGAGCTGAAAGCGCCGGGATCGTCGGCACTGACCAGCACCAACCCTGCTCCTACGCCGGTATAGGACAAGGTCATCAGGCTGTCGGAGGCAACATTCACGCCGACGTGCTTCATCGCCGCCAGCGCGCGCGCTCCGGCGAAAGAGGCCCCCACGGCGGCGTCCAGCGCAACTTTCTCGTTAGCGGCCCATTCAGCCCGCACACCGGCATATTGGGCCAGTGCGGGCATGATCTCCGTGCTGGGCGTGCCCGGGTATGCAGCGGCGTATCTGACCCCGGCTTCCCAGGCGCCCAACGCGATGGCCTCGTTGCCCGAAAGCGGACGTTTCCTACCAGATGGACCTGTAGTCTTCATTGATCTGCACCTCAAGTATTTAGGATCTCCAGTGTAGTGCATGAGCAGCAGAATCGGTAAATTGATCTCCTCCAGCCGTTCATGCCTGCACAACTGGGCACAAAAAAGAAGGGATGTCTTCTCAGACATCCCCCTTTCCTTGGCCTTTGATCACTTCTTCAGGACCTCGCGACTTCAGCGGCCTCGCAGGCGAATGCGGGCTTCGCGACAACGCGGACATTCAATGCCCATGTATTCATCGCCACAGGTGCGGCATACCTTGGCGGGAAGAGGTCGGTCATCGTCCAACGAGGCGACGATCAGGACAATCTCTTGGCAATCATATACAGCCAGCCACTCATTCAGTTTTTCGTCGTCGATCATCCAACGACCATCTTCCCCGCTGCGGTGCAAGAGTCCTTCAACGACGCCTGAATCCAGCTCATAGGCGGCTGAAGCCAACTCACGGATACTTGCTTTGCGTTGCGCTGGCATATCGTTTCCTCTCGTTTGACAAAATTATAACCCGTCCGGTCGCTTCTGGCAAGCCCCCATACTGACAGTCCGGTGCTTCACGTCTGACATTTCACGCTTCACGCTTCACGTTTTACGTTTCACTCTTCACGTCTCACGTCTCTGCGTAAGATGCGGTAATGATCGAAGTCGCGGGCGACGACCGTTTCGGCGAAGATCGATCGGGCTTCTTCGAGGATCTCTGATTCGCGGTAGCGCCGCGAGACGTGGGTCAGCACCAGTTGATGGACCTCAGCGTCCCGAGCCAGTCGGGCCGCCCACGCGGCTGTAAGATGTCCGAAATGGCGAGCCATGTCGGCTTCGCGCCGCAGGTACGTCGACTCGATCACCAGCACGTCGGCCCCACGCACGTGCTCCTTCAGATTATCGGTCCGACCGGCATCACCCACGTGGGCCAGGCACGCGCCCAGCCGCGGTGAGCCGAGCACGTCGTCAGGATGAATGACGTGACCATCTGACAATCTCACCGACTCCCCGGCAACCAGCTGTCGCCGCTCTGGTCCCTGTGGGACTCCCAATGCCTCTGCCCGTTCGTTGAGAAATGGCCGCCGCGGTTTCTCTCGGAACATATAACCAAGACAAGGTCCACGGTGGACGACCGGAAAAGCTACAACCTCGAAATCGTCATCCTCCAACACGACCCCGGGGCGTACCTCAATGAGATCAATCTTGATCGGAGGCTCGGCCCCCCGTAGCACGACGCCGTAGATCAGATCGTACACCCGCTCCAATGCCCAACCGCCGCCGTAAATCTCGATTTGGTCTAGCGCTTCCCAGCGGGCGAACGTGGAAATCAATCCACCCAGGCCGAGGATATGGTCGAGATGTCCATGTGTCAGGAGGATTCTGTTCAGTCGCTTGAAGCCTAAACCGCTGCGCAGGATCTGCCGCTGCGTTCCCTCCCCGCAGTCCACCAGAAAACGGTAGTTCTTGTGAAGGACTACCTGCGCTGAAAGCCCGCGATGGATCGAGGGGGCCGATGCGGAAGTGCCTAGAAAGACGATCTCAATCATATTTGCCTCCTTGTCACGTCACAACCAGGGTGCCTGGTATCCCTGGTTCCCCCTCGACTCGTATGTCCCGTGCCAGGAACTTTTGCACGACCCAGACGTTGGTGAGCAAGTGCTGGGATACCTGTGAGGTCCTCACCTGTGACTCTCCCTCCGCCAGGGCCATTGGCAGCACCAGTTGATCGGTCAGGTGTGGGTCGACCGGAGCGCCAGAGCAGTGATGTGCCAAAAGCTCCTCACAGGCTGCCTCAGCCACGCGTTCAGACGGCAGGCCCTTGCGCCCGTAAACGGTGAAGCCTGCGGCAACAGGCTCGCCGCTCGGTGCGGTTGTATACTCGGCAAACAGGAAAATGCCAGCTCCCGGTCCGGCCCCGCGCAGCCGGCGTGGCTCTACGTCCGCTTCGATACCTGCGTCGGCCAGCACGTTATGGGCCCGGTCAGCCATACGCTGCGGGATGTGAGACGGTAGGTTCGTCACCGCCGCTGTGCCCCAGACTCGCTGCAATTCCCGGCGCTCGGCCAACGCGATTGACTGCAGTGGTCCCTTCCGTCCTGCAATCCGCACCCGTATCTCGCCGCCGCCCGCCGGGTAGAATCCCCAGCGTGCCAGATCCATCTGAACATGCACGCCCATGCGACCCAGGATGGGCAAGAAAACGTGTTCCAGGTAAGATGCTGGCGGGGCCCAGGGCACGTGTGTCCCGCCTCGCAGTGTCAGGTGCGAGGCACCATCTGCGAGCGCCAGCGGTAGGAGTACCGTCTGCAGGATCAGGCCCACCGACCCGGCGCTGCCACCCCGGGCCGCGTCGGTCACGTCGAAAGTGTAGTCGCCAGCGGAAGGCGGGCTGGCGGGGGCGAAGGTCAGCGTTTGAGAGCCCAGTTTGTCGCCTTCCACTTGTGCTCCGCACACGGCGGCGGCCGCTCTCACAGCGGTAAGGTGTTGAGGTCGTAGCCCAGGTCTCCTACGCCCGGCGCGGATATGCTCGATACGCGTCGGGTGCCCGGTCAGGGTCGCCAGTGTAAGCGCAGTGCGCATTACCTGCCCTCCCCCTTCCCCGTAGGAGCCGTCAATCAACACCATCTCAGGAGTTAGCAGTGGGCGGCTAGCGGCCAACGGCTGAGGTCACTTCTCCATCTCGCGCAGTGCCTCGTAGGCTGGACGCAGACGCGTCTCAGGCCAGCCGGGCTCCGTAATGGCCCACCAGTATTGCTCGTCCTCCTCGGTCCATTCCGGGTCGGCGATAGAGATCACGGTCATCAGTCCGATCCAGGGCGACCAATGCTCTCTGGCATAGCGAAACGCTCGCACTAGATAGTCGGCCTGCTGCTCAGGTGTGACGGCGAACCAGGCGTAAGAAGGGTGTATCGGATCGATGGTCCATCCCATCTCCAGCACCGCCACCTGCTTGTCACCGTCGCCATAGCGGACCATAATCTCTCGCATGTCCTCGACGTGGCGAAAGCAGAAAAAGCGGTGACCGTCGTGTTTGGCAGCGACTTCCTCGGGTGAGATCTCGGGAGGGTACTTGAACCCCGGAGCATGGACTCCCAACACGTCGAAATATGGGGCGGCACCAGCTTCATACATACCAACGAGATACTCCGCGTCCGGCATCGCGTCGGGCGGGCCGTTCCCGGTGGGTGACAGGCCGGCCGAGATCACCAGCGCGTCGGGGTCGGCGGTCTTGATGCCAACGTAGCATGCACGCAGCAGCTCGACGTAATCGGCCGGGTTGGGGGGCCAGCCTCCCCACTCAGGGGCCAGATTGGGTTCATTCCACACCTGGTAGGCCTGCACACGTCCCCGGTATCGGTCGGCCAGTGCATAGCAGAAGTCGCCAAAATCCTGCGGATTCTCTGGTGGGCCATTGTAGGAGTCGGTTCCCCGCGACGCCACGGCCCACACAGGCTCGCGGTCGACGCGAAAGAGTACGTTCAGGCCTGCACGCTCTACATCGGCGACGATCCGGTCGGTGAAATACCAGTCGTAATGGCCCTTGGTGATTCCTTCTACGTCTCGCCAACCCACGTGCTGCTTGGCCCACGTGAAACCGGCGTCGCTGATCAGTTGTAGATCGCGCCGCGCCGCCTCCTTGTGCCACCACAGCGAAGCCTGCATCCCATACTCCGGGGATGCCAGGTGCACACGGGACCACGAGGTGGGGGTGGGGGGAGATGTGGGCGCGGCCCCAAATCCCAAATCCCAAATCCCAAATCCTGAGACCAAGAGCAGCAAGATGAAAACGAAAAGCCCCAGTCCCAGCAGCGCGAGCCGAACGATCTGCCGTCGCCGGCGCAATTGCTCATTGCTCATTGTTCATTGTTCATTGTCCATTAGTCATTGGTCATTGATCATTGCTCTAGGGCTTCTCCATCGCGCGGATGGCATCGAAGGCCGGACGACCAACGCCCTTGAAGTCAATGAGCGCGTAAGGTGCGTTGGGATCTTCTGGCCCCCAACCCAGCTGCGAGTAGTTCAGGTTCCAGAGAAAGGCCAGCCGCACGAAGCCCCATTGGCGCATCAATTGGAACGCCTCCACGTCCCACTGCGCTTGCTCCTCCAGTGTGTTGTCCAGTGCGAACTCGAACCCCGGCGGGTAGCCGTCGAACCCTTCCGCGCTCGCCCAGCCGAACTCCGTCACGCACAGTGGCTTTGCGCTTCCGGCGGCTGCGATGCGGTCGTGATATCCCCACAGCGTGGATTTGAAGGACCAGCTGTGGTCAGGATTGTTGAAAGGACCTTCGAAATCGGCCGTCGGATCGTCAAATCCCTCATCCCATGCCACGTTGGGCGGCAGGTTGATCCCATTGTGGTGTGCGCCCACGCAGTCGCAGTAGTTCAGGAAGCCAGCCGCGATCATACGGTCGAAATAGCCGAAATCGTCCATATAAACGACGCGATCGGGGTTGTTGGGATCGGCGGCTGTGGCTCCCACCGGTGAAAGCGCGCCGCTGATGACGATAATGTTGGGATCACGGCTCTTGATCGCCTGATAGGCCAGTCGCAGCATCTCGACGTATCGTTCGGCGTTGACTCCCTCGGCGGTATCCCACTCTCGGTCCAGGTTTTGCTCGTTCCAAACCTCAATGGCGTGGATGCGGCCCTGGTAACGGTCGACCATGCGTCCTAGAAAATCCGCCAGGAGGGTCAGGTCATCTGGGGGAGCAACTTCCACGTTATCGTCGAAATAGGTACGCGACCAGTGAGGCGCATCCACGACGCTTAACATAACTTTGATGCCCTCTCGGTTGGCAGCGTCGACCACTGCATCGTAGCCGCTCCAGTCCATCTCGCCTGGGTTGCCTTCGAAGTACCCCCAGCGTACCTGCTGTTTGACCCAGCCAAGTCCGAGGCTATGTACCTGGCCCATCCAGTAATTGATGTCCCCTCCCCCGGTGCCGTTGATGGCGATGCCATAGCCGAAGACCTCCTCTGCCTGCGTCACGGTCGGAAGCGCAGAGGCCGGTGTGGGAGTGGGCGGGATGGCTGTTGGCGGTGTGGTAGGCACGACGGTTTCCGCCTCCTCCGGCGTAGGTGTAGGCACGACTTCCGCTACCTCCTCGCTGCTTGCACCACCGGGACCAAACCAGCCGTACCAGGTGCAGAAACCTCCAACCAGGACGAGGATGAGCCAGGCAGCGACAGCGACGTAAAGTCGTTTGCCGCTCAGCCCTCTATTGTCATACATACCCATTATGGCTTCCTCCTTATGGGCAAAGGGGCTCGGCTACAGCCGAACCCCCGGCTTGTTTGATGGACAAGGTTAACCTGTCTCACTGCTCCAATCTCGCGGCAAGTCAACAATGCCGACCTATACAGAAATAAGATGCTCCGACTCAAGTTGTATTGGGTAGAGTAAGTCTATGATTCGCCGTAGCTCGTGAAAGTAGTCGAACGGTTTACTCAACAAGACAAGCAAATCGACGTCACTCACTGCGCTTGCCTGGTGGCGGGCTACAGACCCATACAAAATCAAGCCCTTGAACCGAGATCCGTAGTAACTCTCCAGCGTGTTCTTGCACCTTCGTGCTATTTCGTTTGCTGTTGCCATCTGCGCACCCTGGCTTCCCGGACTCTGCGCGAATTCGAGAGGTAAGACCTGACAGGTTTGGCTACCTTCTGCTGCCACTCATTGCCAATCTGCCATGACAGAACCCCATTGCTTGACTGACCCTTGCTGAAACCTGTCAGGTCTGAGTTCTAGCTTACAAATCTGCGTTGACTTACATCAACTGATACTGGGTATCACCTGGTATCAGTATAGCATAGTCAGCAGTACCGGTCAACACCTCAGCGTGTGCCCAGCACGTTGTGGAGCGTGTCGCAGGCCGGGCAACTCCCACCTGGACGGATGATGGCGTAGCCATCCTGCGGGTCGTCCCCGTAGCGCACGAAGTCGATGTTCCAGACGATGATGCAGCGTACCATCCCGGTCGAGATGCTGAGCTGAGCGGCCTCAGCCAACCAGGCTGCCTGCTGAGCAGTGTTCGTGCCTCTCGCCCAGCCAAACCAGTCCGAGAACGTCGGTACGCCCTCCTGCGATGCATACCCCATCTCTGTGTAGAACAACTGGCGTGCGCCGCCGAACGTGTTGTAGTACAACTCGGTCTGCGGTAGGAAGTACCAAGAGTGGTGGGTGCCAGCGGGGTGACCGCTTCGAGCTGAGGGCGATGTGGCTCCCGCGTTGTGATGCGCGCCGATGTAGTTCATACAATTGGCTGCACCTGCATCGCGCAGTCCCGCCATCCATGGTGCGTCGTCACAGCCGTTCGGGCTGCAGCCGCCAAAGTAGCCGGTGGGCGACGGTGCGGCGCTGATGACTGCGGTGCCAGAATTTGCGGCCTTGATCGCGCTGTATGCGGTGCACAGCAGGTTCGTGTAGGCCTGAGGGCTGATGTGGCCAATCTGCCACTCGCGGTCGATGTTCGGCTCGTTCCAAACCTCGATCGCGTCGGCCCCGTCCGTCGCCAGTTTGGCCACCCAGTTGGCGAAATCCTGCTCAAAGCCCGACTTGGTGACCATATCGGCCGAGCCCAAGGCGCTCAACTGGATCTTGAACCCCTTGGCGTGCGATGCCGCGATCAGGCCTGAAGCGTCCTGCCCGTAGTGCACCTGCACTTTGGCCCAATTCATACCTGCGTAGTGCATCTTGTCGGCATAGGGGAAACCTGTGTCGCGGACGTGTCCGCCTAGCTCGAAAGACCCTGCGCTGACCGGCGCGGATGCCGGGGCCTCGGCTACCTCCCCGGCCTGAATCATCACCGTCAGGTTGCCGCCGAAGAATCCATCCCCTGTCTTCATCTGCCAGACGCCGGTGTAGCGCGCCGGTTCATCCGGCGCCTTCATATTGACTGTGACCTCCACCTGGGCGCCGGCATCCAGGCTGCCCACCTCAACGCTGTCCGGCGCGCCCATCTGCTCTCCACTGGAGAAGGCCAGCACGGTGTCCTCGGGCCAGGCGCAGGTCCCGGCGTTACGCACCCGCCACGTCTTCGCGAATTCTTCCCCGTTGTCCAGTTGGGTATTGTCCGGGACCGTCACGTCGGCCGCGTAACGGGCGTCGAGACAATCTTCCGAAGCTTGCTCTCCGGCGCTGGCAACTTCAGCGGTGGGGGTCACTTCCTCCGTGGCCACGGTATCTGTGGTCACCTCCGTGACCGCCCGCTCGGGTTCGCCCACGACGACTGTCACAGAGCCATGGTCGAAGCCTGCGATCTTCGCGCCCACGGTGTAGGTGCCGCTGGTTACCAGCACCGTCCACGTGTAGCCCGGATCGGTGAGCGATGAGACTTGCTGGTCGACTGTCGCGGCTGCACTGGAGGCGGTCCAGGCCACCTCCATCGCCTGGGCTGCGGGGGAGCCAGCTCCGGTGCGGTAGCTCGTTACCGCGTCCGCGACGCCGGCGGCGTTGCCAGGATGAAACATATCGGCCACGGCAATGCCACCCAGGTTGTATCTCTGCGCCCAGCTCAGCTTGCTGGTCAGGTTTGTCGCTGTCCCCAACCACATGGTGCGGGCCTGCCCATCGTCGCCCTCGTACTCCAGGCGATAGGTACCTGCGGCCTCCTGCGGCGTGATGCCCAATACCTGGCCTGCCAGACCAAACTCCACCTCGCTGCCCGGTTCGACCCGGCTGACGTCGTCGAAAGCTACTACCTGACCGAATGGAGCCAGTGCTTGTTCCAATGAGATGTGGCTTACCTCGTCTCCGCTCTGCTCTGCGCTGAGCGAGGAGACCAGCATGCGCAGCTTGTGGCGCGACACCTGCGCCGTGGCCCAGTCGAGCATGCGGTGTGCCTTGCCCCCTTCTACATACGTACCGGGGTCTTCGGGGAACCGTGCCTTGACCGCGTCGGCGGCAGCGCCGATCGCCACCCAGTCGTAGCCTTGGGTCTCCCAACCACCATCGGTGGGGACCGGCGGTTCAACGACCACCGTCAGCCGCAACCCTTCGGTGTGAAGTGCGTCGGCCAATGCGCGGATGAAGTCGCTGTAGGCGTCCCTCTGGTCAGCTTCGACTCCCCGATAGTCCACGTCCACACCGGCGAAGCCCTGTCCTGTACACATTCCCAAGATGTTGGCGATGTGGGTCTCCTGAATCTCGGGGATCGTCAATATGTCGGAAAGCAGGCCTCGGTTGATGGTTGCCCCGGGGGCCCAGTTGCGCAGCGTGGGCATCACGGCATACCCACTCTCCCCATCCCCCTGCGACAGGCTGCCGGGATCGCCGACGAAACCGCCTTCAGTGCCCAAGATCAAGCCGGTTGGATTGATTTCATCGAGCATGTCGCCAGCAGAGGCCGTCGGATCGTCGTCCGCTTCCACTGATGCGGATACGGTTGGTTCGATCGGCTCAGCCTGTACCACAACGACCGAGGATGGGATGGCGGTCACACGGGCGCGCAGGAACTCGTGCTCTGCCACTTCAGCATGCAGTTCGCTACCTATCCACTGCCACGTCTCACCCGTCCAGGTGTACAGGTCGAGCGTCTCCCACGGCTCGGCATCGTTCGGCATCACCACGTCGATCATCACCGGTTGGGAGGATTCCCTGCGCACCTTGATCGTGTACAGCGGGCTCTTGACCTTCAAGTGGTCGGGCAGCGACTCCACTGCCTGGCGCAGTGCCCCCCCAGCCGAACCTTCCAGAAACTCCAGGCGCGGCACCGATTCCGGCCGCACACGCACGCGGCCGGTGAACGTCTCCGGGTCAACACTCAGCGTCAGCCCATCAGGATGGGGGATAGAACTGTTTGCGGCGTTGAGCGTCGTGTAACCTACAATGCCGAGCCGCCCCAGCAGCGATACGGGCGGCAGGAGCAGGGCGACGACGATCAATATGCCGATCATGCCGTATAGCCAGGCTCCCAGCCTCAGCTGTTCGCGGGCCTGGTCCAGCGTGGCCTGGAGTCGTTCGCCGAAGGGAGGAGATGAGGCCCCCACTTGCTTCGGTGCCGTTGACTGCCCTTCAGGCTGAACGTCGGATGTCGAGTCTTCCATGAGCCCTCCTCACGCGCAATGCGTCGTTTTCTTAAATCTTGGGGAAAATCATGTACCGGTGGAGCAGGCGTGAAAACGGCGGCTCGAGGCCGCCGACGTGCACACTGCCCCCCAGATACCCACCCCTGCTCTGGAAAGCGGCGGCTATTCTAGCACATGCGGGGGGTTTTGGCAAACATCGACCTCAGCTTGCTGCCTTTACCAGCCCTAGCTTGTGCATCACCTTTTCTGGAGTGGCACGACGGGCTCGCTGCCATAGCTGACGTGCCCAGCGTTTGAATGCATTGACCGGTTTGCGGCGCTGGCTCTCCGCCATCGCCCACCTGAGAAATTCGTAATCCTGGAATCTGATCTTCGGCTCGGTAGGGTTGCGGCGGTAGGAGTCGTAATCGGTGATCCGGCTCAGGTCGTTTTCGACGACGTAGTCGTACAGGTCGGTGCCGGGGTGGGGCGTGAAGAAGGCCGGGCTGTAGTAGTCTGGATCAATCTCCTTCATCAACTGCACGGTGTCCATCACTTCCTCTTTGGTCTCCGTCGGCAGTCCCATCATGTAGTTGGCCCAGATGGAGATCCCATGCTTGCGGCAGATCCGAGCTGCCTGGCGGTTCTGCTCCACCGTCGTGCCCTTGCGGATGAATTTGAGGACGCGATCGTTGCCACTTTCGAAGCCGATGAAATAGCCGCGCAATCCGGCCGTGGCCATGCGGGTCACCATATCTTCGTGCTTGACGATGATGTCGGCCCGGCTCTGGCAGAAGAAAGGCTGCGTGAAGCCCCGCGCCCTGTACGCATCGGTGAACTCGATCACCCAGTCACGGTCCTCGGTCAGCGTATCGTCGTGGAACATGAACGAGGCAAAGTGATACCGTTCCCGCAGCATCTCCAGTTCGGCCATAACGTTGGTGACGGAACGGCGGCGGGTACGCCGGCCAAACAGGTAATCTTCCCCGGGCTTGCAGAACGCACAGTTGTAAAGGCAGCCCCGCCCGGCGATTATCGTGACGAACGGAGGCGGCAACTCCTCGGCGAAGGGTACCTCGGGTGAGTCCAGGTCGTAGCCCCACTTCCGCCATTCATTGAGGAATAGATCGCGATCGGCGAAAGGAATGGCATCCAGGTCGGGCGGTTCGCCGCGCAGCACGCGATGGGGCGGTGGGTCGCCCCCCTCGATCAGCTGCAGCAGCCTGGGAAAGGTCACTTCCCCTTCCTGGGTCACCAGGTAATCCACGTGGGGGATGCGCAGTGAGTCCTCCAGCGCTATGGTGACGTGGGGGCCGCCGACAATGGAAATGACCTCGGGCTTGACCTCCTTGGCGATGGCGATGGCCTGGCGAGCTGGGTTATAGTCCACGCTCATCATCGTCACTCCGATGACGTCAGGGTCCCGCTCTGCCAGCACCTCCCGGAAGTGATCCCAACTCGAAAGCGCCCGGAGGTCGATCAAGCCTACTTCAAACCCTTCGGCCTTGGCAGCCGCACTGAGTGATGCCAGGCCATGGGAAATCCAACCGGCATCCATACCTTGTTTGAGGGAGTTGAAGCCTCGACCGGCGATGCCAGGATAGAGTAAGGTCGTCTTCAGGGACATATACGATTATCCATTAGAGGATCATTCGCCCGGAGGACGGATAGCGTAGGTACACTGATGGTCACCTCCAGCTGCCCAGTCGACGCGCCGGGGAGATGTGCCTAGAAGGCTGGTCAGCATGCTCATATCCGCTCTGCAGATCTCTGTGTGCTCGGAGGCCACCTGCTCATAAGGACAATTGGCGATGTGGAGCAGATACTCGTCCTGGTCGCCCTTTTCCCAGCGGGCCATATAGCCCAGCTCGTCTAGAAACTCGACGACGGCGGCAACCCGGGTTTCAAAGCTTCCCTCGTCGGAGAGATCTGCCTGGCTGGCGATGCGCTGGCCAATCCGTTTCATCATCTGGTTAATCTCAGCCGACGACAGAAAAGAGCGCATATCGTCGAGCATCAATGTGGCCAGATGATCGTATCGCTTGGGGAAAAAGCCGCTGGCCTTTTCAGTCAATATGTAGGCGTACTGGGGACGACCCGGTGTCTTGCGGCGGCGCACGATGGGAGGCGCTATATATCCCTCGCCGCGTAGAATATCCAGGTGATGACGCACGGTAACGGCAGTCAGGCCCAGCTCCCGGCTCAACTCGTCAACCGTTGCCTCGTTTCGTTCCTTAAGAATGCCCAAAATGCGCTCTCGGGTGTCTTGCATTGGTGTGTTTGTCTCCAGATTGATGGTTGCGCTGCGGACATTCTAGCACGCCTCCCGCAATTTGTCAAACTTTCATCATTATAATTCGGCCAGCCCCTCCAGACTTGGGCGTTCACCAGCGGGGCTATCTCTTCACTGCTTCCAGCAGCCTTTCCACCTGGTATCCCGATTCCTCTTCGGCCTGCTGCAATTTCTTGATGATGTCGTAGTGCGTCACGATCTCCTGGGCCGTCTCGGATCTTGATCGGAGCGGATCTGCAGTGATTCTAACCACTGCCAGTACCATCATCCACCACAGCAGACGTTCGAGGGCCTCCTTGTTGAACCACAAGGTATCTTGGTAGCGGTTTACCTGCAGCAGACGCTGTACCTCGTCGTCTTTCAGCCAGGATTCCAGTACACGGTATGCCCGCTCCGTTTCAGGGGCCTGGCTCTCGAACCAGCGCTGATGGCTGATCATCACCTTGATCGTCCTGACCGCGTGTTCTGCTGCGCCCTCGTCCAGTCCCAGATCTTGGAGCGCGCCGGCGATGATCTTGGACAGCAGCCACTCGTCGCACCAGCTGCGGCTGATCTGCTCGAAATCTGCTCCATTCGCGACTTTCCCCAGCGCGTGCGTGAACACCCATCCCAGGAGTGTTCCCCAAATCGCCGGGTCGTCGCCCAGGCCTGCCCTGAGCGCGGGCGTTCTGTCTGTGGTTGAAGGACCGCCCTGCACGTATCCCGTAGCCCGTCTGTACTTGCGTGAGTTGGGCAAGGGGAAGCGATGCTCCATGACCGGCAGATAGAGTATTGCTTCTAGCTCTTGTCGCACCTGTGAAGCGATTGCGTCGGCATCTACTGTTGTCTCATCCACACGCTCTCCGGTGACGCCACTTTCGATGAGGTGTCTGATTTCGTGCAGCAAGTGAGCTGTGTTCTGCTCCACCTTCGATGCAGGTTCCGCGTCAAGCTGCCGGTCGGGCTCGGTTACACGGGCATCCATCAGTCGGTGGAACATATGCGCATTGACCAGTGTTCTGAAGGGGTGATGGACAGGCTGCAGGAAAACCTCCTTCAATGCCTCTTCGATGCTTGGTACCCCGCGCCCGTTCAGATATTCCGCCAGTTGGGCATATTGGTGCCACTCGTTGTCGCGTACCTCGCGGAAGTCGAGAAAGACCTGGCATTTGTATGCGTCCAGCTCCACGTACATCCCTCTTTCAAACAGCTCTCTGCTGTTTCGAATGTATTCCAGGCCGGTGACGTGATCCCGAAAGATGGTGAAACTGTCCTCGTCGTTGTGTAGCGCCAGGCCTTCGCCCAGCGATTTCTGCACCAGCTTTTTCGACCCGGCTGCGTCTGACGAAGCTGGATCGCCCTGTCCGGCCTTCACCGCATAGGCGACGGATGTCCGGATCCATCCCCGCGCTTCGGCATACTTGTTGTGGTAAATGACCAGCGTCCGCTCGTCGCCAACCTGGTTCGAGTAGGCGAAGACATCCTCGTTGACGTGGCCTTCAGCAGTAAACAGGTCGTATAGCAGGAAGTTCGCCACGTCCGCGAACAGGTACCGGCGGCGCAGCAGAGGGAAGATCTCTCGCTCGTGCCGCTTGACCAGATGCGGGTCTGGCTGCTCGTCCCAGTACGCCCGCCGAAACTCCATGCCGTATTTCTCGGCGAATCCTTCGATCTGACCGTGTCCAAACATGGGCAGGCCCGGCATTGTGGCCATCACCGTGCAGATGCCAAAGTATTTGTCGCCTTTGCCAAACTGGTCCACCGCAGTGCGCTCGTCGGGATTGTTCATGAAATTCACGTACCGCTTCAGGATCCGGGGGTCGAATTCCAGCGTGTTCTTAATGACGCTGCGATATTTGGCGTTCTCCTCGTCCCTGAGCATGTTCATGAACGCGCTGTTGTACACGCGATGCATGCCGAGCGTGCGGACAAAATATCCCTCCATCAGCCAGAACGCCTCGGCCAGCAGCAACGTGTCCGGAACCTCTTGCGCCACGCGATCCACCACTTCGCGCCAGAACTCCTTGGGCATGCGATCGTTGAACTCTGCTTTCGTCAGGCCATGTTCTGCTCGCGAGGGGATAGCCCCTCCGGTACCGGGCTCCGGGAACCACAGACGCTGGTAGTGTTTCTTGGTCAGCGTCATCGCGGCGTCAAAGCGGATGATGGGGAATTGACGGGCCACGTGCAGGATCGTCTGGATCACCGCCTCGCGGACTTCGGGATTGAGATAGTTCAACTGGGCAGTATCGTTCCAGGGCATGCTGGTGGCGTCGTTGCCGTGGTAGATGTACTTCTCGCTGCCGGTCCAATGGTCAGTCCGCTTGAAGACCACCGCGGCGTCGGTGCGGGTGTAGTAGTGGTCCTCAACATGGATCCCCACTCGCTCGTCCCACGACAGGTTCTGTCCGTTGAAGGTGTATGAGGGGAAGGGGCTATAGTCCAATGAGATGAACCAGTCCGGATGCTCGATCACCCATTTGGAGTCGATGCCCATGTGGTTCGGCACCATGTCACTGGCAAGGCGGATGCCCCGTTTCCATGCCCGGTTCCGCAGGCTCTGGTAGGTCTCCTCGCCTCCCAGATCAGCCGCAATCCGATAGTCAAACAAGGAGTAGGCCGATGCGACCGCGTCGGGATTCCCACACATCTGCTTGATCTTCTGTGAGGCGGGACTGCGTTCCCAGAGGCCGATCAGCCATAGGCCGGTGAAGCCCCAGCGAGCCAGCGCGTCCAATTCTTCGTCAGGGATCTGGTCCAGTTGCGTGATGGAGCGTCCGTACTTCTTGGAAAGTTGGTCCAGCCACACGTGGGCGTTCTTGGCCAGCAGCACCAGCCTGGGCATCCACTCCTGGTCGGGGCTGAAACGCTCGGGCTCCAGCTCCAGCCCGGCGAACTCGTACACCCGGCTGGGGCCGGGACCCAGGAAAATCGCTTTTTCTTCCTCTTTGATCAGATCCAGGCTGCTGAGCAGGCGGTACAAGTACCGGCCCAACAAGTAGGCCCATCGTTCTCGAATGTATTCCAGTTGTGTCGAAAGCGAGTGGGGCGCGATCAGGGCGGGGCTGCGGAGCATGTCGATCAGGTTCTGATCCTCGGGACCAAACGGTGGCTGTATCTCGAAGAACTCCTGCAGGCCGGACATGATCTGCAGGTATGCGGTCTCTTTGTCCAGGGCGGTGTCGTCGAACAGCTCCATGAACGGTGCGAAGGCCGGATTCACGTTTGCCAGCCAGAGCATCAACATCTCTTCCAGCACGGTCTGGCGAGCGGTCTTTTCCTCCAGGTAGTCTCCGAGTTCGACCTCTTGCCGGTAGACGGCGAGGGCAGGAAATTCGTCCGCAAACCGGTACAAGGCTACGTCAACTGCTTCTTTGCCCAGTTTCTCATCCAGCCAATCCAGTGCCTGCTGAAAGATCTGTGGATTCTTCTGTTCGCGGTACAGACCGACCACGTAGTGCAGAATCTCGTCGATCAGTCCTATGGCGTTGATCTGACCGGCCCTCACGGCTTGCTCAGGGAATCTGACCAGATCCCGCTTCTCGTTCATCTTCTGCGCGAACACGCGCGAGGCGCGAAAATTGGCAAAGATGACGTTCCCACTCAGAGAGAACAGGGATTGGTCAAATTGATAGAGGTCTCGCGCTTTGCGGGAAATGTGGAACTCCAGCGCTCGTGCTGCTCCCATAGATCCGTTTTTCGGCATGTTTTTCTCTCTGACAATTCTATCTGGGTACAGATCCGACAGTCATCCCGCTAGGAATTCGTCGCTCTTTGAAGGCGCCCTCGCTGAGATCGGCGGCGATGGTACAGTTAGGTTCGATCTGCGTGTGAGCCGGGATCGGCGTGTTCTTTCCAATGACGGTGAGGCCACTGCGCAGGTTATTCGGCATCTCGGACACGAGCTTGTCCTCCCAGCCGATCCGAGCACCTGCCCCGACCCGGACACCCTTGTCCAGGATGGCGTGATCCACCACGGCGTTATCCTCGATCACTGCGTCGGTCATCACGATCGAGTCTCGGACCTCAGCCCCTCCCCGCACCGTGACCCCAGGCGACAGCACCGAGTGCTCCACGGCGCCCGCGATCACACAGCCGTCGGTGATCAGGGAGCGGATCACAGTCGCCTCGCTGCGGATGTTGACCGGGGGGCGCTCCTCGCTGCGGGTGTGAATGACCCAATCTCGGTCGAGCAGTTCCAACCGAGGGTTATCTGTCAGAAGTTCCATGTGGGCCTGCCAGTAGGCCTCGATGGTGCCTACATCCACCCAATAGCCGCGATATGGGAAGGCACAGACGCGGTAGGATTCTATCATCTGTGGGATGACGTCACCGCCGAAGTCGTGGCACGATCCCGCGCACGTGTGATCGGCCTTCAGCACCTCGTCCAGCACCTCGGTGTTGAAGGCGTAGATACCCATCGAGGCCAGACTGCCTCTCGGCTGTACCGGTTTTTCCTCAAATCCGAGAACTTTGTACTCGGCGTTTGTTTCCAGGATGCCGAAGCGAGAGGCTTCCTCCGGCGCGACGCGCACCGTCGCGATGGTCAGGTCAGCACCGTGGTCCAGGTGGAAGGCGATCAGCACGTCGTAATCCATCTTGTAGACGTGGTCGCCGGCGAGGATCAGGACGACATCGGGGCGGTAGTGGTGGATGAAGTCCCTGTTCTGGTAGATGGCATCCGCGGTTCCTTGGTACCAATCGGAATCGCGAGGGCCTACGTAGGGCTGAAGCAAGGTGACGCCGCCGGTCAAGCGGTCCAGGTCCCACGGCTGGCCTGAGCGGATGTGATCGTTGAGCGAGCGAGGCCGGTATTGGGTACAGATGCCAACGGTGAAGATGCCTGAGTTGGCGCAGTTGGAGAGAGCGAAGTCAATGATGCGGTATTTGCCAGCGAAAGGAACAGCCGGCTTGGTCCGTTTCTGCGTGAGCACGCTCAACCGGCTGCCTGCACCACCCGCCAGGATCATCGCCAGGGTGCGCATTCCGTCTCCTATGTCTCATGGACCTTGATCGCCCGACGATACAGCTCGACGTATTCCTTCGCTGATGCTGACCAGGAGAAGTCAGACGCCATTCCTCGCTGTTGAAGTTTACGCCACGCCTTCCCGTTGCGATAGATCTGCATCGCCCGTTCCAACGCATCCTGACACGCTTCGGGTGTGTAGTCCGAGAAAGTAAACCCGGTACCCTGTCCTCGCCTGGCTGTGTAATCGGAGACCGTGTCAGCCAATCCACCCGTTGCCCTCACGACTGGCACGCACCCGTAGTGCATCGCGATCATCTGCCCGAGCCCACACGGCTCGACAGCGCTGGGCATCAGGAACATATCCGCGCCGGCGTATATGCGCCGCGCCATCACGTCGTCGAACTTGAGGAATGCGCGCATCCTGTTGGGGAAACGAGCCTGGGTCCGCTCGAACATCTCGTGGTATTCGGGCTGCCCGGTGCCAAGCAGGATGAACTGAGCTTCGCCCTGCAGGAGCCACTCTAGCACTGGCTCCATCAGGCTCATGCCCTTGACCTGGTCCAGCCGCGATACCATTCCCACCACGGGCACCTCGGGGCGTACGGGAAGCCGCGCTTGCTGTTGCAGGGCGGTCTTGTTGGCCACCCGGCGGTCCACCGTCTCCGTGTCGAAGCGATGCGGAATATTGGGGTCCGTGGCCGGGTTCCAATGGTCGTAGTCGATTCCGTTAAGCACACCGAAAAGCCGATCCTGCCGTTCTTGCAGCAGGGAGGCCAGGCCCATTCCCATCTCCGGGACGAGTATCTCCCGTGCATACTGCTCGCTGACAGCGTTGACCAGGTCGGCGTGGGCGATTCCCTGAGCCATCCAATTCACCGTCCCGGGCTGCTCGACGGGCAGATGCTGGAGATGTTCCATCTGAGCAAAGGTGAGGATCAGCCGGCCGGCGATACCCTGGTAGGCCATGTTGTGGATTGTAAAGAGCGTGGCGATGTCGCGGTAGAAATCGTCCCGTCGACCGGCCGTGTTTAGCCAAGCTGGCACGATGGCGGTGTGCCAGTCGTTCGCGTGTATCACGTCCGGCTTCCAATCCAGCAGGTGTAGCGCCGCCAGGGATGCCCGCCCAAAGACGGCGAAGCGCTGGGCATCGTCGTCGAAGCCGTAGACCCGGTCTCGAGAGGAGAAATATGATTCGTTCCAGATGAGATACACCGGGATGTTTTCATCCAGGGTGCTCTCGATCAGATGAACGTGTTCCTCTCCAGGTCCGGCGGGTATACGGAAGGGTTCTCCCACCTTCTTAAGCTGGAACTGTTCGCTGCGGATGGTGCCATAGCGCGGTATCATCAGCCGGATGTCGTGGCCCAGCGCCCCAATGGCCCGGGGCAATGAGCCGGCCACATCGGCCAACCCACCCACTTTGGCAAAGGGCACCGCTTCGGCGGCCAAGAACAGGACCTTGAGTGGTTTTTCCGTCATCGCCAGACTCCTTCAGGGCAAAATGCGCCTGTTGCAACGATGAGACGCAATCTCCTGCAAGTTCAGTAGAGTGCGCCGACGAATCACCTGCGAAGCCGCCATTTGCATCAGTTCATCACGTTGGACTGGGCGTGGGCGTGCGCGTGGGGAAGGGGGTGTAGGTAGGAATGGGGGTGGGGGTGACACGGCGCGGTGGTACGAACGCCACCGCCAGACTAAGCCCCATGCTCAGGATGACCAGCAGGCTGATGGCCCAGAGTATGATGCGGTTTCGCCGGGATGTAGAGCGACGCACAGTACCTCCTGTGAACGAACAGTATCCGTCGATTCATTATAGCACAGCAGTGAGAGGACACAAGCGACCGCTAGCCAATGCCCCCTTTTCATTGTACAATACGCCGCGCGATGCCCACTCCAGCCATGCACCTGGCCCTGGGCGAGGGGATCCTGCGGGGAGAAGCTCTCCCACACCTGATCCGCCGCCTGCTGATCCAGCAGCGCGGCCCTTTCCTGTTGGGGGCACACCGCTCGGTGGATTCTAGCCAATATCTTACGTCCCCTTGACGTCACGTGAACATAACTGTGCTACGATACCGCAAACGCAATGCGCAACACGCATCATGCAATGTATTACGCATCACATTTCTCGCATTCCTTTCGGGCTATATCGAGCAGATCCCCGCGCTCGATCTTGACCCACAACCGAGGAGGTCCGCATAGATGAACATCCTTGTCACCGGCGGCGCTGGCTACATCGGTAGCATCGTCGCCGAAGAACTGGTCAACCGGGGCGACACCGTTGTCGTCTTCGACAATCTCTACTACGGCCACCGGGCGGCCGTCCACCCCGAGGCAGTGTTCGTCAAAGGGGATCTGGCGGACCGGGCGGCTGTCAAATCCCTGTTCGACACCCACGACGTCGACGCAGTGATGCACTTTGCCTCCTACACGCTGGTGGGTGAGTCGATGGAGCAACCGTTTATGTACGTCGGTGACAACGTGACCAACGGCCTGAATCTCCTGCAGGAAGCGGTCGCTCACGGTGTGCGCCGCTTCATCCTCTCGTCTACCGCCAACCTTTTCGACGAACCGGAGCGCATGCCGATCGACGAAAACGAGCGTATCGTCCCTGGCAGCCCCTATGGCGAGTCCAAGAACATCCTGGAGCGCATCCTGTATTGGCTGGATCGCGTCTACGGCTTCCGCTACGCGGCCCTGCGCTACTTCAACGCGGCCGGCGCCTCCCCCACCGGCGAGCGAGGCGAGGATCACGACCCCGAGACGCACCTCATCCCGCTTGTCTTGCAGGTGGCGCTCGGCCAGCGCGACGCGATCACCATCTTCGGCGATGACTATCCCACCCGCGACGGTACCTGCGTGCGCGACTATATCCACGTGACCGACCTGGCCCAGGCCCACATCCTGGCCCTTCAGGCGCTCGACGAGGGCAGCCGTACCTACAATCTGGGCAACGGTCAGGGGTTCACTGTCAAGGAGGTTATCGAGACCTGCCGCCAGGTGACCGGCCATCCCATCCCCGCTCGGGTAGGCGCCCGCCGTCCTGGTGACCCGGCCACCTTGATCGCCAGCAGCGACAAGATCCGGCGGGAGCTGGGGTGGGAGCCGAAGTACCCGGAGCTGCGCACCATCATCGAGCACGCCTGGGAGTGGCATCGCACACATCCGAACGGCTACGGGGATTGATGCGCCTCGCCGTCAACGCCTGGTTCTGGGATAGCCCCACCACCGGCAGCGGCCAGTACACACGGCGGCTGGTGGAGCACCTGGTTGCCCTGGAGCCAGGCCTGGAGGTGTTGTTGGTTGCACCCAGGGGCTGGGGGTTTCAGGTTTCAAGTTTCAAGTCTCAGGTTGCACACCCCACTCAACCTGAAACCTGGAACCTGAAACCTGAAACAAGCCCCCTGGTCAAGGTGTGGTTCGAGCAGATCGCCTTTCCTCGCGCTTGCCGCTGCCTCGACGTCACCCTGGCCCACGTGCCCTACTGGGCGCCGCCTCTCTTCCCATCGGTCCCCACCGTCGTCACGATCCACGACTTGATCCCGCTGCTGCTGCCCCAGTACCGGGGCGGGCCGTTCGTGCGGCTTTACACCGCGCTGGTGCGAACCGCGGCCCGGAGTGCCCGGCTCATGCTCACCGACTCGCAGGCCTCCCGGCAGGACATCGTGACTCGCATGGGGCTGCCCGCCGAGCGCGTGCGTGTCGTCTATCTGGCCGCCGACGAACGGTACACGCCAGATCCCACGCCTGAAGACGAGGCAGTCCACGCGCGGTACGGCCTGCCGGAGCGATACGTACTTTACCTGGGCGGCTTCGACGTGCGTAAGAACGTGGCTGCGGTGCTGGGTGCCTATCGCTGGGCTGGGCCGGTCATCGGCAAGGACTGTCCGCTCGTCATCGCCGGCCGATTGCCGCAGGAGGATACCCCGTTCGCGCCCGATCCGCGCCGGCTGGCCCGGGAACTGGCGGTGGATGAGCAATACGTTCGCTTCACCGGCTTCGTGGACGAGGCGGACAAGCCGGCCCTATATAGAGGTGCGGTGGCCTTCATCTTTCCCAGCCGCTACGAGGGCTTCGGCCTGCCGCCGCTGGAGGCATTGGCCTGCGGCACGCCGGTCGTTGGAAGCCACGCCTCCTCGCTTCCTGAGGTTATCGGCGCCGCAGGCGTCCTCCTGTCGCCGGATGACGCCGAGGGGATGGCGGACGCGCTGACCCGCCTGGCGACCGACGCCGACTTCCGTGCCGAGCTGAGCCGCCGCGCGCTGGCCCAGGCCGCCGGCTTCTCCTGGGAGCGCGCCGCGCGGGAGACAGTGGCTGCGTACCAAGACGTGATGGGCTGAGTTGCGCTCACTCCTCCGCAGCGATGAGTTCCAGCGCTTCCCCGAATTCCGCAATCACCAGGCGCCGCAGCTCCTCCCGGGCCTCGGGTGGAAGCCCGAAGGCCGATGCTGAGTAGTCCCACTCTCGCTGGCGGATCAGGTCGCGTTCCAACTTCCCCGCGCACTCCTCGCACAGCGACATGTCGTCCACCGGCCCGTAACAGTCACAGGCCTGGCATTTCCCATCCCATATGCCCCACGGCTCCTCCGCGTTTTCGTCGTTCACAGCCTGTCCTACCTTTCCATCCCTCTGTCTTTGTGCCTGCTCAGGTGCCAGGCACTTACAAGGATACTGTTGGCTTAAAGGCTCGGGTGGACTCAAGCAGGTTTCGACTTCACACACTCGCCAAAGCGGCGGCCACCGCCGCCAGTGCCTGGCACCTATTCTGAGAGTCTGTCATCGTCCAAGCTCCTCCAACAACGCCGCAAAGTACTTCGTCCCCGCCACAAAATCCGCCACCCGGATGTGCTCGTTCGGCGCGTGGATGCGCGAACCCGCGTAGCCCACGCCAGCGGTGACCATCGGCACGCCGAACTGGCCGCATAGAAGGTGCACCGGCCCGGTGCCGATCATCATCGGCGTCACGCCGGGGCGATGGCCGTAGACGCGCTCGGCCACCCGTATCGCGGCCTGGACGAAGGGATGCGCCGGATCGCCGGCCGATGGATGTTCGCCGTCGCTGCCCGCGACCTCCACGTCGTCAAACCCCTGCTCGTCCAGGTGGGCGCGCAGCAGTGTCAGGATGCGCATGGGGTCCTGGTCGGGCACGAGCCGGAAGTCCAGCTTGGCCGACGCCTCGCACGGGAGCACCGTCTTCGAGCCGGGGCCACCGTAGCCGGCGTGGATGCCGTCCACGTTGCACGTCGGGCCGAAGACCAGGCGCTCCTTGAGCTGCTCGCCGCTCAATCCGCCCAGGAACTCTTCCACGCCGTACAATGCGCGCGCCTCTTTTTCGGGGTAATCCCACTCGGCCAGCGCCTCCCGTTGCGCGGCGGATATCGGCCGCACGTCGTCGTAGAACCCAGGGATGCGCACGTGCTCGTCGGGGGTCTTGAGCGTGTTCAGCGCCCACAGCAGCCGCCACACGGGGCTGACGACGACGGCCGCCGTGGCCGAATGTAGGTCGCGGGCTGCCCCGCGGGCGCGCAGATCGACGTACAACAGCCCCTTGCAACCCAACGCAATCTCGTACCGGTCGCGCGCGTTCTTGCCCCCGGCCTCCCACACACAGCCGTAGACTTCCCGTAGCAGGTCCGCGCGTTGGTCCGCGAAGGCCCCCAGGTACGGGCTGCCTACCTCCTCCTCCCCCTCGATCACCCACACGATGTCCACCGGCAGCGTGTCCCGGTGCGCCAGATACGCTTCCAGCGCACACACCCGCGCGACGAGCGCACCCTTGTTGTCGGCAGCACCTCGGGCGTAGAACAGCCCGTCGCGCAGTTCCGGCTCGAACGGAGGCGTCGTCCACTCGTCCAGCGGATCTACCGGTTGAACGTCATAGTGGTTGTATGTCAGCAACGTGTGTTCTCCCTGGCCGCCTAGTCGTCCCAGGACGACCGGCGCGCCCTCGGTGGAGACCAGTTCCACGCTCAGGCCGACCTCGCGCAGCATCCCGGCCGCAAGTTCTGCCATCTCGTCCAGGCCTTCCCCCTTCGCCGAGACGCTGGGCTGGGCACACACGCGCCGGAGGCGGTCCAGGTACTCATCGGCGTGGGTCTCGATGTGGGCAAAGATTTCATCCATCTTGGACTCCTTGTGGCAGGTCTACAAATCGACAAATCAGCAAATCTGCAAGTCGGCGAATTGGTGAGCTCGTGAGGGACGGGCAGATCAGTTCTGCTAGCGTCGCAGGTCTAGCTGTTCGATGTTCCAGAGCTCGGAGTACTGGGTGGGATCGGGTGCCAGGCCGATGACCGCGTCGCTGGACAGGGTGAATTTGGGGCGCTGGAACAGAGGCAGCGCCGGCAGGCGCTCGGAGAAGATGCGCTGAACCTCGGCGTGTTCGGCGGCGTACGCCTGGCTGCCGGGAGGGGCGCCCAGCGCCGACAGGCAGGCCGTGTCGTACTCGTCGTCGAGGAAGCCAACCACGTTGGGCCGGTGCCAGTTGCCTGGCCCGGGTATCTGGTTGCTCGCGAACATGTCGCACAGCGGGTCAAGCTGGGTTTGCCAGGCGAGCTGCGCCAGGTCGAACCGGCGGCCAAAGAGCACCCCCTCCGGCCCGGGGGCAAAGAGTGTCTCGTCCGGCACCGTTTCGACGCTGACCTGGATGCTGCAATCGGTCAGGTAGGCCTGGATGCGCTGCGCCGTCTGGACGCGCAGCGGATCGTCGGTCGTATGGTAGGTGACCTGGAACGGCGTGCCATCGGCGATGCCGGCGATCTCGTGCGCCTCGCGCACGCCGTCTCCGTCCTCGTCGCGCCACCCTGCTTCCGCCAGGAGCGTCCCCCCCTCTTCTGAGGCGTACCCCCAGGTGGTCAGTGCCTCTCCAGCGTAGAGCGGATGCTCGGGAGGGATGCTGCTGTGGAGCACCCGGCCGGTGGATCCAAGTGCTTGCTCCACCACCGCCTGCCGGTCGATGCACATTGCGATCGCCTGCCGCACCCGCACGTCCTCGAAGAAGTCGGGACGGTCGTACCCAATGACCGGACTGATGCCGAAGGCCAGCAGTTCCCAGCGGGCGTCGTAGGTCGAGACTACCTCGACGGCAGACGGGTCTGGCAGCGCGGCGCGCACCGCATCCGCCGCTTCGTGCGTGACGACGTCGCAGCTACCGTCGACCAACTGTTCCGCCAGGGTGACCGGGTTGGGGATGAAACGGAAGGTGATCTCGTCCAGGCGGGGAAGCCCCTCCGGGTCGCGGAAGTAGATGAAGTTGCGGGCGAGGGTGATGTGGATGCCGGGCTCCCACTCGCGGAGGACGAAGGGCCCCCAGCCCAGCGGCCGCCGCGTGGAGACGTCAACGGTCAGCAACTCGGCGGCGGTGAGGTGCCCCCGCGCGTGGCGCGGCAGCGGATGCCAGAAGTTGAGGAAGTAGGCCTGATCCAGGTATCCGGGAACGCCGCTCCACACGACGGTGTGCACGTCGGCGGCGCGGTAGCTGGCGGTACGCTCGATCGCGTACTTGTCGGTGGGGGTATCTGGGTCGGATGCGACCTCGAAGGAGAACACCGAATCGTCGGCGGTGAGCAGGATGCCGTCGGACCAGTAGACATCGGCGTGGAGGGTGAAGGTGACCACCATCCGCTGCATCGGGACGGATGTGCCATCGAAGGGCACGCGCGCCCCGTTGGCGTCGTGGACCTCTATGCCCGGCGCCAGTTCGACCACCTCTCCGCCGGAATCGACCACGCGGTCGCCCGCCTGGGCCGTGACCGTCTCGACTGCAGCGCTGCCGTTGGCGAGGCTGGGAATGCCGGTGAGGATAACCGGCTGGTAGGCGTAGTTGCGGTTGTCCATCGGTCCGTCGTATATGGCCTGCCAGATGTGTCGGGCGGCGGAGCTTTTGGTGCCGTAGATGTAGAGTCCTTCGGGCTCCTCGGGCAGGCAGACGGTCAGTGTCCTGGGCTCCGGCGTAGGCGATGGGATAGGGGAAGGACTCGGGGTCGGCGGGGGCGCTGTCGGCTGCGCGCACGCTGTGCACAGCGCCATGCTAAGCAGCACAACAAGCGGCGTAGCGGCGCTCACGATCGCAAATCGCGCTTCGTGGGGAGTTCTCATTCTACCAATCTACCCATCTACTCATATGCCAATCTACTTGTGTACTAGGCTGCGATC
>Ga0207752_1000217_pt1 | contig 27090 bp, 27 predicted proteins | sample Pon2CUnioCityCA_6_FD_187272 | JGI IMG/M metagenome (GOLD analysis project Ga0207752, IMG submission 187272) | Marine sediment microbial community from Union City, CA, USA - Pond 2C Sediment 2 (SPAdes) | ecosystem: Environmental > Aquatic > Marine > Intertidal zone > Salt pond sediment ... | reverse complement strand
ACACGCCAACACAGGAAGAAGGCTTTGCCCCGAACAGTCGTCGTGCCATGACGCCACCGCATTTCAAGGAAGCGCAAAAGCAAACTGAAATCATGAGTGTGGACCAGGCAGAGCAACGCACCAGCAGTCAAAAGTCAAAAGAAGAAACCCCGGTGACGACAAAAAGCCTGACTGCCGCCCAGTTATTTGAACGCAGTCAACAAATTGCAAAATTAAGCGCAGAAATAAATAAACTAAAAGAAGCCTATCAACAAACGCCTAAACACACCTGGGTACATGGCGCGAATGCCAAGCAATATCGCTTTGCCTCTTACATGGATGCATGGCGGGCAAAAGTAGAGCGTATTGGTAACCTCAACTACCCGGCACTGGTTACCCGAAAAAATATTACCGGAAGTCTTTTACTTGATGTCGCTATCAACCCGGATGGCACCATTCGTTCTGCGCGTATTACGCGTTCTTCGGGTTACCGTGAACTTGATCAGGCAGCCTTACGCATCGTAAATATGGCTGCCCCGTTCCCACCTTTGACCAAGGAAATTTTGAAAGACACCGATGTCTTACATATTCCGCGTGTATGGCGTTTTACCCACGGCAGCCAGTTAAGAACATCAAACCAATAACCCTGTAAAAAAACTAGTAATGCAATTAACGCAGAGATCGCGGAGACGCAGAGTTCGCAAAGGACTTTTAAGAAAATTTTCTGTCAGAAGTTTTAATGACTAAAGCTCTACTTTATATGAGCCAACCTAGGTTTTTATGGGTTACAGGACTGCGCTTGTCTAGCTTGGCACGAATGACGATTTATATAAAAATTCTCTGTAGACTCTGCGTCTCCGCGACCTCTGCGTTTTTTTACCGGTTCACTTATTAAGCACTGCGACAATGAAAAGTCGCTTGATATATTAAGATGTCTCATTAATACTTTAAAAAGCTAAATTTATTTAGAGTCAAAAACCCTATGCCTGAACGTTTCTCGCTTAATAATCATTTTCTCATCGCGATGCCGAGTTTAAATGATCCAAACTTTCATCAAAGTGTCAGTTATATTTGCGAGCATAATGAAGAAGGCGCAATGGGCGTTGTGATAAACCGCTTAACTGAACTGACCTTTGCCGATCTCTGTGAGCAGCTTGATATCGAGATTACCGATAACGATGTCGCCGAGTACCCTATTTACCACGGTGGCCCGGTTGAAATTGAAAGAGGCTTTATTTTGCACACCCCTGTTGGCGACTGGGAAAGTACACTGGCAGTCACAAAAGATATCGGCCTGACCATGTCGCAGGATATCATCCAGGCCATTGCCGAAGGTTATGATTCAGATAACACGCCACCCGAACATTTTATGATTACCTTAGGTTATGCCGGCTGGAGCGAAGATCAGCTCGAAGATGAAATTGCTGAGAACGTGTGGTTAAACGTACCGGCAACTAAAGATATTTTATTTAAGACTCCAGTAGAACAACGCTGGAACGCGGCCGCGGCTTCACTCGGAATCAACCTGCAACAACTCTCTACCGATATTGGCCACAGTTAATATGCCGCAAGGTCTAAGCCATGAGTAAAAAACAGCGCACCCTGCTTGGATTTGATTTTGGCACAAAACGCATTGGTATCGCCGTTGGCCAGGAAGTCACCGCTACGGCACGTCCACTCACCACCGTGACCGCGGTGAAACATAAACCTGACTGGGACAGCATTTCAAAAATTATTGCCGAATGGCAACCTGATCTACTGGTGGTAGGTTTACCTTTACACATGGATGGTTCAGAACAGGAGATGACCCAGGCCGCCCGACGTTTCTCAAACCAGCTTAATGGTCGCTACCAACTCCCGGTTGAACTCATGGATGAACGCCTGAGTTCAGATGAAGCAGAAAGTATTTTAAGTGAGCAATCTGCATCAGGCTCAACAGGTTTCCGTGATTCCATGTTTTCAGACAAGGCACAAGTTGATATGATATCCGCACAGCTCATCCTGCAAAGCTGGATCGAGCAAAACAATAAGCAAATGGATACTTAAACCCTGATGACAGAGCGTCCGCAAAACGAAGACCTCGATACCCCTTCCCTTCTGGATAAATTATCCAGTGATTTAGCTAATTTATTACAAAGTCGCAATATTGAAAATCCACTGATGATCGGTATTCATTCCGGTGGAGCATGGGTGGCGAATAAATTACATAAAAAATTAAACATCAAGCAACCACTGGGAACACTGAACATCACCTTTTACCGTGATGACTTCACCCGTATCGGTATGCACCCACAGGTTGAGCCGTCTAACTTACCGTTTAATGTTGATGATCAACATATTGTCCTGGTTGATGACGTGCTGCATACCGGCCGTACCATCCGCGCCGCCTTGAATGAAATTTTTGATTATGGCCGACCCGCCTCGGTGATACTTGCAGTACTGGTAGAACGTGATTGTCGCGAACTGCCTATATCGGCAGATATCGCAGCAACCCGGATTGAATTGAGCCCAGGCCAACATATCAAACTTAATCGTGATGAAAACAATCACGACCTGTTAACCCTCTCTATCGAGGCGGGCAAATGAAACAACACGATATACAGTTAGATCGTGATGGCAAGTTACGCCACTTCCTGACCATTGAAGGTCTTAAAAAACAAATGCTGCTGGATATTCTCGATAACGCCGAAAATTTTTCCTCGGTCGGAAACAGGCAGGTGAAAAAAGTCCCGTTACTGCGTGGAAAAACCATCGCCAACTTGTTTTTTGAACCCAGCACACGCACACGCACCACCTTTGAACTTGCTGCGAAACGTTTATCCGCAGACGTGTTAAACATCAATATCAACACCTCGGCAACAACGAAAGGTGAAAGCCTGCTGGATATGTTGCATAACCTTGAAGCGATGCAGGTCGACATGTTTGTCGTACGTCATAACACCAGTGGCGCAGCACACTTTATTGCTCAACATGTAGCTCCGCATATCAGCGTGATCAATGCCGGCGATGGCAGTCACGCTCACCCTACCCAGGCCATGCTGGACATGTTTACCATTCGCCGCCATAAACAGGACTTTACCGGTTTAACGGTTGCGATTGTCGGTGACATCATGCACTCACGTGTCGCCCGTTCACAAATCCATGCATTAAACACTCTGGGCGTTCCTGAAGTCAGGGTGATTGGTCCACAAACGATTATTCCAAATGAAGCCGCACAACTGGGCGTGCATGTTTACCATGACATGCACCAGGGCTTACAAAATGCAGACGTGGTGATTATGCTGCGCTTGCAACGCGAACGCATGGAAGGGGCATTACTCCCAAGTGAACATGAATACTTCCACATGTATGGCTTAACCGAAGAAAAACTCAAGCTGGCCAAACCCGACGCCATTGTCATGCACCCCGGCCCGATTAACCGCGGTGTCGAAATTGAGTCCACGGTTGCTGATGGCCCGCAATCTGTCATTCTTGAACAGGTCACACACGGCATTTCCGTTCGTATGGCCGCCATGTCTATGGCCCTGGGTCGCTCTTCACTGGCGGAGGTTCAGGACTGATGCATATTAAAATCAGCAACGGTTTAGTAATCGACCCGGCCAATAATATTGAAGCCAAACATGATATTTATATTTCTGAAGGCCGCATTGCCGCGGTTGGCAAACAACCCGAAGGCTTCACCCTCGATAAAACCATTGATGCCAGTGGCTGCCATGTTATTCCCGGTATCGTGGATTTACGTGCCCGACTTCGTGAGCCCGGACTGGAAAATAAAGGTACCATTGCATCGGAAACTCGCGCTGCGGCAGCAAGCGGAATAACAACCCTGTGTATTCCACCTGATACTACGCCGGTGATTGATACAACGTCAGTCGTTGAGCTCATTCACCAACGCGCGCAAGAGGCAGGCTATGCAAAAGTTGTCACCCTTGGCGCACTTACCGCCGGACTTAGTGGTGAACAACTCAGTGAAATGGCGTTGTTAAAAAAATATGGCCAGTGCGTGGGTGTCAGTAACGCATTAAGCCCGGTTTCGAATAACTTAATTATGCGCCGCGCAATGGAGTATGCCGCGAGTTGTGGCCTCACCGTATTTTTACATTCACAAGATGAAGGCCTTGCCGGCCAGGGATGCGCCCATGAAGGTGCTATCAGTACCCGCCTGGGTTTACCCGGTATTCCAGAAACAGCCGAAACCAACGCGATTGCCCGTGATTTATTACTCATAGAACAAACCGGTGTGCATGCACATTTTTGTCATATCTCCAGTGCCCGTGCAGTACAAATGATTGCACGCGCACAGTATGACGGTCTTCCAGTAACTGCTGATGTTACCTCGCACCACTTACACCTGACTGAAATGGACATCGGTTTCTTTGATAGTAACTGTCACGTTCAACCTCCCTTACGCACGCAACGCGATCGAGAGGCGCTGGTTGATGCACTTGCTACTGGGAACCTGAATGCCATTTGTTCCGATCATGAACCCCATGACGCCGATGCCAAGCTTGCTCCTTTTGGCGAAACCGAACCGGGCATTAGTGCACTGGAAACCTTGCTACCCTTATCCCTGCGCTTAATTGAAGACTTATCATTAAGTGACGTGATTAACCGCATAACCTGGCAACCGGCAAAAATTCTCGGCATAGATGCCGGCACACTTTCAGTGGGTGAGAAAGCCGATATCTGTATTTATAACCCGGATACAAACTGGATTGTAGAACCAGATAAAATGTTAAGTGCTGGCCGCAATACACCATTTGAAGGTTGGGAACTAAAAGGTAAAGTTGAACACACACTATTGAACGGAAAAATTGTATATAGCAGTGAAGATGCTTAAAGTACAGAAACTGGGTAATAAGAACTTAACCACAGAGGACCCAGAGGCTCACAGAGAAAAACAGAATATAAAACCTCTGTGTACCTCCATGCTCTCTGTGGTGAATAATTTTATATTTAAAGAATAAGTAAACGTCATGAAACACCGAAATACTATTTTTGTTGAAGACTGCGAGATTTTATCGCACACCGCGTTTGATGGTGATCAATACATTATGCGGGTACAAGCTCCGAAGATTGCAGCGAATGCAAAACCCGGCAGCTTTGCTCATCTTACCGTTCACCCGCTTCGTCCTATGCGTCGACCTATTTCAATTATGCGTGTTAGCAAGGAACAGGGCTGGGTTGATTTCCTCTACAAAAAACTAGGTGAAGGAACAGCGTTACTGGCAGAACGTAAAGTCGGCGAACTCATTAATATTATGGGCCCGATTGGTAAAGCCTTTGAGATTAAACCCGAACGTAAACGTCCTTTGTTAATTGGCGGTGGTGTGGGTATGCCGCCAATGATTTATATTGCCGAAGCCTGCAAGCAAGACGGTGGTTATAATCCTTTCGTGATTTTAGGTTCAGAAGTCCCTTTCCCCTTTACCACCCAGCCATCAGAAATCATGGTGCCCGGAATGCCGGATGGTGTAATTGCTTCAATGCCGTTACTTGATGAATGGAATATCGCTTCGCGCCTTGCCAGCTTACAGGGTTATGCCGGTACCTTTGAAGGCTATGTAACCGATCTTGCACGCCACTACTTAAACGCGTTAACAGACGAACAACGTAGCGAAGTCGAAATTTATTCTTGTGGCCCACACCCCATGTTAGAAGCGGTGGCAAAACTGGCTAAAGAATTTGATCTACCCTGCCAGGTATCGCTTGAAGAATTTATGGCTTGCGCGGTAGGTGGTTGTGCTGGTTGTGTTGTTGAAGTCCAAACCGAACAAGGCCCCGCAATGAAACGAGTATGTGTCGATGGTCCAGTCTTTGACGCGTATTCTGTCTTTACCAATTAACCATCAAACAATGCGACCAGAACAAGTGGTAACTTGTTAAGGAAGTGCTGAACGAAACAACTGAAAGTTGGTTCTATAGTGCGACCAGAACAAGTGGAACTTGTTAAGGGAGTGCCTGATGAACAGCGCTGAGATATCCCCACGAAATTAAAAGAAAAAGTGATCAAAACAACAACTTACCAAAATAAGCATTAATACCAGAGTAAAACCACGTCATTGCGAAGGAATAAAATGACTGCGGCAATCTCACGAATAAGCGATATAAACTTGAGATTGCCGCGTCAATACTTAAAAACACCTGTTTTCAAGTGTTTCCTCGCAATGACCGGTAACTCGAAAATTCGTGGGGATCCCTCAGTGAACAGCGTTAGCTGTTCTGAGGTAAAACGTGTCTGCGTAGATGGCCCGGTCTTTGATGCTTACAGCGTATTCTAATAAACAAAAATTGATTTACGAAAAAGGCCAGTAACTTATTACGAAAAAGTTACTGGCCTTTTTATTTTACTTAAGATTATAAATTACAATTTAAACTGGTGAACGATTTCATTCATTTTTGTCGCCAGTCCTGCCAGCTCATTACTTGCTGTAGAAATATGACGTGTATTTTGCGTTGTTGAAGATGATGCATCATTAATAATACTGATGTTTTTATTGATATCTTCGGCTACTGCACTTTGTTCAGTTGCAGCGCTGGCAATATGAGAACTCAAGTCGGAAATACTCACAACTGCCTGGGTAATAGCATCTAACTTCACACCCGCTTCAGCTACCTGGGTGACAGTTTCACTTGCCCTGTTACGCCCGGTTTCCATCGAGCTCACTGCTTTACTTGCAGAGTCCTGCAAACGGGCAATCATTTCAGCAATTTCCTGGGTTGATTGTTGGGTACGGCTTGCCAGGGTTCGCACTTCATCGGCCACAACGGCAAAACCACGACCTTGTTCACCTGCACGTGCTGCTTCAATCGCCGCATTAAGCGCTAACAGGTTTGTTTGTTCAGCAATACCACGAATAACATCGAGTATTGTTCCAATACTTTCAGTATTACTTTCGAGTTCATGAATAACCATGGCTGCCTGTTCAACATCTTCAGCCAGTGAATTAATCATATCCATGGTTTTATTGACCACGGCTTTACCATCCTGCGCTTCATGATTTGCATTACCCGCAGCATCGGCTGTAGAAGAGGCACTGTTTGCAACCTCGGATGCAGTCGCGGCCATTTCATTCATCGCGGTGGCAACCATATTAATCTGGTTTAATTGCTGGTCCATGCTTTGTTCTGTTTCCTGGGTGACAACAGTCAATTGCTCAACTGAACTGAATAAATGATCAGAAGTATCACTCACGTTAGACAGTACACCCTTTAAGTTATCTTTCATAACATTAAAGCCATTCGCTAACGTACCCAGTTCATTTTTATCTTTACAGACAAATGGCTCCCCCGAAAGATCACCATCCGCAATCGTTTTAACCACGTTGCCAATTCGAGGTAAGGCTTGCATCACTCCATATAAAACAAAAAACAGGTAACTTAAAATCGCAACAAAAACAGTCGTGGCAATAATAACGTAGGTATTTGACTGACCAACCTTATTATACTGTTCGGATAACTTGGCTGTTGCACGCAGTGTCGCCTTGGCAAGTAAAATATCGACCTCTTTAGCAATAGCTGCCGCAGCGGTATCAAAATTTGCCATCGCTTTATTACCGCCGGCTGGACCTTCATCGATATAAGCCTGCGCCATGGTTTTTCCGACTTCAAAGTAAGTATCAAATTTCACTACCATGTCATCAAAGAATTTTTTGGCATCAATATCATCAAGTATGCTCTTGTTGTAATACTCAATGCTTTGATCATTAAGTGTTTTTAATTCATTAATTAATTCATAAAACTTGTCTGCATTTTTTTCTGCTTCATCAAAACCATCATTCAAACCATCAAGTCCACGGGTTGCACTAATATCTGTTAACCACTGTTGCACCTGTACTACTGAAAGTTTTACTTTATGTGCGCGGTCTAGCAGGGGGACATCAAATCCGGACAGGTCACGACTGGCCGTACTGATGTAACTGTTATTCATAAATATAACACCGAGCTCGGCGATTAAAACGATCACCGTGGCAAGCCCAAGAATTAAAAACTTTTTACTTAACGTAAGATTTTTCATAATAAAACCCGAAACAACTTTTATATTTGTTGAAGTATTAAGATTATCGGGTTAATTCAAAAAAACTTTATAGATATCTCCCTGATTTTTGTTATTTCAATAAAATATACGCTGGCATTAAGTTCTCAGCGACTGGGCCGATAATAGTTAATATTTTTTAATTACCCTTATCGGCGACAGAACTAACAACAAATACAGCTTTCTATTACATTATTAAAATTTGAAAATCTAAATGATAACTATTATCATCTGAAAACAAAGTCAATACAGGAAAATCACATGCAAAAATTATTAACATCCGCCCTTCTTATTACAGGGCTTTCAGTGACAGCACAGGCCGCGACTCTTGATGACGCATTTAAAAAAGGCTCCATATCAGGTCAGTTACGTTTAGGTTATATTTCAAACTCCCCAGATACTGCTGGAAGCCAGACCACAACCGGTGGTGCGATGGGTGGTGAAATTAAATTCGAAACCGCGAAGTGGAACCGTTTTCAAATGGCACTGGCGCCTTACTTTGTTGAGAAAGTGGATGCTTTAACCGGAGATGGCACCAAACTCAACGGTGATTTTTTTGATGCAAATAATGAGAGCTATGCCTACCTCGGTGAAGCCTACCTGACTTACACATTTAACAGTGGTTCGCTTCGCTACGGCCGTCAAAAACTTGATACCCCTTTTATTAATACCGATGACATTCGTATGTTCTCGAATACCTTTACTTCAGCCTGGTTAAACATGGCACTGAGTAAGTCATTAACGTTAGATGTTGGCCAGGTCAGTACCTGGGCGGGATTTGATTCAGGTAGCAGCCAGGAAGATTTCAAACGGGCCAGCAATGATGGTGTATCTGCATTAGGGTTAACTTACAACTACAGTGATAACCTCTCGACCCAGGCATGGTATTACAACTTTGATAAAGCTTATTCATTATTGTACGCGGATGCGACTTATAGCATGGGTGCTTTAGAGTTCGGTGTTCAACTTGGTAGTTACTCTGAAGATAATGCCTCGGGAACCGATGGTACTGTAGTAGGTGCTTCTATCACTTACTCAACCGGTCCACTAACCCTGGCGGCAATGATGAACTCGGGGTCAAATGATGATGGCAAGTCGGCATCACTGGGACTCGGTGGTGGTAACTATTATGCCGCGATGGATGAATCAACCATCGATGGGCTTAATGATGCAAAAGCACATGTCTTATCTGCTGAATACGCGGTATCAGAGAGCTTTACTGCAGGTGTAGCTGTCGGGCATTTTGAAAACAATGATGCGTCAACCAAGATTGATGAAACCAATGTCGTGCTTGGCTATAGTGCAAGTGATACATTCAACGTGGAATTTATTCACACCACGGTGGATGATGTAGACCCAGCAAATGATTTTTCACGTCAAACATTGCGTGCAACATACTCGTTTTAAAATGCTTAAAGCTTAAAAAAAAGCCCGGCTTATGCCGGGCTTTTTTTATTTCGAGGATAAATTTATTCTGTTTCCTGGATGGTAACGCCATCAAGTGATGCGGCAAGTGAATCTGCACCGGCTCCTTTAGAGTCACCGAGTTTAATCATCAAGCGAAGTTCATTAGCTGAGTCAGCATAGTTAATCGCGTCTTCATAGGTAATTGAGCCTGACTTATATAAATCAAATAACGATTGATCAAAAGTCTGCATACCCATGTTACGCGACTTGGCCATCAAGCTTTTCATCTTGTGAACCTCACCTTTGCGAATCAGGTCAGCCATTAACGGTGAGTTAATCATAATTTCTGCCGATAACACCCGGCCATTACCATCTGGTGTGGGTATCAATTGTTGCGCAACAAACGCCCGCGTGTTCAGCGATAAATCCATGAGTAACTGGTTACGGCGATCTTCAGGGAAGAAGTTGATAATCCGGTCCATGGCCTGGTTAGCATTATTTGCATGCAGGGTGGCTAAGCAAAGGTGACCGGTTTCAGCAAAGGCGATAGCATGATCCATGGTTTCACGGGTACGTACCTCACCAATCAGGATGACATCAGGTGCCTGACGCAGTGTATTTTTTAAGGCTTCTTCAAACGACTTGGTATCCAGCCCCACTTCACGCTGCGTTACGATACAGCCCTGGTGGTGATGAATAAATTCAATTGGATCTTCGATAGTAATAATGTGACCGGTTGAATTTTTATTTCTGAAACCAATCATGGAAGCCAGTGAACTTGATTTACCTGAACCGGTTGCACCAACAAACATGATCAAACCACGCTTGGTCATGGCCAGTTCTTTTAAGATGGGCGGTAAGCCGAGTTCTTCCATGGTCGGGATAGTGGTTTCAATTTTACGTAGCACCATACCGGCATTATTACGTTGCATGAAAGCACTGACACGGAAACGCCCGATACCCGAAGCAGAAATGGCAAAGTTACACTCATTCTCGCGCTCAAACTCTTCTTTCTGAGCCGGTGTCATAATGCCCGTGACAATTTCCTTTGCCTGGATAGGCGTTAAAGTAGCCTGAGTCACTGGCGAAATTTTGCCATTAACTTTTAAACTTGGCGCGACACCGGCAGTGATAAATAAATCCGAGCCGTTCTTATGCACCATCAGTTTTAACAGTGATTCAAACTCCATATCCTAAACCTTTTGTTTTTTATTTTTTAATAATAATTTTTAATTAAAAGCATCTTTGTTTTGAGCTTTTTGTTTCGCATCCTGTTTACTCACTACACCTTTAGCAACCAGGTCCTGTAAACATTGATCCAGGGTCTGCATACCAATACCCTGACCTGTCTGAATGGCAGAATACATTTGTGCAACCTTGTCTTCACGAATCAGGTTACGAATAGCCGGTGTACCAATCATAATTTCATGTGCCGCAACACGACCACCACCAATCTTCTTCAATAAGGTTTGTGCAATTACCGCGCGCAGTGATTCAGATAACATCGAGCGTACCATGCCTTTTTCAGCTGCAGGGAATACGTCAATGATCCGGTCAATGGTTTTCGCTGCCGAGGTTGTATGCAAGGTACCAAATACCAGGTGACCTGTTTCTGCCGCAGACAGGGCTAAACGAATGGTTTCCAGGTCACGCATCTCACCCACGAGGATGATATCGGGATCTTCACGTAACGCAGAACGCAGTGCTTCACTGAATCCTAACGTATCACGATGAACCTCACGTTGATTGACCAGGCATTTCTTAGATTCATGTACGAATTCGATAGGATCTTCGATGGTCAGAATATGACCGTATTCACTGTCATTTTTATAATCAATCATGCCCGCCAGGGTGGTTGATTTACCGGAACCGGTTGGCCCGGTTACCAGTACGATACCACGCGGGGTATCGGCAATTTCTTTAAAGACCACGGGTGCATTAAGCTGCTCAAGGGTCAGAATTTTTGAGGGGATTGTCCGAAATACTGCACCGGCACCACGATTATGATTAAAGGCATTTACACGAAAACGCGCCAGGTCAGGAATTTCAAAAGAGAAATCCGTTTCCAGGAATTCTTCAAAATCCTTACGTTGCTTATCGTTCATAATGTCATAAACCAGGCTATGAACCGTCTTATGATCTAAAGCAGGTACATTGATACGCCGGATATCACCATCCACACGAATCATTGGAGGCAAATCAGCTGATAAATGTAAATCCGAAGCGTTATTTTTGACGCTAAAAGCGAGTAATTCAGTAATATCCATGATTTCTCTTTATATTTTGTTATTTATTCTGTTACTACAGCCCGATACACGACTATTTTGATTTAATTTATGTATCGGTAAATTCAATCATTTCTTAAGTATTACATACTAAAGTACAATCTCATTATGAATCACGCAAGTCAAAATACCATTACAAAAAATATAATAACTATTCGGTCACAAATTGCAGAGGCAGAAAAAAAATATGGGCGCCAGCCCGGCTCGGTACAACTCCTCGCAGTGAGTAAAACGCGACCACTTGAAGATATAGAGGCGGCATTTTCCGCAAATCAGCACCATTTTGGCGAAAATTACCTGCAAGATGCCTTACCCAAGATAGAAGCCATCACCGATCCTGCCATTGTCTGGCACTTTATCGGCCCTATCCAGTCAAACAAGACACGCCAGATTGCCGAGAATTTTGACTGGGTACACGGTATCGACCGGCTTAAAATTGCACAGCGCTTTAGCGAACAACGCGATCCTTCAGTAAAACCGCTTAACGTTTGTGTCCAGATCAATACCAGCAACGAAGAAAGCAAATCGGGCGTCCGGCTTGATGAAGCATTAGAACTGGCAAAAAGTATTCACGCGTTACCCAATATTCAACTACGTGGACTGATGACGATCCCCGCGGCTACAACTGATTTTGAGCAACAACGACAACCTTTTCGCTTACTGCGAGAATTAAAGGATGAAATCCAGTCCCATGGCATTGAACTCGACACCCTTTCAATGGGTATGAGTAATGACATGGAAGCCGCTATTGCGGAAGGCTCAACCATGGTCAGGATTGGCACAGCAATCTTTGGTGCACGAAATTAAACCCGCTAAACTCAGGTAGTATTGGATCAAAAGTCACTTAATAATATTATCGAAGTGTTAATATTGTTTTCGTTTAAAAAATTTTTAATTTGGTAGACTAAGTTATGGATAATCAAAAAATTGGCTTTATCGGTGCAGGCAATATGGCCCGCAGTTTAATCGGTGGTTTAATCTCCAGCGGTATTAAAAGCGAGAATCTCTTTGCCGCCGATCCGAATGAAGATATATGCAATGCATTATCTCGCGACTTTTCAATCCAGACTTTATCAGACAACCAGGCACTGGTTGATCAATGTGATGTCATTGTCTTTTCCGTCAAACCACAAACATTAAAAACCGTGGCCACTTCGCTTAAGCCGAAAAATGATGCGCTTTATTTAACCATCGCGGCAGGTATTACCAGCAAAAGCCTGGGGAACTGGCTGGATGGCGATAAAGCAATTGTTCGCGCCATGCCAAATACACCCTCACTGGTATTAAGTGGTGCCTGCGGTTTATTTGCAAACGCCCATGTAAACGAAGAACAAAAAGAAATTGCCGAATCTATCCTGCGTGCAGTCGGCATGACGGTCTGGGTCGATACAGAAGCACAGCTTGATGCGGTCACCGCGCTTTCTGGCAGTGGCCCGGCTTACTTTTTTATGGTGTTAGAAGCCATGGAAAAAGCAGGTGAAGAACTTGGGCTTCCTGCTGATACCGCTCGCTTGCTGGCGATTCAGACCGGTTTTGGCGCAACCAAGCTCGCGTTAGAAGTCGATGATGATCCCCAGGATTTAAGGAAAAAAGTTACCTCGCCCGGCGGCACCACTGAACAGGCAATCAAAACCTTTGAACAAGAGGGGCTGATTGAGATCTTTAGTAAAGCCATGAAAGCCGCGCGCGATCGTGCAGAGCAATTAGCAAAAGAACTTGGTGAATAAATAAAGGTTTACAGGATAAAAGCATGAATCCATTTAGTAACGCCGGCGTATTTTTAGTCTCAACCATTTTTGGCCTCTATATCCTGGCCATTATGTTAAGGCTTATTTTACAAGTGGTAAGAGCCGACTTTTATAACCCGGTTTCACGTTTTATCGTGAAAATTACCAATCCCGCGCTTAAACATTTACGCCGCTTTATTCCTGGCTTTGCGGGCATTGATATGGCTTCGGTTGTCGTCATGCTGGGGTTACAAATGCTGGAATTTTATATCATTACCTTGCTACGTAATTTTCCGGCACCCGATATTTTAGGCCTGGTTCTTTATTCTTTTGTCGAACTGGTTACCCTGGGTTTTTATGTCTTCCTGGTTTCGATTTTTATACTCGCAATTTTAAGCTGGATAAACCCGGGCCAGTACAACCCGATTAATAACCTGCTTCATCAAATTACCGAACCGGTTTTGCGTCCCGCCAGGCGACTGCTTCCACCGATGTCGGGATTAGATTTATCGCCCTTGCTGGCCATGGTCGGTTTATGGTTAATCAAGTTACTCCTGCTTGATCCGCTCGGGCACTGGGCAAAAGGCATGATGTATCCCGCTGCCCGGGTGTTAATGAATTAAACCAGGTTAACCTTTGTCGATATATCGATCATGCCTGCTTATTATCAATGGAACGGGGATGACCTGTTACTCGACCTCTATGTTCAGCCCAATGCAAAAAAGGATGAGCTCACAGGTGAATATAACGACAGGTTAAAAGTCCGTATCACGGCTCCCCCGGTCGATAACAGGGCCAACAAGCATTTACTCAAATATTTAGCCCAAGCCTTTGGGGTTTCTGCTTCCCGTGTTGAACTTCTTAAGGGTGAAAACCAACGCATTAAACGAGTGAAAATCATCTCACCGACCAAGCTTCCCGGGTTAATTAAAGCTGCAAATTAAGCTCAAAAGCCTCCTTATCCTCTCGGTTAAAACAAAAAACACACTATAAAAACGTCGCCAGCTTTTAGCTAAAATTAAAGTGAGAAAACCATCACACTTTATTTCAACTATTTTCGTCAATTTTGCTAAATTAATTAGACAATTTGCCGTTATATTTCTTAGTCTTAGCCTGTTCTGTTAAGATATTGCTACATAAAAAGTAGCACAACCAGATTGGGGCTTTTTTTCATCAAGCTGGTTGATGAAAAAATGACTAAATAACTACTATAATCAACAAGTTAACTTTTAGATTTTAGGAATACCATGGCGACTGACCGTTTTACAGACCAAATGCAAGCTTATGGGCGCTGGCGCTCAGACATTACAGAGGCTATCCAGAAATACCAGAAATGGCTTGAAGGTAATGGAATGAGCTCGGCCGAAGTCGAGATTCGTATTTTTGAGCTTATTGAAACCCTGAAATCTGATCACCTGACCATTGCTTTTGTAGCCGAGTTTGCCCGCGGTAAAACTGAACTGATCAACGCGATTTTCTTCTCTGAATATGATCGTCGCCTGCTGCCATCTGAAGCCGGGCGTACCACCATGTGTCCGACCGAGCTGTTCTTTGATTCAGAAGCTAACCAGAGCTATATCCGCCTGTTACCGATTGAAACCCGGCTCGAAGATACCAGTATTCAGGAACACAAGAACAACCCGATCAACTGGACCTCGATTGATCTTGATACCAGTTCATCTGAAAAAATGGCCGAAGCCTTTCTTGAAGTCGTTAAAACTAAACGTGTTCCTTTACCTGTTGCTGAAAAGCTGGGGCTTTCTGATTACCGTGATGATGAAAATCAGCAAATGGTGGATATCCCAATGTGGCGCCATGCACTTATCAGCTTCCCGCATCCTTTGTTGAAAGAAGGTTTAACTATTCTTGATACCCCGGGTTTAAACGCGCTGGGTAACGAACCCGAGTTAACCATTAATATGCTGCCAAATGCACAAGCGGTTGTCTTTGTTCTGGCGGCTGATACTGGTGTCACAAAATCTGACCTCGACATGTGGAAACAGAATGTTCAACCACTCGGTGGTGATGCCAAGCACGGCCGTATTGTCGTACTGAATAAAGTGGATACCTTATGGGACGACCTGAAGAATGATGATGCCATTAAAGGCAGTATTACCACGCAATGTAATTCTGCTGCCAAGATGCTCGGCATCGGCATTGATAATGTTTTCCCGGTATCTGCCCAAAAAGGCCTGTTAGCAAAAATTCGTCACGATACGGAACTGCTTGAAAAGAGTAATATCCTGTCACTGGAATCAATCCTGTCCAAAGACATATTGCCGCAAAAACAACAACTTGTTCGTAACAGCGTCATCGCTGAAATTGGTGGCATGGCTGAAGAGTCGCGTAACCTGATTTCTTCACGTTTAAACGACACCAATAAACAGTTAAAAGAGCTGGCTGGCTTAAGCGGTAAAAATGAAGATGTTATTGGTCACCTGATGAAGAAAACACGTGAAGAACAAACTATTTACCACAAGAGTGTTGAGAGTTTCCAGGCCAATAAAAAATCATTCAGCGAACAACATAAACAACTGATGCATACACTCAGCCTGACCGAGCTTGATGCATTAATGGCGAAAACGCGTAAAGACATGACTGGCACCTGGACTACCAAGGGATTAAAGGGTGGCATGGAAGAATTCTTTAAGATTGTTTCCGGCACGATTACCTCTGCTTCGCAACAGGCAGACAAGGTAAACATGCTGCTTCAAACCATTTACCGTTCATTTAACAAAGAACATGGCCTGTCAGATGTGAAACCCAAGCTCTTTAGCATGGGCAAATACAAACGTGACCTCGATCGTTTAAGTGATGAAGCCGAAGCGTATCGCAGCAGTGCAAAAATGGCAGCGACCGAGCAGGCCTTCGTGGTTAAGAAGTTCTTTATCTCAATGGTAAGTCATGCACGTAATACCTTCTTCCAGGCACACCAGGAAGTTGAAGCATGGGGTAAGGCCGGTATGGCACCGCTTGTTGCCCGCATTAAAGAACACCGCAACCAGATGGAAAAACGCCTTGAGAGTTTACGTAAAATCAACGAGTCACGAGACACCTTACAGACGCGTATTAACGAACTGGAAACAGCCGCGGAAGCGCTTAATGTTCAGCTTGCTGACTTAAATATGTTACTCGAGACATTAAATCGTCCGCTGGAAGATTTTATTAGCGATAGAGGCAGTGCCCAGGTCGCTTAAATCCACTGGTAAATACCCCTTCATTTTATAATTTTTTATACGCCTAACTTTTGTTGGGCGTTTTCATTTATAAAAGCGATGATTTATAAAAATATTTCTGCTGTCAATTGGGTATAACCCAGCATTCTTGTCTATATTTAGAACACACAATGACAAGGAGTGACAACTATGGCTATATCTCAACTAATCGTGCGTTTTTTAGGTATAGCACTGCTTATTAGTTTGCCGTTAACAAGTAATGCTGAAAACTTAACGAAATTTGGAGATTACGTAATCCATCACACCGCGCTGCCAACAGATATTTTATTACCCGAAGTTGCACGTGCTTATAAAATCAAGCGTAGTAAAGACCGGGGCATGCTCAACATTGTGGTGCAGCACAAAGGTAAAGGCGTGGGCGCTAATGTGACAGGCACAGGAAGTAACCTGAATGGACAGTTAAAGCACTTAAAATTTAACGAAATAAAAGATGGTGATGTAACTTATTACATTTCAAACTTCAGGGTCACGCATAACGAAGTGATTAACTTTAAAGTGAATGTGCAGCCTGCAGGCAGCAGTACAACCCATACCGTTAAATTGCGTAAACAGTTTTATACCCGGTAAAACTAACGCAAGAACCCGTGTCAGCTTAGCTGACACGGGCTTCTTTCAGATTTATCAAACCTTTCATAATATAATTTCTGTATAATACTCAGCCTGATTTAAAACACTACGAATTAAGACAACTTTAAATTGAGACGCCACGATAATGAGTATTGAAAAAGAATTATTTGCACGCAGCGAATCCAAATGTGAACTATGTTCTGCTACCGAAGGTTTGACTGTTTATGACATCCCGCCCGAAGCAGATGGTACTGCGGATCAAGCTATTCTTATATGCTCAACCTGTCATGAACAAATTAATGATCCCGATAAAGTCGATGTAAATCATTGGCGCTGTCTCAATGACAGCATGTGGAGCCAGGTGCCCGCGGTGCAGGTGATGGCCTGGCGCATGTTAACGAGACTTAGCAGCGAAGGCTGGCCGCAGGATTTACTCGATATGCTTTATCTTGATGATGAAACACTAGCCTGGGCACAGGCCGATGGTGATGGTCAAACTGATGATGCGGTTAAACATCTCGATAGTAATGGTGCTGTACTAAGCAGCGGTGATACGGTGACCTTAATTAAAGATCTCAATGTTAAAGGCGCAAACTTTACCGCGAAGCGCGGTACCTCGGTGCGCAAAATTTCTCTTGTGCCGGATAACCCTAAACAGATTGAAGGACGTGTAGAAGGACAACAAATTGTTATCCTGACCGAGTTTGTTAAAAAATCAAATTAATTTCAGGCTGTTGTTTTAAATGTGTTGTTGGCCTGCACTTTCCGAACCGCTTCGCGTTTCATGAGTATTCCCTCAACAATCTCCGATTGTTCTGGTCAAAGCCAACCTACAAACCGGCTAAGAATAATCACGTACGCTTATATCAAGCCGCGGTAAAACATTATCCCTGCAAAAATCATAATCAAGATACCAGCAACCTGTCTTACCCACGGCTGCTGGATAAATTGATTTAAGCTCGAGGCAAACACGCCCATTAATAACAAGTTGGGTAACGTGCCTAAACCAAAACTTAACATCAGCAAGCCGCCTTCAAGTGGGCTTTGGGTTGAGATGGTCCAGATAATAACGCTATAAACTAATCCACAAGGTAACCAGCCCCAAACCAGGCCTAATGAAAAGGCTTGTCGATAAGTTGTCACTGGCATAAAACGTCGGCCAATCGGTTCAAGCCGGGTCCAGATCACTTTTCCACCGAATCGTTCTATGCTGCCAAGTACCCGCCACCAACCGGCAATGTATAAACCCAGCGCCAACATAAAAACAGCCGCTACCAGTTCAAGGATTTGTTGCATAGCGTAGATATCAAATAAGTGGCTACCTAACCAGCCAATGCCACCCATCATAATGCCAGCAACGGTATAACTTGTTATGCGACCCGCGTTATACGATAAAAGATAAGGCAACGCTGTCCAGGTATTTTGTTGTAGCGTGTTTTCAGCTGAAGGTTTAAGCTCTGGTTTAAGCCCAAGACATAAAGCACCAACAATGCCACCGCACATACCGACACAATGCACACCACCGAGTAAGCCAACTAAAAATGCCGCGATAAAAGAAACTTCAACATCCATTACTATTAAAATTTTCCTGTGCAAATTGATTCCGGCTCGCACTTCGTTTGGCCGGAATGACGTTACTTTCTACTATCCCGTCATGCCGGGCCGTGACCCGGCATCTATATAAGAAATTACAATTTACTCTTTATTACTTTGATGCTTCATTAAATAAATGACCATCAATATGGCAGGCAAGCCTAATGCCGCGGCATAAACAAAGAAGAAAATGTAACCTTGTGCATCGATCACCATACCAGAGAAACCCGAAATAAATTTAGGCCCTAAAGTCATCAGTGAACTAAACAAGGCGTATTGTGTTGCGGTATAGGCTTTGTTCGTTAACGATGACAGGTATGCAATAAAGGCGGTACTTGCCAGGCCACCAGAGAAATTATCACTACTTAAAACAATCGTTAAACCGATAATGCTATGACCATTATCCGCAAGCAAGGCAAACATCAGGTTGGTTACTGAAACCAGTATCGCGCCCAATAATAAAATACGTAATATGCCATAACGCACAACCAGCACACCACCAACAAACGCACCGAGTAAGGTCATAAGCACACCAAAGATTTTTGCGATGTTTGCAATTTCAATCACGCTAAAACCCATATCGATATAAAAAGGATGCGTCATATTGGCTAAAACGATGTCACTGATTCGATAAATACCAATAAACAATAAAATAAATAATGCTTGTTTTGAGTTGCGTTGAAAAAAATCGGTAAAGGGACAAATCACTGCACCAATAAACCAGGCGATGGGTGTTCGTAACACATTAGGAACATGTGCAGCCGATTCTAAATAATCGATCACCCGCTGTTCCTGCATGTATGTTTGCTGGTTTATATTACGCTCGGGTTCACTTATCAATAAAACAGTAATGATACCGACACCCATGAAAGCGGCCATAATGGTATATGCCACTGTCCATGAAAAATATTCAGAAAGGTAAAGCGCCGCAGCACCGGCAACCAGGGCTGCCGCAATTCGCCAGCCTGCCTGGTAGGTCGCAGCCATAGCACCCTGTAATTCATCTTTCACTGCTTCTATTCTATAAGCATCTATTACAATGTCCTGTGTAGCCGAAGAAAAAGCGACGAGTAAGGAAAACAAGGCCATCTGTGTAATGTATTGAGAAGGATCGGTCCATGCCATGCCGAGCAAGCCGATAACGATGCCCGCCTGTGCTAACAACATCCAGCTGCGTCGCTGCCCAAGTAAGGAAGTAGCAATGGGTAAACGAAGACGATCAACAACAGGCGCCCAGAAAATTTTTATCGAGTAAGTTATTCCTATCCAGGCAAAGAATCCAATAACGGTTTTCGATATACCAATCTGGCGTAACCATGTTGATAAAGTTGTAAAAACCAGGGGGAAAGGTAAACCGGCAGCGAAGCCCAGGAACAACATCGCAATAACACGACGATTTAAATAAACATGAAAGGCATTAAACCAGCTGGTTTTTGGTTTTAAATCTAATTGTGATTGCATGTTGATCCAAATCAAAAAATTTATATGACTTTACCACTTTAAGCTGCCAAAGTTATTCTAAAGTGAAAGAAAATTATCTCAAATATGTTATATATGGTGTGAGTTATCTGCTTTCGTGCCTGCGTGAAACGGGGAATAATAATGCTAAAGAAACACCGTCTACTCCTTATTAGTTCAATCGTTGTTATTATCATTATCTTAATTTTTGGCTGGGCCAAACGTCCCAAGCCTGTCGCGGTCATTATTGCTGCGTCTGACCAGGGCGAAGTGCAACGCACCGTGACCAATACCCGTGCCGGAACATTAAAAGCCTGTCGTCGTGCCGGGCTTTCTCCTGCCATTGGCGGACAAATATCCCTGTTACCAGTAAAAGAAGGTGACAAGGTTAAAAAAGGCCAGATCCTGCTGGAAATGTGGAACGACGATATCAGTGCCCAGGTTTCCCTCGCCAAAAGTGAGATCCTCGCCAGTGAATCACGCATTAAAGAAGCCTGCGCCATGGCAAAAGTCGCCAGGCGTGAAGCCGCAAGGCAATCAAAGCTTCTTAAAAAAGGCCAGGCATCAGTCGGCAGTGCCGAACGCGCGGTAGGTGATGCTGAAGCACGACAAGCTGCCTGCCAGGCGGCAAAATCATCTGCCGAAGTCAGCCGCGCCCGGCTTGCGGTTGCCCAGGCATCACTGGATCGTAGCCAGCTCAAGGCTCCCTTTGACGGAACAGTCGCTGAAATTACCGGTGAGCTAGGCGAGTTTGTCACCCCTTCTCCAATTGGTGTTCCGACCCCGCCAGCGGTGGATATTATCGATACCAGCTGTCTTTATGTACTGGCTCCTATTGATGAAGTTGATGCACCTGAAATTAAAACGGGTATGCCTGCACGAATTTCACTTGATGCTTACAACAAGCAGTTTTTCAAAGGCCAGGTCAGGCGTATTTCACCTTACGTGCTTGACCGGGAAAAGCAGGCGCGCACGGTTGATATTGAAGTGAAGTTTATTATTGAAAATGATAATCACAGTATGCTGCCGGGCTACAGTGCCGATGTTGAAGTTATTCTCGACTCGCATGCAAACGTTATTCGTATCCCGACAGAAGCGTTACTCGAAGGACAGAAAGTTCTTGTTTATGACAAGGAGAACAAAAGCATCTACGAAAAAGAAGTTAAGACGGGTTTAACTAACTGGAAATATACCGAGGTACTTGAAGGACTGGCAGCGGGCGAACAGGTTGTCACTTCAATCGATCGTGACGGTGTTGTCGATGGTGCCCAGGTCAAAATTGAAACGGATAAAAAGTAGTTTTTATCATGATCAAACTGACAGACATCCAACGCAACTTCCAGGTAGGTACTCAAACTGTTCATGCGCTTGATAATATTAACCTGACTATTAACAACGGTGAATATGTTTCAGTGATGGGCCCTTCCGGCTCAGGAAAATCAACCTTACTCAATTTAATCGGTTTATTAGACAGGCCCAGCGCAGGAACTTATTTTCTCAATAATCACAACGTCACCGATCTCGATGAAAATGAACAGGCCATTACGCGTAACCAGAACATCGGTTTTGTTTTCCAGGTATTTCATTTAATCCCACGACTCACCGCGGCAGAAAATATTGAGCTACCCCTGGTACTTGCGGGTATAGCGGAAGCGGAACGAAAAGAACGCGTACATAACGCGATTGAATCAATGAACCTGTTAGATCGTGCCCACCATAAACCACAGGAACTCTCGGGCGGGCAACGCCAGCGTGTTGCCATTGCCCGTGCCACCATTACTGAACCGTCGATATTACTCGCTGATGAACCAACCGGTAACCTTGATCAAAAATCAGGACTTAATGTTATTGAAACACTTGAGCAACTTAATAAAAAAGGTATCACCCTGATCGTTGTTACGCACGATGCCGCACTCGGCTCCCGTTCAACCCGCTCTATTCGGATGGTCGATGGCAGAATTGAATCTGATACCATCGAAAAGAAAAACGAGTAATTCTAATGCTACTGGCTCGTGATGCAATTCAGTTTTCATGGCAGGCCTTAAGTGCCAATACAACACGCACCCTGTTAATGTTGCTTGCCATGAGTATTGGCGTAGGTTCAGTTGTCATCTTAACCGCGCTGGGTGAAGGTGCACGAAACTATGTCACTAACGAATTTTCAGCGCTGGGCACTAACCTTGTTATCGTTATCCCGGGGAAAAATGAAACCAGTGGCGACAATCCTACTGGCTTAATTGGCATCACGGAAAGAGATTTAACTATTGATGATGCACTTGCGCTAACACGTCACCCGAAGGTTGTCCGTATTGCCCCCTTAAACATTGGTGCCGCTGAAGTTTCCTGGCAAGGTCGTAAACGCGAAGTTAGCGTAATGGGCACAAGTTATGAATTTCAAAAAATACGCCAATGGAAAGTCGCGCAGGGAAAATTTTTACCCCGGATAGATCTTAATCGCGGCAGTTCAGTCTGTGTTATTGGCTCTGAGTTACGTAATGAAATTTTTGGGGCGCATGCTGCATTAGGTCAATGGTTACGAATTGGTGATCGTCGTTTTCGTGTTATTGGCATTCTTGATTCGGAAGGTCAATCTATGGGAATGAACGTGGGCGATTCAGTCTATATTCCGGTTGCCTCTGCACAGGCATTGTTTAACGTGCCGGCTTTATTCCGAATTTTTATCGAAGTTAAAACACGCGAAGCCATTCCAAACGTCATCACCTTTATTAAAAAGACCATCCAGGAACGTCACCAGGGTGTGGAAGACGTTACTGTTATTACCCAGGACGCTATTCTTAAAACTTTTGACAGGATACTCAGTGCACTTACCTACGCGGTAGGTGGTATTGCCGCAATCAGTCTTTTTGTTGCAGGCATTCTTATAATGAACGTGATGTTAGTGACCGTGTCGCAACGCACTAATGAAATTGGTTTGTTAAAGTCACTCGGTGCTTCATCAAAAGCCATACTCAACCTTATATTAATAGAAGCCATGTTACTCTCGGCACTTGGGGCCATTGCAGGTTTAATAATTGGCCAGCTAGGCTGCTGGGGCATTCGTTCTGCCTTTCCCCAGCTACCCGCTTACTCCCCGGCCTGGGCCATTATTGCCTCGATCCTGGTGGCACTTATTACCGGCGCTTTATTTAGTTTATTACCTGCGAAAAAAGCAGCGCGACTCGATCCTGTTATCGCGTTATCTAAACGATAATGGTGACGGCTTATGTTAATTAAAGATTTCATCAAGCTAACAGGAACTTCGGTACTGGCACATAAGCTCAGAAGCTTCTTAACCATGCTAGGAATTTCTGTGGGTATTAGCGCGGTCGTCTTACTCACCTCTATAGGTGAAGGTTTATACCAGTTTGTACTCTCAGAATTCAGCCAGTTCGGCACGAACCTTATCGCCGTAAATCCAGGCAAGGTGTCCACCCATGGCATGAGTATGGGGGCATTCGGCAGTGTACGCCCTTTAACGATCGAAGATGCAGAGGCATTAAAAAAACTCTCTTCAGCTGAATCTGTTGTTCCCATCGTGCAAGGTAATGCCGAAGTTGAAGGGAATGGACGCACTCGTCGAACGACCGTTTTTGGTGTTGGCCCTGATTTCCTTATTACTTTTAGTGCAAAGATCAACGGCGGTCGTTTTTTACCTGAAGAAGATCCCACTGCACCCCGTGCCTTTGTAGTGCTGGGTTCAAAAGTTAAAAAAGAACTCTTTGGCAATAGCAACCCGTTAGGCAAACGCATGCGTATTGGAGGAGATCGCTATCGCATTATTGGTTTTTTAGAATCAAAGGGACAGATACTTGGCTTCGATTTAGATGACACGGTCTTTATCCCTACTGCACGCGGCCTTGAGCTATATAATCGTGAAGGCCTGATGGAAATTGACTTAACTTATAAGGAAGGTGCAAATACAGAGAAGGTCGTGGCAGGTATTAAACGCATACTCGAAGCGCGCCATGGAAAAGAAGATTTTACCATTACTACCCAGGAACAAATGCTGGATGTACTGGGTTCTATATTAAATGTCTTAACCTTTGCCGTGGGCGCGATAGGCAGTATTTCATTACTGGTTGGTGGCATAGGCATCATTACTATTATGACCATCAGTGTGAATGAACGCACTACTGAAATTGGTTTACTGCGTGCTTTAGGCGCAAAACAATCACAGGTACTTTCGTTATTCCTCGGTGAAGCCATTGTGCTGTCCGCGATAGGTGGCGCCAGTGGCTTATTATTTGGTATTGGAATAGCGCAACTTCTTCATGCTGCCTTACCGGCTTTACCTGTTCATACACCCTGGACCTTTGTCTTAATGGCAGAAGGTCTTGCTGTATTTATTGGCCTGGCTGCCGGTGTCTTACCGGCAAGACGTGCAGCGAAACTTGATCCGGTTGAAGCTTTGCGCTCTGAATAAATTAACGCAGAGGTCGCAAACTCTTTAATTAAAGCTATGTCGAATCATTTTAAACTCAGATACATCTATCTAATAATTCAGAACTATACTTATTTAAAAAATCTTTACCTCTGCGTCTCTGCGTAAATAGCCTTGCTATTCAAAACTACGATTTAATTTCAAAATCATAATCAATTGTTAAAGGCGCATGATCGGAAAACCATGATTCTTTATACACCGAGGCCTTTTTAACTTTGTCTTTTAATCCCGGTGTGACCAGGTGGTAGTCAATCCGCCAGCCGACATTATTCGCGCGTGCATTACCGCGGTTTGACCACCAGGTATATTCATCGGCGTTTTTATTCACCTCGCGAAAAGCATCAACAAAACCCACTTCATCTACCGCTTTATCCATCCAGGCATGATCTTCAGGTGTACAACCTGAATTCTTCTGGTTGCTTTTCCAGTTTTTAATATCAATCTCTTTGTGCACGATATTTAAGTCACCACAAATCACGAACTCGCGACGCTTACGTTTCATTACTTTCATTTCTTCAAGCAACTTGTCCATAAACTTGAGTTTGTTCTGGTGCCGCTCGGGACTTGATGAGCCCGAAGGTAAGTAAAGTGACGCGACAGTCAGGCCGTCAAATTCTGCCTGGATCCAGCGCCCCTCTGTGTCGGCATGATCAAAACCTAATCCCGAGGTGACCTTATTGGGCCTGGTTTTACAGTAAATAGCTACGCCGCTATAGCCTTTTTTTTCTGCATCAAAGTAATAGCAGTGATAGCCTTTTGGGTAAAAGATTGAATCATCCAGCTGGTGTTCCTGGGCCTTGGTTTCCTGGATACAAATCACGTCGGCACGTTGCTTTTTCATCCAGTCAAAAAAACCCTTACGCTCCGCGGCACGTATCCCATTGACGTTTGCTGTAATAATTCTCATAGTTAGTTATCCAATTCCCGATCCAAATCTGCTCACAAAACGTGTATCATACACGACCTGATCCACCACCTGAAACTTATCAATACTGGAAATAACCATGCGTGATTACCAAAAAGACTTTATCGAATTTGCTTTAAAAAATGACGTTCTTCGCTTTGGCGAGTTCACTTTAAAATCAGGCCGCGTCAGTCCTTATTTTTTTAATGCCGGGTTATTTAACAGCGGTGAAGCGTTAGCCAGGCTCGGGCAATATTACGCCGCCGCTATTGCTGATAGCGACGTGAAATTCGATGTCCTGTTTGGCCCTGCTTACAAGGGCATCCCCCTGGCCACAACCTGTGCCGTCGCCTTATACGAACATCAAAATACCAATATTCCCTACAGCTTTAATCGTAAAGAAGCCAAGGCGCATGGTGAAGGTGGTAATATTGTGGGTGCTGCCTTGGAAGGTGACATTCTGATTATTGATGATGTGATTACTGCTGGCACGGCCATCCGAGAATCCATGGATATTATCGCCGCGGCGAAGGCTAAACCTGCCGGTGTTATTATTGCACTGGATCGCCAGGAAAAAGGGACAGGTGAACTCTCAGCCATCCAGGAAGTTGAACAACAGTACAATATCCCTGTTCTGAGTATTATTAAATTAGAACACCTGATCACCTATATCGAAGGTAATGCGGATTTCACCCAGTACCTGGACAAAGTCAAAGCCTATCGCGATCAATACGGAATTTAAAATTCTAAATACCTGTTTAAATGGATATTACAAAACTAACAGAATTAGTGATTAAGGAAAGTATGCTTTGGCTGCCAAAAGCAGCCGCTGTATTATTTATTATTGTACTTTTTTATATACTGGCAAAAATTATACGCCGGCTTATTCTCAATGTTTCAGACAGGTTAAATCTTGATCCCCATCTTGCTAATTTTTTCGCCAGGGCAAGTCGTATCACTTTCATTATCCTCGGCCTGGTCACTGCCCTCGGCACGGTGGGTATTAATGTCTCGGCATTAGTGGCCGGCTTAGGGCTAACAGGATTTGCGCTGGGTTTTGCTCTCAAGGATACCATCTCAAATATTTTATCCGGTGTACTCATCCTGCTTTATCGTCCATTTAATATAAACGATAAAATTAAAGTGGCGGGCTTTGAAGGAAATGTTATCTCGGTTGATTTACGTTACACCAAGCTTGAGTCAGAAGAAGGTACGGTATTAATTCCTAACTCTAAATGTTTTACTGATCCGGTTGTGGTACATAAAAAAGATTAAAGCACTCTGACCCTGGGGTATCCCCACAAAAAAGTGTTCAAAAACAACTTACCAAAATAACCATTAATACCAGAGCAAAACCTCGTCATTGCGAGGAAACACTTGAAAACAGGTGTTTTTAAGTGTTGACGCGGCAATCTCAAGTTTATATCGCTTATTCGTGAGATTGCCGCAGTCATTTTA
>Ga0207752_1000216_pt1 | contig 27157 bp, 24 predicted proteins | sample Pon2CUnioCityCA_6_FD_187272 | JGI IMG/M metagenome (GOLD analysis project Ga0207752, IMG submission 187272) | Marine sediment microbial community from Union City, CA, USA - Pond 2C Sediment 2 (SPAdes) | ecosystem: Environmental > Aquatic > Marine > Intertidal zone > Salt pond sediment ... | reverse complement strand
CCAATTCAGCCGGCGTAGCCCGGGTTGTTGTCGAGACCTTTCACCTGCGGCGAATTCAGATCCACCTTGTCGATGTGTTTCTTGTCGCGCAGGTAGCTGGCGAGCACATCCCAGACCGCCGGGTTGGCCGGGTCGTCCTGCACCGCGGGGTCGTTGACATTGGCCCAGCCGGCGACGACGTAGTTTTTCGAGGCGTCGATGGCCTTGCCGTCGAGGCTCATGTCGCTGATCCGCTGGCCGATTTCGCGGGTCGGGTCGACGCTGAACTTCATTCCGCCGACGCGCACCATGTCGCCGCCCTGCTGGTAGTAGGGGTCCTCGTGGAAGAGGTTGTCGCAGACGTCTTCGAGGATGGTCTTGATCATCTCGCCGGAGAGTTCGCTGCGCGTGCTCGCCGGGTAGGTCAGCGCCACCTGGGTCATCATGTCGCCGTAGGTGATGTCGCCGGGCAGCAGACTGGTGCCCCAGCGCACCCCGGCGGAGAAGGAGATCTGCGCGTCGCGCTCCTGCATCAGCGCATCGCAGAGGACCTGATCCCAGGTGCCGGAGAAGTTGCCGCGGCGGTAGAGGGTGACATCGCTGGTCGCCAGCACCTGGCCGAGGCGCTCGCCGGTGTTGAAGGTCTCGCCGCGATAGCTGACTTGCATGTCGTGCACGCTGTCGATGTGCGCCTGCATTTCGGCATCCGCCGGCAGCAGATTGGCGAAGACCGGCAGCAGCTGGAAGCGGTGGCCGCGCACCTTGCCGCCCTGGACGTCGAAATCCAGCACGCCGAGAAACTTGTTGTTGGAGCCGGCGTTCATCACCAGCGTGGTGCCGCCGTCGTTTTTCACCGGCATCGCCTGCGGCACCGCGTCGTGGGTGTGGCCGCCGAGGATGGCGTCGATGCCGGATACCCGGCTGGCCATTTTCAGATCCACATCCATGCCGTTGTGCGACAGCACCACGACCACTTCCGCGCCCTCTTCGCGGGCCGCGTCGACGGTCTCCTGCATGCGCTCGTCGCGGATGCCGAAGCTCCACTCCGGGATCAGGTAGCCGGGGTTGGCGATCGGCGTGTAGGGGAAGGCCTGGCCGATGACGGCGACGTTGACGCCGTTCTGCTCGCGGATCACGTAGGGTTTGAACACCGCTTCTTCGAAGTCGCGATCGACCACATTCTGGGCGACGAAATCGATGCCGGCGTCGGCGAAATCGTTCTCCAGCACCTCCATCACGCGCTCGGCGCCGAAGGTGAATTCCCAGTGGCCGGTCATGATGTCGACGCCGAGAATCTTCTGCGCGTCGATCACATCCTGGGCGTTGGTCCACAGCGAGGTGGCGCTGCCCTGCCAGGTGTCGCCGCCGTCCAGCAGCAGCGCCCCGGGGCGGCTGGCGCGCAGCTGCTTGACCAGCGTCGCCAGGTGCGCGTAGCCGCCGATCCTGCCGTACTTCTGCGCCGCCTCGGTGAAGTTGAGGTAGGTGAAGGCGTGCGCCAGCGGGCCGCCGGGGGGCAGGCCGAACTGTTCGAGAAAGGCATCGCCGACCAGATGTGGCGCGCGGCCGCGCATGCCGTGCACACCGATGTTGATGCTCGGCTCGCGAAAGTGCACCGGATTGAGCTGCGCGTGGCAGTCGGTGTAGTGCAGCAGGTGCACATTGCCGTAGCGGGGCAGGTCGTAGAAGTCGCTGCCCAGACTGGCGCTGCTGGCAGCGGCGGCGCGCTGGGCGGGGAGTCCGCTGGCGGCAGCCACCGCCAGCATCTGCAGGAATTCTCGGCGCGAGAGGTTCATTTTGATGGCTACTCTTTATGTGTTTATTGCGCTGCGCGATGGTTGCCCGCGCAGCTTGAAATCAGTGCGCTATTGTGCGCGATGCAGCGCACATTCCAAGCCCCCTGTCGAGATAGGCCGACGGCGCCCCGGGGATGATCCGGCGGCGGCGCGGAACTTGTCGCCACAGCGCCGTTCACAGGCAGGCATTGCAGCGCGGAGAGCCGGATGACGCAGACCAGCAGACGACAGCAATCAGCCGGGCCCGGCGGCAAGGCCCGCCGCCAGCCGCCACGGCGCGCCGGCTCAGCCGGTTTCGCCGCACTGCGCTGGCTGGTTTTTGCGCTCTGTCTGCTGCCGCTGGCGGCGCTGGTGCGGGCTGCGCTGCAGGGCGAGCTCGGCGCCAATCCGATCGAGGCACTGGAGCGCGCCACCGGCGAGTGGGCGCTGCGCTTTCTGCTCATCACCCTCGCCGTGACGCCGCTGCGCAAGTTGCTCGGCCGCGGCTGGCCGCTGCGCCTGCGGCGCATGCTCGGGCTCTACACCGGCTTTTATGCGCTGCTGCATCTGCTGTGCTGGCTGTGGCTGGACCAGCGCTTCGACTGGGCCGCCATCGGCAGCGACATCGCCGAGCGACCCTACGTGCTGGTCGGCGCGCTGGCCGCGCTGATCATGCTGGCGCTGGCGCTGACGTCGCCGCAGGCCGCGGTGCGCCGGCTCGGCCGCCGCTGGCAGCCGCTGCACCGGCTGATCTACCCGATGGCCGCACTGGTGATGCTGCATTACGTGTGGCTGACCAAGGCCGACTACCTCGAACCCGCCGCTTATCTGCTCGCGCTGCTGCTGCTGTTCTGTGCGCGGCTGCCGGATCTGCTCGCCGGGCGGCGCTGATGAGTCCGCAGCGCAGGTGATGCCGATAAAGCAGCACCCGCGCGACAATCTGTGCTAACGCGCGGTAAATCCGCGGGCTTAGACTCAGGCGCAACCGCCATCAGAGCGGTGTCCAAAAACAACATTCGGGAGGGGCGGATGGCCGTAGCCACGCAGCCCGCGCGCGATTGCATCCGCTTCCTGCTCGACGGCGAGCCAGTCGAGCTGCGCGATGTTGATCCCACCCGCAGCCTGCTGCAGTACCTGCGCGAAGACCTGCGCCGCACGGGCAGCAAAGAAGGCTGTGCAGAGGGCGATTGCGGCGCCTGCAGCGTGGTGCTCGGCGAGCTGTCGAGCGACGACCAGCGCGTCCGGCTGCGCGCTGTCAACGCCTGCATCCAGTTTCTCCCCGCCCTCGACGGACGCGCCCTGTTCACCGTCGAGAGCCTCGGCCGGCCCGGCGATCTGCACCCGGTGCAGCGTGCGCTGATCGATTGCCATGCCTCTCAGTGCGGTTTCTGCACGCCCGGCTTTGCCATGTCCCTGTTCGCCCTTTATCGCGGCAATCCGGCGCCGAGCCGTGCGCAAATCGAGGACGCCCTGTCCGGCAACCTGTGCCGCTGCACCGGCTACCGGCCGATCATCGACGCCGCGCTGCAGATGTACCGCCCGGCCGCCGACAGCGGCGGGTGCGGCAGCGACGACTGGCTGCGTCGCCCCGCCAGCGCCGATCGCGACGCTGAACCCTGCGCCGGTGAGCGCGCCCTGGCCGCGCAACTGCGCGAGCTGCGCGACCAGCGGCCACTGGCCATCACCTGCGGCGCGCGCCGCCACCACCAGCCGACCCGCCTCGATCAGCTGGCCGCGCTGCTGCTGGCCGAGCCGCAGGCGCTGCTGCTGGCCGGCGGCACCGACATCGGCCTGTGGGTCACCAAGCAGCAGCGCGAGCTGGGCACGGTGATCCAACTCACCCGGGTCGCCGAGTTGCAGCGCATCGACCAGCGCGGCGGACAGCTTGAGATCGGCGCCGCGGTGAGCCTCGAAGACGCCTTCGGCGCCATCGTCGAGCACTACCCGGAGCTGGCCGAGCTGCACCGTCGCTTCGCCTCGCTGCCGATCCGCAACGCCGGCACCCTCTGCGGCAACGTCGCCAACGGCTCGCCGATCGGCGACTCGATGCCGGCGCTGATCGCTCTCGGCGCCAGCCTGCTGCTGCAGCGCGGCGAGGCGCTGCGCGAGCTGCCGCTGGAGGATTTCTACCTCGACTACCAGCGCACCGCGCGCCAGCCCGGCGAGTTTGTCCGCGCGCTGCGCCTGCCGCTGCCGCCGGCCGCCGATGGGCGCCGCCTGCTGCGCTGTTACAAGATCGCCAAGCGCTTCGATCAGGATATCAGCGCGGTCTGTGCCGCTTTCGACCTGCGCATCGACGACGGCCTGATCGCTGCCGCGCGCATCGCCTTCGGCGGCATGGCCGCAATCCCCAAACGCGCCAGCCGCTGCGAGGCGGCGTTGCTCGGCAGCCCCTGCAGTGAGGCCGGGGCGCGCGCCGCCATCGACGCGCTGGCGGAGGATTTCCAGCCGATCAGCGATATGCGCGCCAGCGCCGACTACCGCTTGCGGGTCGCCGGCAATCTGCTGCGCCGCTGCCTGCTGGAGTCGCAGCAAGCGCTGCCGCGGGTTTTTGAGCGCGGCGCCTTCGGCGAATGCGAGCGGGGCGGGCGATGAGCGAGCGGGGCATCCGCGGCGGCGTCGGCGCGCCGCAGTTTCACGACAGCGCCGCGCTGCACGTCAGCGGCCGCGCGCGCTATTGCGACGATATCCCCGAGCCGCGCGATCTGCTGCACGCCGCGCTGGGTTTGTCGCCGCTGCCGCGCGGACGAATCCGCCGCCTCGATCTGGGCGCGGTGCGCGATTATCCGGGGGTGGTCGCGGTGCTCGCAGCGGAGGACCTGCCGGGGGAAAACAACTTCGGCGCGGTGCTGCACGATGATCCGATCCTCGCCGGCGAGCGCATCGATTTTGCCGGTCAGGCGCTGTTTGCGGTGGCCGCGGAATCGCTGGATGCGGCGCGCCGCGCGGTGCGATTGGCGGTGCTCGAAGTGGACCGGGAGCCGCCGCTGCTGAGCCCGCGCGAGGCGGTCGCTGCAGAGAGTTTCGTGCTGCCCAGCGAGCGGCTGACGCGCGGCGACGCGGCTGCTGCCATCGACGCCGCGCCGCGCCGCATCACCGGCAGCATCAGCCTCGGCGGGCAGGATCACTTCTACCTCGAAGGCCAGATCGCGATGGCCCTGCCGCGCGACGACGGCGATCTGCTGATCCACAGCTCGACCCAGTACCCGGCCGAGGTGCAGCAGGTGGTTGCCCACGCCCTCGGCCGCGCGGCGATGGAGGTGATGGTCGAGTGCCGGCGGATGGGCGGCGCCTTCGGCGGCAAGGAGAGCCAGCCGGCGCAGATCGCCTGCATCGCCGCGATCCTCGCCGCGCAGACCGGCCGCCCGGTGAAGCTGCGCCTGGATCGCGACGACGACATGCTGATGACCGGCAAGCGCCACGCCTTCGAGTTCGACTACCGCGCGGGCTTTGACGACGACGGCCGTATCCGCGGCGTCGAGTTCGAGATGGCCTCGCTGTGCGGCAATTCGGCGGATCTCTCCGGGCCGGTCAACGACCGCGCCATGTTCCACTGCGACAACGCCTATTTTCTGGAAAATCTCAGCGTGGTCTCGCATCGCTGCCGGACCAACACCGTCTCCAACACCGCCTTTCGCGGCTTCGGCGGGCCGCAGGGCATGTTCGCCATCGAGCAGGTGGTCGATGAAATCGCCCGCCAACTGGGCCGCGACCCGCTGGACGTGCGCCGGGCCAATTTCTACGGACTCGGCGAGCGCGACACCACCCACTACGGCCAGCGCGTCGAAGACAATGTGCTGCACGAGCTGTGCGCGCAGCTGGAGGCCGGCAGCGACTACCGCGCGCGGCGCGCGGCGATCGCCGAGTTCAATCGCGAAAGCCCGGTGCTCAAGCGCGGCATAGCCCTGACGCCGGTCAAATTCGGCATCTCCTTCACCGCCACCCACCTCAACCAGGCCGGCGCGCTGCTGCACGTCTACAGCGACGGCAGCGTGCTGCTCAACCACGGCGGCACGGAGATGGGCCAGGGGCTGTTCACCAAGGTGGCGCAGGTGGTCGCCGAGGAGCTGCAGATCGATTTCGAGCGGATCAGGATATCTGCCAGCGACACCGCGCGGGTGCCGAATGCCTCGGCCACCGCCGCCTCCAGCGGCTCGGATCTCAACGGCAAGGCCGCGCAGGCCGCCGCGCGCACCATTCGCGAGCGGCTCAGCGCCTTCGCCGCCGAGCGTTTCGATGTCGCCGAGGGCGATGTGCGCTTCGCCGCCAATCGGGTGCACGCCGGTGAGGCGGTGCTCGAATTCGGCGAGCTGGCGCGGCTGGCCCATACAGCGCGGGTGCCGCTCTCGGCCACCGGCTTCTACGCCACGCCGAAGATCCACTACGATCGCAAAACCTTCAGCGGCCGGCCCTTTTACTACTACGCCTGCGGCGCCGCGGTCGCCGAGGTGGCGGTCGACACGCTCACCGGCGAACACCGCCTGCTGCGCGCGGATATCCTCCACGACTGCGGCAAGTCGCTGAACCCGGCCATCGACCGCGGCCAGATCGAGGGCGCCTTCATCCAGGGGATGGGCTGGTTGACCAGCGAGGAACTGGTCTGGAATCCCGCCGGCCAGCTGGCCACGCATGCGCCATCCACCTACAAGATTCCCGGCTGCGCCGATGTGCCGGCGGATCTGCGCGTCGAGCTGTTCGACGCCGCCAACCGCGAGGACACCATCCATCGCTCCAGGGCGGTCGGCGAACCGCCGCTGATGCTCGGCCTGTCGGTATTCCACGCCCTGCGCGACGCGCTGGCCGCCTGTGCTGGATCTGGCGATGGCGATGGCGATGCAGCCAGCGACCGCGGAATCAGCGTGCCGCTGCAGGCCCCGGCCACGCCGGAGGCGGTGCTGCGCGCCATCGACTGTCTGCGCGGCAGCGATCAACGGGGCGGCGATGAGCGGGGCGGCGGCGATGACTGAGCGCGCCGCCGCCGCCAGCCCGATCAGCGACGGCCCGCTGCACGACTGGCCGCAGGCGCTGGCGCAGCGGCTGGACGCGGGCCGGGCGGCGGTGCTGGTGAGCGTCGCCGAGACCCGCGGCTCGACGCCGCGCGAAGTCGGTTCGAAGCTACTGGTGACTCGCGACGAGGTGCTCGGCACCGTCGGCGGCGGGCATCTCGAACTGCGCGCGGTGGAGTTGGCCCGCGAGCGGCTCGCCGGCCCGTGCGCGACGTCGCACTGGTCGTCGGCGCTGCAGCGCTTCGCCCTCGGCCCGGCGCTCGGCCAGTGCTGCGGCGGCGTCGCCGTGCTGCTGTTCGAAGTCTTCACCGGCACCCGGCCGGATTGGCTGCGCGCACTCTGCGCGCTGCGCGAGCAGGGTCGCAGCGCGCTGCTGGTGACGCGCTGCGGTGCGGTTGGCGGTTGGCCCGGCGGCGGCGATGGCATCGGCGCCGGCTGCGGCAAGCTGCTGCTGGACGGCGCGCGGCGCCACGGTGGCCTCGGTGACAGCCAGCTCGAAGCCGCCGCGTTGCAGCTTGAAGCCGACTGCGCATCCGGGCAGGCTGTGCGCCTGCTGCACCGCGTGGATGCCACCGGCGAAGCGCGCCCGCTGCTGTGCGAGGCGCAGCGGCCGAGCGATTTCCGCCTGCAGCTGTTCGGCGCCGGCCACGTCGGTCGCGCGCTGCTGCAGGTGCTCGCCGGGCTGCCCGCTGAGATCCACTGGCTGGACAGCCGCGAGCACGCCTTCCCGGCGCCACGGCCGATTCCGCTGGCGGCGCGGCTGCGCTGCGAGTGGGTCGATGAACCGGAGTGGTCGGTGGACGAGGCGCCGCCGGGCAGTCTGCTGCTGGTGCTCACCCACAGCCACGCCGAGGACTATCGCATCGTGCGCCGCGCCCTGCGCCGCCAGCGGGCGCGCGCTGATCTGGCCTTCATCGGCCTGATCGGCTCGCGCAGCAAGCGGCGCAGCTTTGTCGCGCGGCTGCGCGCCGAGGGCTTCGCCGACGCCGAGCTGGCCGCGCTGACCTGCCCGATCGGCGTCGATGGCATTAGCGGCAAGCAGCCGGCGGAGATCGCCATCGGCGTCGCCGCACAGCTGTTGCAGTTGCGCGATTCCGGGCGGGCTGCGGCGGGGCCCGGGCAGGGCGCTCGCGGCGGCTATCGCGAACCGCAGCTTGCCCCGGTGGATGGCCGGCGGGCACGACGATAAAGCCGGATTCGACACAGGCGGATTCGACACAGGCGGATTCAACGGGGGGATCAGAGGATGGCAGGGCAATACCAGGCGCGACTCGCCGGCGAGCACCCGCCGCGCATCGAGTTGCGCGATATCACCAAAATCTACCCCGCGGTGGTCGCCAACGAGGGCATCGATCTGTCGGTGATGCCCGGCGAAATCCACGCTGTGCTCGGCGAAAACGGCGCCGGCAAAAGCACGCTGATGAAGATCATCTACGGCGTCACCCGCGCCGACCGCGGCAGCGTGCACTGGAATGGCCGGCAGGTGCGGATCAGCAGTCCGGCGCAGGCTCGCGCGCTGGGTATCGGCATGGTTTTCCAGCACTTTTCCCTGTTCGAGACGCTCAGCGTGGTGGAGAACATCGCGCTTGCCGTGGCGGGCGATTTCAATCTCTCTGCGCTGTCGGAGCGCATCCGCGAGGTCTCCGAGCGCTACGGCCTGCCGGTCGATCCGCGGCGACTGGTGCACTCGCTGTCGGTGGGTGAGCGGCAGCGGGTGGAGATCGTCCGCTGCCTGCTGCAGGACCCGCAGCTGCTGATCATGGATGAGCCGACCTCGGTGCTCACCCCGCAGGCGGTGCGCAAGCTGTTCGTCACCCTGCGCCAGCTGGCCGACGAGGGCTGCAGCGTGCTCTACATCAGCCACAAGCTGGAGGAGATCCGCGAACTCTGCCACCACGCCACGGTGATGCGCGGCGGGCGGGTGACCGGCGAGACCGACCCCACGCAGGAGACCGCCTCCAGCCTGGCGCGGATGATGATCGGCCGCGAGCTGCCGGTCTGCGAACACCCGCCCGGCAGTGCCCGCGGCGAGCTGCGATTGCAGATTGCCGGCCTGTCGCGGCGCTCCGATGACCCCTTCGGCACCCATCTGCAGGATTTGCAGCTGGAGGTCCACGCCGGCGAGATCGTCGGCATCGCCGGCATCTCCGGCAACGGCCAGCGGGAATTGCTGGCCGCGCTCAGCGGCGAGGCGCCGCTGCCCGCCGAGCAGGCCGATGCGCTGCGCCTCGACGGCCGCGGCGTGGCCCATCTGGACGCCGGCGCGCGGCGCGATCTCGGCCAGGCCTTCGTCCCCGAGGAGCGCCTCGGCCGCGGCGCGGTGCCGGCCATGTCGCTGGCCGAGAACGCGCTGCTGACCGCGCATCGCGGTACCGCCGAAGAGGGCGCCATGCTGCGTCACGGCCTGATTCGCGACGCCGCGGTGCGCGGCTACGCGCAGCGCTGTGTCGATGAGTTCGACGTTCGCTGCGGCGGCGTCGAGGCGGCGGCCAAGAGTCTCTCCGGCGGCAATCTGCAAAAGTTCATCGTCGGCCGCGAGATCCTGCAGAAGCCGCAGGTGCTGATCGTCTCGCAGCCCACCTGGGGCGTCGATGTGGGCGCCGCGGCGGCGATCCGCCAGGCGCTGATCGACCTGCGCGACGAGGGCGTGGCGCTGCTGGTGATCTCCGAGGAGCTGGAGGAACTGTTCGAGATCTGCGACCGCATCGCGGTGATCGCCTCCGGGCGCTTGTCGCCGTGCAAACCGGCGGCCGAGACCGATATGCAGGAGGTCGGCCTGTGGATGAGCGGGCTGTTCCCCGGCGGGTCGGGAGAGCAGGCGGATACGGATATCGGCGCGGAGGGTGTCGGCGATGCCGCTTAAGATCGAGGCCAGGCCGCAGCCCTCGCAGCTGATGGCGTATCTGTCGCCGCTGATCGCGGTGGGCCTGACCCTGTTTACCGGCCTGCTGGTCTCGCCGTTGCTGGGGCTGAACCCGCTGGATGGTTTTCACGCCTTTTTCATCGCCCCCATCGACGACCTCTACGGCCTCGGTGAGCTGGGCGTGAAGGCGGCGCCGCTGATGTTGATCGCGGTGGGCCTGGCGATCGGCTTCCGCGCCAATGTGTGGAATATCGGCGCCGAGGGCCAGCTGACCCTGGGGGCGATCTGCGGCGGCGGCGTGGCACTGTATTTCTACGAGGCCGAGGGCTGGCACATCCTGCCGCTGATGGTGCTCGCCGGGGCGCTGGGCGGCATGCTCTGGGCGTCGATCCCGGCGCTGCTGCGCACCCGCTTCAACACCAACGAGATCCTCGTCAGCCTGATGCTCAACTACGTCGCGCTGCTGCTGCTGAGCTATCTGGTGCACGGCCCCTGGCGCGATCCGGACGGCTTCAACTTCCCGGAATCGCGGTTGTTTTCGGATTCCGCGCTGCTGCCGGTGATCCTCGAGGATTCCCGCCTGCACATCGGCCTGCTGTTGGCGCTGGTGGCGGTGGCGCTGGGCTGGATTTTCGTGCGCAAGAGCTTCATCGGCTACCAGATGCGGGTCGCCGGGCTGGCCGGCGATGCGGCGCTGTACGCCGGTTTCAATCGCCGCCGGATGGTCTGGATGGGCCTGCTGATCGGTGGCGGCGCGGCGGGCATCGCCGGACTGTGCGAGGTCGCCGGGCCGATCGGCCAGCTGCTGCCGTCGGTGTCGCCGGGCTACGGCTACGCGGCGATCATCGTCGCCTTCGTCGGCCGCCTGCATCCGTTGGGCATCCTGTTCGCCAGTCTGCTGATGTCGCTGCTGTATCTGGGCGGCGAGTCGGCGCAGATGGAGCTGGGCCTGCCGTCGGCGATCACCGGCGTGTTTCAGGGGGTGCTGCTGTTCTATCTGCTGGCCGCCGATCTGTTCATCAATTTCCGCCTGCGCCGCAAGCGCCAGCCGACCACCGCGGCGACGGCGAACCCGCAGGAGGCCGCATCATGAGCGAGACTCTGATCGCCATCATTCTGGCCACCCTCGGCGCCGGCACGCCGCTGGTGTTCGCCGCGCTCGGCGAACTGGTGACGGAGAAATCCGGCGTCCTCAATCTGGGTGTCGAGGGCATGATGCTGGTCGGCGCTGTGTGCGGCTTCGCGGTCGCCGCAGAGAGCGGCAGCCTGTGGCTGGGCGTCTTGCTGGCGACCTGCGCCGGGGCGCTGATGGCGCTGCTGTTCGCCGTGCTGACGCTGACCTTTCAGGCCAATCAGGTGGCCGCCGGGCTGGCGCTGACCATCTTCGGCATCGGTCTGTCGGCCTATATCGGGCTGGACTACACCAGCGTTTCGCTGACCGCCATCGCGCCGATCCACATTCCGCTGCTCAGCGATCTGCCGGTGATCGGCCCGCTGCTGTTTTCGCTGGACCCGCTGCTGTACCTGTCCTTTGCCCTGTTCGCGGCGATCAGCTGGTTTTTGTATCGCTCGCGCGCCGGTTTGCTGTTGCGCGGCATCGGTGAGTCGCCGGATTCGGCCCACGCCAACGGCTATCCGGTGCTCAAGGTGCGCTATCTGGCGACCCTGTTCGGCGGCGCCATGGCCGGGCTCGGCGGCGCCTATCTGGCGCTGGTGTACACGCCGCTGTGGGTCGAGCTGATGACCGCCGGGCGCGGCTGGATTTCGCTGGCGCTGGTGGTCTTTGCCACCTGGCGCCCGGCGCGGGTGATGCTCGGTGCCTATCTGTTCGGCGGTATCACCATCGTGCAATTTCACGTGCAGGGTCTGGGGGTGGATCTGCCCTCGCAATTGCTCTCGACCCTGCCGTATCTTGCGACTATCGTGGTGCTGGTATTCATCTCGCGCAACGTCAATACCATCCGCCTGAATTCCCCGGCCTCGCTGGGCAAACCCTTCCACCCATCGGCCTGACATCCGGGCTGTCGATCACGCTTGAGGAATGGAGTGAAAACATGAAAAAACTGAAGAATCTGGCCGCCGCTACGCTCGTCGCCGCGGGGCTGGCCACCGCCGGCGCCGCCGCCGCCGAGCCGCTGAAGATCGGCTTCGTCTACGTCAGCCCGATCGGCGATGCCGGTTGGACCTACCAGCACGACCAGGGCCGCCTGCAGATGGAAGAGGCGCTGGGCGACAAGGTGCAGACCAAATACATCGAGAGCGTGCCCGAGGGTGGCGAATCGCAGCGCGTGATCCGCCAGTTCGCCGCCGATGGCTACGACCTGGTGTTCACCACCTCCTTCGGCTACATGAACCCGACGCTGAAAGTCGCCAAACGCTTCCCCAAGGTGGCCTTCGAGCACGCCACCGGCTACAAACGCGCCAAAAACGTCGGCACCTACGTGGCGCGCTTCTACGAGGGCCGCTACCTGGCCGGCATCGCCGCCGGCAAGATGACCGAGAGCAACGTCGCCGGCTACGTCGCCGCCTTCCCGATCCCGGAGGTGGTGCGCGGCATCAATGCCTTCGCCCGCGGTATGCGCAGTGTCAATCCGCAGGCCGAGGTGAAGGTCATCTGGGTCAACAGCTGGTTCGATCCGGGCCGCGAGCGCGAAGCCGCGGACGCACTGATCGCCCAGGGCGCGGATGTGGTCACCCACCACACCGATTCCACCGCCGCGGTGCAGGTCGCCGAAGAGAAGGGCGTGATGGCGGTCGGCTACCACTCGGATATGTCCAAGTACGGCCCCAATGCGCAGATTACCGCGGTCACCCATCACTGGGGCGAGCACTACACCGCCGCCGCCCAGGCGGTGATTGATGGCAGCTGGGAATCGCGCGAGGTCTGGGGCGGCATCGCCCAGGGCATGATCGATATCGCAGCCTTCGGCCCGAGCGTCCCGCAGGACGTGCAGGATATGGTGATGGCCGCCAAGCAGGCCATTCGCCAGGGTGAGATGCATCCCTTCGACGGCCCGGTGCTGGATCAGGATGGCAATGAGACCATCCCCGAGGGCCGCGCCATGAGCGACGCGGAACTGGCCAAGATGGATTACTACGTGCAGGGCGTGCAGGGCAAACTGCCGAAGTGATTTCGGCCGCAATTCAGGCTTTATATTTCAGCGCCTGAAAAGAAAAGCCGGCTGCCCGTGTGGGCGCCGGCCTTTCTGTTTTGTGGAGTTTGACAACTCCAGTAAAACCACTGCGCTCGACAGGTTTTTCAGGGCTTTCTTAATTTCCGGAGAAGCAGTAGAGCAGACCCGCGCCGCCGGTGGATTGCAGGTTTTTCTGGCTGCAACCCCTGGATTGGTGAGCGAAGTTCCACGATTTGGACCAGTTGTCGTCGTTCGGCCCGACGATATCGTGGTGGCCGACTACGGCGGAACCCTCGCCGTCGCTCGTCCAGTCTTTGCAAGTGGTATCGGTAAACGGCGCAAAGGCCGTGCCGTCGGCCCGGGAGCCGGTCAGGATGTCGTGCTCATTGGGCTTGTCGCCGCGGCCCTTAATCGGCTCGCCGCTCTCGCTCAATGCGGTTTCCCGATTAATGTTGTTGCCGCTATGCAGTTGCTCGACGTCGCTGGCGATCATCACCCCCTTGGCGTTGTACCAGGGGCCGCTGCCGATGCGATCGCGGGCGTGAACCGCGGCAACGTTGTTTTCAGGGTTCCTGAAATCGATTTTGCCGCTGGTGCTCAGGTACGCGCGCCAGGTTTTATTCCCAAAACCGGCCATCGCAGCCAGCTTCTGGCAATGCGCATCGGCCCCTTCCAGCCCGCCGTAATTTGCACCGTTGCCGCCACCCTTGCTGGTGACGAAAAAGCTCATGGAATCGTCGGCTGTGGCGGCTGACTGAAGGCCGGCAAAGGCCGTCAGCGCAGCAGCGATGAGAAGTGATTTCTTCATGGCAGATCCTCTGAGTGAGTTGTCCGGATATTCGCGGCCTGTATTCGAACGCAGTATATCCTGAATTAAAGACACGGCGGCGCGCGCGAACAGATTAGTTGAATCAGAGACTTGCGTGCAACAGCGCTGGCATCGAACCGCTCGGCAAGCACCCGGCGCCATCCGGCCCCATCCGCCGCTGCCCTGCGCTTTGTTGTCTGGCTCGCAAACGGAGAAATTTCGACCGACGCGCATAAGTTGCGCTGACACGCGTTCGCAGCGCCTGGACTCGCTTAGTTTTCTGGCGCATGCGTTACAGCACCCAACGTCATGCGGCCATCGCCGCCCTCGCGCTGCTTCTCGGCGCCTGTGGCGGTGGAACTGGCGTCCAGCCGACCGGGGCGGATGCCGATTCCGATTCCGACAGCCCACCGATGCGCGCAAGCTATCTGCTTGGCGCATGGAACGTACACTCCTTTGGCGCTGCGCTGATGGCTGACCCGGGACAGGTCGCGGTCGTCGTCGATGTGGTGCGGCGCTTCGATCTGGTGATAATTCAGGAAGTGCGCGACCGGGATGAGCTGGCTATCCACGCTTTGCTGGCGCAGATCAACGCCCGCGGCGGCGAGCAGTACGGGCTGATTTTGAGCCCGCGCCTCGGCGACAACAGTCGTTATATGGAGCAGTACGCCTACCTCTACCGGCTCGGCAGCGCTGCCTTGATAGACCAGTTCAACTACGACGACGGACCGGAGCCGGACGGCGACAGCCTGGCGCGCGAGCCACTGGTCACCTACTGGGATCTGGGCGGATTCACGCTGGTGCTGCTGCCCTCCCACATTGCCCCGGAAAATGCTCCCGCAGAGCTGAATGCACTGGTGGAAGTCGCCGCTGTCGCGAGCGACCGCTGGGGAGATCGCGATCTGATGATCATCGGCGACCTGAACGCCGATTGTGCCTATGTGGGGGCGTCGGACTGGCCGGATATTCTGCTGAGAAATGACCCCGCCTACGTCTGGTTGATCGACGACGACGCGGATACCACCGTCAGCGCCACCGACTGCGCCTACGACCGGATCATCGCCACGGCCGAATTGGCGGCCAGCGCGCAGCTCAGCGCGGCCGGCGTGTTCGACTACCAGCTGGCCTACGGCCTGTCGGATGAGCTGGCCGCGCGCGTCAGCGATCACTTCCCGGTGGAAGTCACGCTCACCAGCGCAGACCCCTAGCCACGGCCCCGCCCCCTGGCCACGGCCCCGCCCTCTGGCCACGGCGCAGCCAGCTCTGTGGCCGCTGGCTCAGACGCGCGCCAGCAATCGCTTCGCGGCCCGATTGTGGCGCTCTACCAGGCGCGGCAGATCCACCCCCTGCAACTCGCCGTCCTCGACCACCACCCGGCCGTCGATGACCGACAGCCAGGCCGGCGCCGGCGCGCAGGTCAGCAGCGCTGCGAGCGGGTCGCTGTGCGCGCCGGCGTGCTGCAGGCCATCGACGCGGAAGGCGACCAGATCCGCCGCCATGCCCGGCTGCAGACTGCCGATGTCGTCGCGGCGCAGCACCTTGGCGCCGCCCAGCGTCGCCAGCTCCAGCGCGTCGCGGGCGGAGAAGCGGTCGGCGCGCGACTCGAATCCCGGCCAGCCGACGCGCTGCAGCAGCATCGCCTGGCGCGCTTCGCCGAGCAGGTGATTGCCGTCGTTGCTGGCCGAGCCATCCACGCCCAGCGCGACCCTGACGCCGCGATCGACCATCTGCCGTACCGGCGCGATGCCGGAGGCGAGGATCATGTTGCTGCTCGGGCAGTGACAGACGCCGCTGCGGCTGCGCGCCAGCGTGCCGATTTCCTCGTCGCTGGGGTGCACCATGTGCGCGAACCAGACGTCGTCGCCCAGCCAGCCGAGGCTGTCCATGTACTGCAGCGGGCGCATGCCGAAGCGATCGAGGCAGAAGCGGTTTTCATCGAGCGTCTCGGCCAGGTGGGTGTGCAGATTGACCAGTGGATGCGCGCGCGCCAGTGCGGCGCACTGGCGCATCAGCTCGCCGCTGACGCTGAACGGCGAGCAGGGGGCGAGGCCGATGCGCAGCATCGAATGGCGCGCCGGATCGTGAAACTCCTCGATCACGCGCAGGCTGTCGGCGAGGATGTCCGGCTCCTTTTCGACCAGTGAATCCGGCGGCAGGCCGCCGGCGCTTTCGCCCAGGCTCATGCTGCCGCGGCAGGGATGGAAGCGCACGCCGAGTTCTCGCGCCGCGGCGATCTCGTCGTCCAGCCGCGCGCCGTTGGGGAACAGATAGAGATGATCGGCGACGGTGGTGGCGCCGCTGAGCAGCAGCTCGGCCAGCCCGGTTTTGGCGCTGAGATACACCGCCTCGGCGTCCATCCGCCCCCAGATCGGATAGAGCGTCTTCAGCCAGTCGAACAGCGACAGCCCGGCGGCGGTGCCCAGCGTGCGGGTCAGCGTCTGGTAGAGATGGTGGTGGCAGTTGATCAGCCCCGGTGTGACCACCGTGCCGCGGCAGTCGATGACCCGATCCGGGGTTTCATTGCGTGCCGCGAGTTGGCCGCGGATTTCGGCGCTGCTGCCGACTGCGGCGATGATGTTGTCGCGGATCAGCAGTGCGCCGTCGGCGATCTCGCGGCGCTGCTCGTCCATGCTGACGAGCAGATCAGCACCTTCGATCAGCAGGCTGTGGTGGCTGGATGGCATCGCTGTCTCCCCGGTGTGGATTCGGTTGACGGCGCGCGGGGGCGCACGTAGCGTCGGTTGTCGCCAGCATATCCGGTTTCGCCAGCATGCCCATCCACGCCGCCTTTCTGCGCTACTTCGACGAGGTTTGCCGCCGCGGCTCGATCCGACTCGCCGCGCGCCACCTGTACGTGGCTTCTTCGGCGGTCAACCGGCAGATCCTCAAAGTGGAGGAGGAATTGGGCACGGCACTGTTCGAGCGCAACCCGGCCGGGCTGCGGCTGACCGAGGCCGGGCGGCTGTTGCAGCAGCACGTCGGCCGCACCCTGGGCGATGCCGAGCGCACCCTGGCGGAGATCGCCGCGCTGGCCGAGCGGGCGCGGCCGCAGGTGACGCTGCTCGGGCAGGAATCGGTGATCGCGCATTTTCTGCCGCCGGCGCTGGTGGCGCTGCACGCCGAGCAGCCCCAGCTCTCCACCGTGTTCAAGGCGGTGCCGGGCACGCGGCTGGTGGAACGACTGGCCGCCGGTCACGGCGATATCGCCCTGGCTTTCGATCCGCCGCCCGCCAGGGGCGTCGAGCAGGTGGCCAGTTGCGAGCTGGCGGTGGGTGCGGTGATCGCGCCGGAGCACCCGCTGGCCGGTCGCGAGCGGGTCTCGCTGGCCGACTGCGCGCCCTTTCCCATCGTTCTCCCGGATCGCAGCTGGCCGCTGCGCGAACGGCTGGATCGCGCCATCGAAGACGCCGCGCTGGATATGCGCATCGTCACCACGTCCAACTCGGTGGAGTTTCTCAAGGCGATGGTCGAGCAGCAGCGCGGCATCGGTTTTCAGGCGCTGGTCGGCATCGAGCCACAGGTGCAGCGCGGCGAATTGCTGCACATCCCGCTCGGCGAGGCGCAGGTGCTGCACCAGCATTTTTGCCTGCTGGTGCGCGCTGACTGCGCGCGCCAGCCGGTGGTGCTGCGGGTGCTGGAGTTGCTGGCGGCGCGGCTGGACGATTATCGGCGCTGATCGCGCGCCCGCTGTCGCGGCGGTGCGATGCCCGCGGCGGCCGGTTGGCCGGGATGCAAAAGCGACGCCCCCGCGCTGTGGCAGGGGCGAAAAGACTGCGACTGGCAGCGTGGCCGCCGCGGTCAGGGGTTGTCATCTGTGGCTCACGAGAGCGGGCCGGCCAGGCCGTCAGAGATGCCACTTGATCAGCAGGTTGGGGTTCTGCTCGGTGGTGCCGTCGATGCCGAATTTGTTTTTCCAGTAGACGTATTCGACGCCGACGAACAGCTTGCCCGGCGCCATGCCGGCGGCGCTGCCGAGATCGAACTTGATCTGCGGGGTGAAGTTGTAGCCGGAGGTGATCTGGTCGTTGCCGTCCACCGCGTCGAGGAAGCCGTCGATGAGGAAGTTGGCGCCGCCGATGCTGAACGGGTAGTTCCACACCAGGGTCAGCTGGTTGTTGTCGTCGGCCTGCTCGTTGTTGCGCCGGTACAGATTGACCTTGAAGAACTTGAAGCCCGGCACCTTCAGCGCCACGCCGGCGCCGTAGAGGAAGTTGTCGAAGCCGCCGCGGAAGTTGGAGCCGAACTCCCACTGGGTGGCGAGATAGAAATCGCTGATCAGGCCATCTTCGGCCAATTCCATTCCGGCCAGTTTGGCGATGCTGAAGTTGGGCTGGAATTCGCCGTACAGCTCGTCGTTTTCGTCGTTGTTGTGGTGCAGGCGATCGACGAAGACGAACATGTCGCCCCAGCTGTGGCCGCTGGCGTGCTCCAGGGTGAATACGGTTTTTGAGTTGTCGCCGACCTCGTAGTCGTCGCCATCCAGCAGGCTGAAGCTGTTGTTGCTCCAGATCATCTCCGCCGAGGCGCTGGCGGCGAACAGCAGGCCCGAAAGCAGGCCGATACAGTGCTTGAGTGACATGGTTTCACTCCTCCATTTCGGTGTTGGTGTGGTTGTATTTGCGGGCTTTTTCGGGCGGCAGCCGCAGGCTGCGGCGCCGCCGTTTTCACGCTTTGAAGCTAGAGATTCTCTTCGCCGGGCCGGGCGGCTACATCCAGCGCTTCTTCCAGTTCCTCTTCCGGCGATTCCTCGGGCAGCAGCAGGGTCAGCACGATGGCGGTGACGCCAGCCATGGTGACCGGATTGCTGAAGGTGCTTTTGATGAAGCCGGGCAGGTGCTGGAAGATCTCCGGCCGCAGCGCGACGCCGATGCCCAGGCCGAAGCTGGTGGCCATGATGATCATGTTGCGGCGGTTGAGATTCTCGGTGGCGAGAATCTTCACCCCGGCCGCGGCCACGGTGCCGAACATGATCAGCGTGGCGCCGCCGAGCACCGGCTTGGGAATGCCCATCAGGATCGCGCCGACCACCGGGAACAGGCCGAGCACCAGCAGTACCACGCCGATGAACATGCCGATGTGCCGACTGGCCACGCCGGTGAGCTGGATGACGCCGTTGTTCTGGCTGAAAGTGGTCATCGGGAAGGAGCCGAAGGTCGAGGCGATCATCGAGTTGACGCCATCCGCCAGCACCCCGCGGCGCACCCGGCCGAGGTACTCGGGGCCCTTCAGCGGCAGGCGCGAAATCATGCAGTTGGCGGTGATGTCACCGGTGGTTTCGATCGCCGTCAGCACGTAGATCACGCCGATGGAAATGAACGCCGCCAGATCGAAGTTGATGCCGAACTGGAAGGGCAGCGGCACGGTGAACATGTCGACCTCGCGGCCGCCGAAATTGGTGATCCCCAGGCCGAAGGCCAGCGCGGTGCCGGCGGCCATGCCGAGGATGATCGATGAGATGCGGATCCACGGGTTGTTCATTCGGTTGAGCAGGATGACCAGCACCAGCACGAAGCCGCCGACCGCCAGATTCTGCAGGTTGGCGTAGGCTTCCGGGTCGCCCTTGAGCAGCGGCACGCCGCCGCCGATGTCGGTGATACCGACGCGGATCAGCGACAAACCGATGGTGGTGATGACGATGCCGGTGACCAGCGGCGTGACGATACGCTTGAGCTTGTCGATGAACTGGCTGAGCACCACTTCGATGATCGCGGCGAAAAAGCACACGCCATTGATGGTGGCGAGGATTTCCTCCGGCCCGCCGCCGTTGCCCTTGACCATGTGGCCAACGGTCAGCACCGTGCCGAGAAAGGCGAAGCTGGTGCCCTGCACGCAGATCAATCCGGCGCCCACCGGGCCGATGCGTCGCGCCTGGATGAAGGTGCCGACGCCGGAGACCATCAGCGCCATGCTGATCAGATAGGGAATGTGCTCGCCGAGGCCCAGCGAGCCGCCGATGATCAGCGTCGGGGTGATGATGCCGACGAAGCTGGCCAGCACGTGCTGGATGGCGGCGAACAGCGATGGGATGAATGGCGGCTTGTCATCGACCTCGAATATCAGGCCGGACCCGCCTTTCGACATGGGTGCCATGGTGTACTCCTCCGCCCGTTGTCGGGCTGTTGCGGTTGCCGTCGGGCGGCGCCGCGTTTTTGGTTGACATCACTCTGCTGGTGATTGGCGCGCAGTCTAGGTTTGCCGCAGCGCGCAGCGGTAGCAGAGAAAAACGCCCCTGCATTGCGTTTTGGGCAACGCTCCCGTTGGCCGGGATCGGCGAGCGGGCGCTGTGGCGCAGGCGCGGCGGCGGCGCGGATTCATCCACCGCCGGCCGATTGACGCAGATCACACGGCGGCGTAGCTTGCCGCGAAAACCCCCGCAGGCCGCCCCGCATGCCGATCCACTCCGCTTTTTTGCGCTACTTCGATCAGGTCTGTCGCAGCGGTTCGATCCGCCTCGCCGCGCAGCAGCTCTACGTCGCCTCATCGGCGGTCAACCGGCAGGTGCTGAAAATCGAGGATGAACTCGGCGTGCGCCTGTTCGAGCGCCATCGCGGCGGCATGCAGCTCACCGATGCCGGTCGCCTGCTGCAACAGCACGTGGCGCGCACCCTCGAAGACCACGAGCGCACCCTCAACGAGATCCGCCTGCAGGAAGAGCGCAAGCGCCCGACCATCACCCTGGTGGCGCAGGAGTCGGTGATCGCCCACTTTCTGCCACCCGCGCTGGTCGCCCTGCACACCGAGCTGCCGGAGGTTTCCACCGTGTTTCGCGCCGCCAGCGGCACCAAGCTGCAATCGCAGCTGCTGGCCGGCAGGGCGGACATCGCGCTGGCCTTCGACGCGCCGGAATCCGACGGCATCGAAGTTTTTGCCAGCTGTCACATGCCGGTTGGCGCGGTGGTCGGCACCGGCCATCCGCTGGCCGCGCAACGGCGCGCCTCGCTGGCCGAGTGCGCGCGCTACCCGGTGGTGCTGCCCGACCCGACCTGGCCGCTGCGCGCGCTGCTGGATCGGGAGGTGGCGCGCTGCCGGCTGGAGCTCAACGTGATCACCTCATCGAACTCGGTGGAGCTGATCAAAAAGATGATCGGCGAGCACAGCGCGATCGGTTTTCAGGCGTTGGTCGGTATCGAGCGCGAGCTGGAGGCCGGCGAGCTGTGCCACGTGCCCTTGTTCAATCCGCAGCCGATGACCCAGTGCTTTAGCCTGATCGTGCGCAAAGATCGCGCCGAACAGCCGGTGGTGCGCCGCGTGCTGGAGCTGATCGGCCAGCGACTGGATGCCTATCGCAGTTGACGAGCCTTGGCGGGCGATGCCTTTTTGGCATCCGTGAGGCGACAATTTGAGCTACCTGCGCGATTCGTGCAGCCCCTACACTCTGGCGCCGCAGAGACTTCAGCAGATCGATAAACACAGCCCGGATCGCATTGCGCGGTTCACCGCGCCGGGCGCCGCCAGAGCCATTGGCGGGGCCGTCGCAACAGCTGTCACAAACCCGGCGGCTGGAAAAAAGCGGCGAGTGCGGCAAGGCAGGAGGAGCAGACATGGGACGATTGACCACCCACGTGCTGGATACCGCCAGCGGCCGGCCCGGTGCCGGCATCGCGGTGCAATTATTCGCCATCGATGGCGAACGTCGCCGCCCGCTGGCCAGCGCCACCACCAACGCCGACGGGCGCACCGACGCAGCGCTGCTGGAGGGCGATGACTTCGCCGCCGGCGAGTACGAACTGCTGTTCACCGTGGCCGATTACTTCCGCGCCAGCGGTGCCGAGCTGGCCGAGCCGGCCTTTCTCGACCGCATCCCGCTGCGCTTCTCCATCGCCGACGCCGGCGCGCACTACCACGTGCCGCTGCTGGTGTCGCCGTGGAGCTACAGCACCTACCGCGGCAGCTGAGCGATGGAGGCTTACATCGTCGATTGGCTGAATCTGCTGGGCCGCTGGTTGCACATGATCACCGGCATCGCCTGGATCGGTGCTTCTTTCTATTTTGTCTGGCTGGATAACCACTTGCAGCCGCCTGCTGATAAAGAGGATGAAGTGCGCGGCGTCGGCGGCGAAGTCTGGTCGGTGCACGGTGGTGGCTTCTACCACGCGCAGAAGTACCTGCTCTCGCCGCCGCAGTTGCCCGAGACCCTGCACTGGTTCAAGTGGGAGGCCTACACCACCTGGCTGTCGGGCATCTTCATGCTGGCGCTGATCTACTGGTACGGCGCCGAGCTGTATCTGATCGACCCGGCGGTGGCCGATCTCTCCAAGCCGGTCGCCATCGCCATCGGCATCGCCGCGCTGGTCGGCGGCTGGCTGATCTACGACCAGCTGTGCAAATCGGCACTGGGCCGCGACGACCGCAAGCTCGGTCTCGCCGTGCTGGCGCTGGTGGTGGTCGCCGCCTTCGTGCTCTGCCAGCTGTTCAGCGGCCGCGGCGCGTTTATCCACTACGGCGCGATGCTCGGCACGATCATGGTGGCCAATGTGTTTTTCGTCATCATTCCCGGCCAGCGGGCGATGGTGGCGGCGGCGCAGCGCGGCGAGACCCCGGACCCGGAGCACGGCCGGCGCGGCAAGCAGCGCTCGGTGCATAACACCTATTTCACTCTGCCGGTGTTGTTGGTGATGATCAGCAACCACTACGCGATGACCTACGGCGGCCAGTGGAACTGGCTGATCCTGATCGGCCTGTCGCTGGTCGGCGCACTGATCCGCGTCTGGTTTGTGGCCCGCCACAAGGGTGCCGCCTCGCCGCTGCCGCTGATCGTCGCGCTGTTGCTGCTCGCCGCTATCGCCGCAGCGATGGCACCGGGCTCACCGGCCGGCGGTGCCGCGCGGGACAGCGGGCAAGGCAGCGCCGCGGCGCCGGTCTCGTTTGCCGAGGTCCGCGAAGTGGTGGCGACGCGCTGCGCCAGCTGCCACGCCTCACAGCCGACGCAGCCGGGCTTCGTCGCGCCGCCCAAGGGCGTGGTTTTTGACAACGCGGCGCAGATCGCCGCACAGGCGGCGCAGATCCATCAACAGACGGTGGCCACCCGGGCGATGCCGATCGGCAATCTGACCGGCATCAGCGACGACGAGCGCGCCCTGCTCGACGCCTGGTTCCGCGCCGGCGCGCCACAGGAGTAAACCGCAGCCATGAGTGATTATCCGCGCGACTATCCCCGCGATCTGATCGGCTACGGCGCCGAACCGCCGCAGGCCGACTGGCCCGACGGCGCGCGCATCGCCGTGCAGTTCGTGATCAATTACGAAGAGGGCGGCGAGCACTGCCCGCTGCACGGCGACGCCCACGCCGAGGCCTTTCTCTCCGAGATCGTCGGCGCGCAGCCGATCTTCGGCGCGCGGCACATGAATATGGAGTCGATCTACGAATACGGCAGCCGCGCCGGCTTCTGGCGGCTGCGGCGGATGTTCGTCGAGCGCGGCATCCCGGTGACGGTGTTCGGCGTGGCGATGGCGCTGGCGCGCAACCCGCAGGCGGTCGAGGCGATGCTCGCCGCCGACTGGGAGATCGCCAGCCACGGCTACCGCTGGATCGACTATCAGCACACCGCGGAGAGCGTCGAGCGCGAGCACCTGCAGCACGCCATCGAGATCCACAGCCGGGTCACCGGCGAGCGGCCGCTGGGCTGGTATCTGGGCCGTTGCAGCCCCAATTCGCACCGGCTGCTGGCCGAGGAGGGCGGCTTCCTCTACAGCGCCGACAGCTACGCCGACGATCTGCCCTACTGGGATGCGCAGCACGCCGCCAATGGCGGCCGACCGCAGCTGATCGTGCCCTACACCCTGGATGCCAACGACATGCGCTTCGCCACCGCCCAGGGCTTCAACAGCGGCGAGCAGTTTTTTCACTACCTCAAAGACAGCTTCGATGTGCTCTACGCCGAGGGCGAAACGGCGCCGAAAATGCTCTCCATCGGCCTGCACTGCCGGCTGGTCGGCCGCCCCGGCCGCGCCGCGGCGCTGGCGCGCTTTCTCGACTACGTGCAATCCCACCAGCGCGTCTGGCTGGCGCGGCGGATCGATATCGCCCGCCACTGGATCGCCCGCCACCCCTTTGCGGAGGGCGCGAGATGAACTTTGCCGAGCCGCCGAGCAGCCTCTCGGCGAGCGAATTTCTCGATCGCTTCGGCGGCATCTACGAGCACTCGCCGTGGGTCGCAGAGGGCGTCGCCGCGCGCGTCGCGGCCGGCCAGCTGGATTCGCTCGATGCGCTGGCCGCGGCGCTGGCCGCGGTGGTCGATGGCGCCAGCCGCGAGCGCCGGCTGGCGCTGATTCGCGCGCATCCGGATCTGGCCGGGCGCGCCGCGGTGCGTGGGGAGTTGACGGTGGAATCCACCGGCGAACAGGCCAGTGCCGGCATCGACCAGTGCAGTGGTGAGGAATTCGAACGCTTTCAGCGTTACAACAGCGCCTACAAGGCAAAGTTCGGCTTCCCGTTTATCATGGCCGTGCGCGGTAGCAATCGGCACGAGATTCTCGCCGCCTTCGAGACCCGGCTGGAGAACGACGCCGAACGCGAGTTCGCCACCGCCATCGAACAGATCCACCGCATCGCCCGGCTGCGCCTGGAGGCACTGGCGCGCGGCGAGCACTGAGGCCGCGCCGCGGCGCTCGACGGAGGCCCGACAATGCCCATCACCCTGCACGGCGAAATGCTGACCCGCGAAGCCTTCGCCCCCTTTGGCGAGGTCATCGAGACCGACGGCGCCGAGCATTTTACGATCAACGCCGGCAGCACCGAGCGCTTTCACGACCTGGCCACGGTGGATGTGCTGGCCGAGGGCGGCTGGCCGCTGATCAACATCTTCCGCGGCCAGCCGGTGGGGGATTTCCCGGTTCGCCTGCGCCTGATGGAGCGCCACCCGCTGGGCAGCCAGGCTTTCGTGCCGCTGTCGCGGCAGCCGTTTCTGGTGGTGGTCGCCGGCGCTCGCGAGCTGCCCGACCCGCAGAATCTGCGCGCTTTCGTCAGCGCGCCGGGGCAGGGCATCAGCTACCACCGCGGCGTCTGGCATCACCCGCTGCTGGCGCTCGGAGAGATCAGCGATTTTCTGGTCATCGACCGCGGCGGCCCGGGGCACAACTGCGATGAGGTCGAACTCGACCCGGCGCAGCCGGTGCACGTGGTCCTCTGAGGTCGGCGGCGAGCGACCCCAGCCAGCGCCGGAGCAAGCCGTGAGCGAACAGCTGCGCGCCTTTCGGGGCAACATTCTGCATTGCCTGCGCGACCCCGGCGAAGGCGGTGCGCGCGATGCCGCCGAGCACTTCGAAGACGGCCTGCTGCTGGTCGCGGACGGCCGCGTCGTCGCCCTCGGCCCGGCCGCCGAGCTGCTGCCGGGGCTGCCGGCATCCGCCGAGCTGATCGACCACCGCGGCCGGCTGCTGGTGCCGGGCTTCATCGATACCCACATCCACTACCCGCAGCTCGATGTCATCGCCAGCTACGGCGAGCAGCTGCTCGAATGGCTGGAGCAGTACACTTTTCCGCAGGAGATGCGCTTCGCCGACGAGCAGCACGCGGCGGCGGTGGCCGAGCTGTTTCTCGACGAGCTGCTGCGCAACGGCACCACCACCGCGCTGGTTTTCGCCACGGTGCACCCGCAATCCGTCGATGCCTTTTTTGAGGCCGCGCGGGCGCGCCGTCTGCGCATGCTCTGCGGCAAGGTGCTGATGGACCGCAACTGCCCGCAGGAGCTGCGCGACACGGCCGCATCCGGCGCCGCCGACAGCCGCGCGCTGATCGAGCGCTGGCACGGCGTGGATCGCCTGCTGTACGCCATCACGCCGCGCTTCGCGCCGACTTCGACGGCGGCGCAGCTGGCCGCCGCCGGGCGGCTCGCCGCCGAATATCCGGGCGTCTACCTGCAGACCCATCTGGCGGAAAACCGCGCCGAGTGCGACTGGGTCGCCGAGCTGTTCCCCGACAGCCGCAGCTACCTCGACGTCTACTATCGCCACGGCCTGCTGCGCGAGCGCGCGGTGTTCGCCCACTGCCTGCACCTCGACGACGCCGACCGCCGCTGCATGGCCGGGCAGGGCGCGGCGATGGCCTTCTGCCCGACCTCCAACCTGTTCCTCGGCAGCGGCCTGTTCGATCTGGCCGCGGCGCGCGACGCCGGGCTGCGCGTCGGCCTCGGCAGCGATGTCGGCGGCGGCGACAGCTTCAGCCCGCTGCGCACCGCCAGCGAAGCCTACAAGGTCTGCCAGCTGCGCGGCCGCAAACTGCCGGCGCTGCGCGCCCTCTACCTGGCCACGCTGGGCGGCGCCGAAGCGCTGTATCTGGACGACCGGCTGGGCAATTTCGCGATCGGCAAAGAGGCCGATTTCGTCGTTCTCGACCCCGCCGCCACGCCGCTGCTGGCGCGGCGCACCGGCCTCACCGCGGACATCGAAGAACTACTGTTTGCGCTGCTGATGCTCGGCGACGACCGCGCGGTGCTGGAGACGCGGGTGCTCGGCGAGCTGGCCCACCGGCGCTGACTGGCGACAGGCAGGCCGCTGGCGACAGGCGCCGCCGATTGGGTTAGCGTTGGCGCAAACCACACAGGCGCCGGCGATGGACCCGCAACCCTCCACTCCGATCAAAACCCGCAGGCTGAGCGCGGAAAACACCCGCCAGCTGCTGGCCGACAAGCTCGAAGAGCGCATCGCCGAGCAGCCGGCGCTGATGGATGCGCTGGCGCGGCAACTGCTGACGCTGGAGCTGGCGGTGCCGGGGCTGTACGCCGCGGTGCTCAAGCTGATCAGCAGCGATGGCGGGCAACTCATCGTCGGCACCGCGCTGTATCTGGCCTTCGGCTGCTGGCTGGGGGCCATCGTCTGCACCCTCGTGGCGCTGTTCCCGAAGCGCTATCGCGGCGATGCGAATATCGTTCGTGGCGACGGCAGCCCGGAATACGCCTTCAATCGAGCGGCAAAATACAAATACCGCTGGCTGCTCGCCGCCTGCTGCGCCTTTGTGATTGGGCTGGGTGCAGCGATTTACGACGGCCTCTCCGGCCCGCCCACGGCTGCCGCCAGCGAAAGCCAGCCCGAAACCAACAAAGGAAATGTGAAAAATGGCCAATGACTTCACCCGGCAGGACTTCGATTGCGCGCACTGCGACGAGTATTTCGGCTTCCGGATACCTGACAGCCTGCTGAACAGCGAAAACGCCGAAATCATCGTCACCTGCCCATTCTGCGGCGGGCGCAGCCTCGCCGATCTCAAACCCTGGGCGGACAAATCCATCGAGCCGCTGATGGGTGACGGCGCACCGCCGGCGCCGGAAGCGATCCGCAGTCGCTACCACTTCCCCGAGCGCATCCCGACCACAGCCGTCGAATCCTCGGACGACGACAGCGACGACCAGTAACAGCAGCAGGGAAGCCCGATGCGCAACGTACACCCCCGGCCTTTCGTGATCCGCCCGGCCGCCGATCTGCTCGAACGCCAGCCGGATCTGCGCCGCGCCAGCGCCGATCTGGCCCGCCACTACACCGGCGGCACCTTCGCCAGCGACGAATTTCTGCAAGCCATCGGCGCGCGGCTGTGGCAGCTCGGCCTGCTGGGCGCCGGCGGCATGGGCAATACGCATATCGACGCCTGGAAAACGGTCGACC
>Ga0207752_1000215_pt1 | contig 27160 bp, 22 predicted proteins | sample Pon2CUnioCityCA_6_FD_187272 | JGI IMG/M metagenome (GOLD analysis project Ga0207752, IMG submission 187272) | Marine sediment microbial community from Union City, CA, USA - Pond 2C Sediment 2 (SPAdes) | ecosystem: Environmental > Aquatic > Marine > Intertidal zone > Salt pond sediment ... | reverse complement strand
GACGCCCCCGCCGGTATCTGACTCCGGCCGCGCCCAGTTGTTGCAGACGCGCGTCCCCCCTTCCCTGACGCCGGTGCCTACGGTAACCGTCTCCCCGACCCTGCCGCCTACAAATACGGCGCGACCGTCGGCCGAACCGCCGACAGTAACGCCAACAGCAGAGCCCTCGGCCACACCAACCATCACCCTGACTCCCTTCCCCCTGACACCTGCCGCTTCCGAACTGGACCTGGTCGGAGTAACCTACACCGCCCAGATGTGGAATAATTGCGGCCCCGCAACCCTGGCGATGACGCTCAGCTACTTCGGGCAAGAAGTACACCAGCGCGAGCCGGCCTCTTTTCTCAAACCGAACGCCGATGACAAGAATGTCAGTCCCGGACAATTGAGTCGTTATTTCGCCGGCCAGGGGTTGCATACCATCGTGCGCACCGACGGGACCGTCGACATCCTGCAACGATTCCTCAGTAACCGGATTCCCGTTATCGTCGAAGATTGGATTGAGCAGGATGATCATGGTGGAATGGGCCATTACCGGCTCTTAACCGGCTACGATACCGAGAACGGTTACTTCGTGGCCCAGGATTCCTACTACGGCCCTGATGAACGCCTTCACATGAACGCCTTCTATCGGAACTGGCGCATCTTTAACCGCAAATACGTCGTCGTCTTCCGGCCGGAGCAGCGGGAGCGTGTCGAAGCGATTCTGGGTCCTTACCTCGACGATACTTACATGTGGGAACAGACACTCCAGACCGCGCAACGCGAGGCTGCCAGCGATCCGGCCGACGCTTTTTCCTGGTTCAACCTGGGCAGCGCTTATACCCACCTGAACGAGCCAGAACTGGCGGCAGCCGCCTTTGACGAAGCACGCCACCTGGGACTTCCCTTGCGCATGTTCTGGTATCAGTTCGAGATCTTTGATGCTTACCTGGCAGTGGGTCGCTATGAAGACGTGGCCAATCTGGCCTATGCCACCGCTTACTCCGCCAGCGGTCATGAAGAAGCATATTACTACGCCGGTTTGGGTTACCTCGGCCAGGGCAAGAATGACGTCGGCATCAGTTATCTGCGCAAGGCGATCGATTACAACCCCAATTTCCAGCCGGCCGCCGACGCCCTCGCCCGGTACACAGAGTAACTGTATGGTATAATTCCCTCGCTATGGAATCAACGATCGCCGATGAGTTCATTCCTGCCCTGCAGCAATGGTGCGAGACGCAAACACCGCGCCTCTGCGTCCTTTTTGGCTCGCAGGCAACAGGCCACACTCATCCCACCAGCGACATCGATCTCGCCGTCTGGCCCCAGCAACCCTTTCCCCCTACCCGCAAGCTTAAATGGTTAACAGAACTCGAGACCAAGCTGTCAAGGGATGTCAGCCTTGTCGTCGTTACACCGGAGCTAAACCCAGTTCTGGGCTTTGAGATCATCCATGACGGCTGCCTTATTTATGAGAAGAAGGAAGGCATGAGGGCTGACGAACGGGCCCGGCTGTGGCACCTCTACAACGATAGCCTGCCGTTCCGGCGGGCCCTCCGCCGGCAACTACGTGAGTTCGCCCGGGAGGTGCACCGTGGCTCCTGACGTGCGCGCCCGCAAGCTGGCTTGTCTGCAGCAGTTACTCGACGACCTGGCACCCTATTCATAGCGATCTTCGCGCAGGATCTCTGACGGATCACAGTCAGGGTGTGCCTCTTGCCTACGGCGTCACCGTACTCGTCATCGTTGCCGTCGCCGTAATCGTCCCCGTTGCTGCCGGTGTCCCCACCGTAGCCGGTTCAATGCCCGTCAACTCCACTAATAACTGATCAAGCTGATCCAGCGGCTCCTCCAGAGGCTCTGGCGGTCCGTCAGCCCACACCGCCTCCATCATTCCCTCCGGCCCGCGTACCAGTAGGCTGTTCGGCGCAACGCCTTCCCCGTATGCTTCCACCCCTGGCTGCATGCCCTCCGAATCCAGCAGCGATGCCGTCAGGCTGATCACCTCGCCCAGCGCCAGCGTGCGCGTATAGACCTCGCCATCTGGCGCCAGCGCCTGCGCCTCGCCACTCTGCAAGAGCAGCAAACGTGCCCCATCCTCCCGATCGTAGGCCAGTAAGGTCTCCAGGGGAATCTCCGGCGGAGGAGCCGGTATCCCCGCTTCGTCCACCATCGATGCCAACAACCCATCCAACCGTGAATAGAAGGAGAGCAACCTCGTCGGTAACGAAAAGGCCGGGCAGACGATAGTCACCTCCACACCTTCTCCATCCGGTCGCTGCGCAGCAGGTGGAGTCCCCTCGTCTCCTGTATCTGTATCTGCATCCCCGCCCGGATTGAGGTAAAGCTGCTCCACCGGTGTGCCCGGACAGGTTACCACGTACTCCTCTGCCAGGCTATTCACCGCCAAATCCTGCACCTGGGCCCGGAGATCGCCGTTCACGCTTGCTGCCGCCACCGGTTCGGCAATCTCGCTACTGGTAGCCAGCCAGCGCCACAAGGTCCCTTCGTCCGTCAACGCCAGGCCATGGGCCACTTCATAGGGAGATGCGCTCCGGTAAAGACCCACCACCGTCCCCTCAGGGAAGTGAGGGCCTAGATTCGCCGTCAGGAAGTTGTCCACGCTGGCCAGTATCACCGGATCCTGTAACCATCCTTCCTCTTCTAATCCCTCCAGAGGCAACGAGTAGGAAAAATGAACGCAACGATCGCAATCCTCAGGAACAGCCGCCAGATCCAGAGCCGGCAAAGCTTGCTGCAGTTCCAGCAGCACTCCACCCCTGTTGCGTAAAATCGCTGCGATCCCCGTCGTCTCATCCACTACCGTCACCGTACCGCTGACGTTTCCTTCCAGCCTGCGATCCAGGTTTAAGGCCGGAATAGTGTAACGGAATTCCACCAGTTTTTGCTCCAGGTCGACCGTCGGTCCTGGCGTATTCGTCGCCATTGGGGCAAAGGTCGCCACGGTCTGCCGCGCCCGCCGCGTTTCCGTTGGATAGAGGGTCGGCAAGACGAAAGGGGTCTCCGTTGCCCCGGCCCGCTGGGTCTCCGGCGCCACAGCCGGGGTCGGTATCTCTTCCGCCTCCTGGGCACACCCAACCCCAAGCAGTAGGAAAACCAACAACAACGAGATTAACCTCAGATTATCCCTGCTCACGACATCGCTACCTTTCATGTGCCTGCCCGCAATCTGGTTATACTGTCTCTAGGCGGCCTCCATTGCCCGTTTTTCCCAGGCCACCAACAGCGGCGTGGCATTAAAGATCGAACTGTAGGTCCCACTCAGGAGCCCGACCAACAGCACGGCGATAAAATGCTTGATGGACGCTCCCCCAAACAGAAGGATCGCGACGATCACGAACATAGCGTTCAACTGGGTCGCCAGCGAGCGGTGAATTGTCTCCAGGATCGAGCGATTCACCAGCATCTCAAAATCCTCCAGCGGGTATTTGCTGATGTTCTCCCGGATCCGGTCGAAGACGACGATCGTATCCTGCAGCGAAAAACCGGCTACAGTCAGCACAGCCGTTAGGAAGAGTGCGTCTACCTCCCATCCAAACACCAGCCCGGTAATGGCGATAAACCCAAAGGTGACGGCGATATCGTGCAACATCGCCACCACTGCCGAAGCCCCGTACCTGAACGGGTTGGGTACCTGGCGGAATGCAAACATGATGTAGACCAGGATGATGCCCGCGGCGACCAACACCGCCACAAACGCCGCCCGCGTCACTTCCGCCCCGACCGAGGGACTGACCGTCTGCACCAGCGTCGCTTCCGGGTTTACCGGTGCCAGATTACTGTCCAGGGCCTGCTCAATCTCATCCGCTTCCTCTGGCGACATAAACTCCGTCCGGATCTGCCAGGCGTTCTCCAGTGCTTCGCCCTGCAAAGAGGTAATTGCCGGGTTTGTAATCCCAGAATCGTTGAAGACTTCGCGAATCCCGTCTTCTGTAACCGGTTCCTGGAACTGCACTTCAAAGCGGGTACCGCTCTGGAAATCCACGCCAATCCGGAAAGGTGTGCCAATCTGCACGTAAGAGACGATCATGGCGATGATGCCCAGCCCGATCACGATCGCCGAAAAGGTAAAGTAAATTCGTCTGCGTTGAACTAGTTGAAACATAAATCTCTAATCCTGACCGTTAGCCAATTTCAATTCAATTTCTCGTACTTTTTGCTCGGGCTTACGTGCCCAGCAGCCATTCTCGCGAGCGTAGCCACTCCGCCGCCCGACCCATCACCAACCCGACAAAGGTGCGGGTGACAATCACGGCCGTGAACATACTGATCATCACGCCGATGGCCAGAGTGATGGCAAAGCCCTGAACAATACTCGCCCCGAAGTTGCGGCCGAATCCCCACAAAATCAGGCAAATAACCAGGGTCGCGATATTCGAGTCGCGAATGGACGTCCACGCCCGGTTGAAGCCAGCTGTAATGGCGTTCCGCAGCGAACTTCCGCGGCGCAATTCTTCCTTCATACGTTCAAATACCAGGATGTTGGCATCGACAGCCATTCCGGTAGATAAGAGAAAGCCGGTAATCGCCGGAAGCGTCAATGTCACTGCCAGCCACTTAAAGATTGCGAAATTGAGCAACGCATAAAGCAGCAGGGCGACGTCGGCCAGCAGGCCCGGCAGCCGGTAATAGACGAGCATAAAGAGGAGCACGACGATAACGCCAATGGCTCCGGCCTGGAGGCTGGCTTCAACAGAGAGAGCCCCCAGCGTCGCCCCGATTTCCCGCGTACTCTCCACTGTCAGCGGAATCGGCAGGCGCCCGAAGCGCAACTGGAGAGCCAGATTCTGCGCCTCTTCTAACTCAAAATTCCCCGTAATAGTCCCGGCATCGCTGATCGCATCGTTAATTCGCGGACTGGAAATCACTCGTTTGTCAAGCACAATCGTCAGGAACTGGCCAATATTGTTAGCCGTATGGCTGCCCAAGATATCGCCCCCTTCTGGCGTCATCTGGAAAGCGACCATCGCCCGGCCGAAAGAATCGGTCTGGACGTCCGCATTGCGCAATTCGCCGCCGGTGAGCACCGTTTCGAAGGTCGGAGCCGGTGCTTCGTCTTCGCACGGAGAGGGCCGTCCCTCATTCAACGTCGTGCGCACGCACGTCCCTTCCGGTAACGGTTGCGAGCCTGTATCGATAAACTCCAACAGCGCTGTCTCCCGGATCAGGTCAATAGCATCATTCGCATTTGCGATTCCCGGCAATTCAACCAGAATTCGCCGCTCCCCCTCAACCTGTACCAGCGGTTCAGAGACACCAAGGCCATTCACCCGTTGGCTGATAATCTGCCGTGCTGCCGTCATATCTTCCCGGCTGACATCTTCCTCCGCCGGCACGTCGGCAGCCAGCAACACCTGCAGACCCCCTTGCAAGTCGAGTCCCTGCCTGACCGGGTAATTATCGTTGAACGCTACCCAGAGGGCAGCCGCCGCAATCGCCACGATAATGGCCAGCCACATCCAATCTCTACGTTCTCTTGTGTTCGACACCAACTTCTGTACTCCTTAGAAACTATTATCGGTGGGCAGGACGTAGACAGTACCCGGCAACACGCCGATCCCTGCAATCCATTGCCCAAACTTAATAAATATATACTACCTCAAGCTTGCGTGCTAGCGTTGATTCAGGTGCCGGGCGCTGGCTACCGGGCAACAGATAACAAAACGAGGTGGCCGGAGCAACGGGCGTTGTCCGGACCACCTCTGGGGGGGAGCCAACAATACTATAGCAGTCTACGGGCCGTTCGTCAACCCTTTTGGGGACTTTATCCGCCGGCCTCAATCCGGTAGTCGGTCCGCAGCGAAACGCCAGCCTCCCTGAACATGACGCTCGCCGAACAATAAGTCTCCTGCGACAGGTTGATCGCCTTCTCCACCGCCGCCGGATCCACTTCTGCTCCCTGAACCACATACACGATGTCTACTTCAGTATACACCTTCGGATTTTCCTCGGCGCGGGTTCCCTCGATTTCGACGGTGAGTCCCTGAAGCGGCTGGCGCATCTTGCGCAAGACATGCACCACGTCCATTGCCGTACACCCGGCAACTCCTGCCAGCAACAGTTCCATCGGACTTCCCGCTTCCCGCCCGGCCGGGCTTTCCAGGTCGAAGGTATATCCCGAGCCCAGGATGCCTCTAAATTGTAGCCGCTCACCTTTCCAGATAATCTGCGCCGATTTCTTTTCCTTCGCCATTATCTCACCTTTGCCATCAGATCCAGCAATTCATCCACCATCTCCTCCCCTTCCGTGTCCATCTCTCGAGCTCGGAGCAGGCACTCCCTGGCATACCCTCGCATAAACGTGTGGCTGGCGTTCCGCACCGCTGCGTGAATGGCATTCAACTGCTGGATGATTTCATCACACTCTCGATCCTCATCCACCATCCGCTGTACCCCGCGTACCTGCCCCTCAACCCGGCGTAACCGCTTCTGCAGATCATCCTTAACCGTCTGCGAGTGTACTCTCATCACATACTCCCATATAGAAAGAGATTGGAAACTGGTTACGACACCAATCCCCAATCTCGACCATGCAAACAACTGTTTGCTAGCAGCCGCCCACTCAGCTAAAAGGGCTGCTGGGTGGCGCTACCGTACGCTGCGGCGCGCTGCTGCCGCCACCAACGGCAAATGCGCCGATCCGCTTGCGCGTCTCCATGCTTCCACAACTGGGACACGCCTGGGTTTCGCCCGACTGCGACATCCGCAAGCGTTTCTCGAATTCCTGCCCGCACTCATGGCAGGCATACTGGTACATTGGCATAAATCTTACTCCTCACGTGCAGAGATCGAACCCTTTCACCATCCCCATTGTGGGTATGTTGCTGAAAACATTCGATCTCATCAAACCCTATATACTGTAGGGGAGTATAGTATATGGTCTGAAAATTGTCAATACGCAGGCCAGTCCGCGCACGGGCACACCAACCCAGACTTCTTTTTGTGGGATAAGGGGAAAAGGAGTAAACTGTGCCCGTAAGATTGTATTTGGTATCAGTGAGGGACTATGGATATCACCGAACTCAGAGAACTCCTGGAAACAGCGCGGGCTGCGCGAGCCGACACCGAACACCAGAAAGCTCTGGACCATTTTGACACGCTGCTCGTCGAAACCAGGGGGGCCCCTCTCCCAGACGCTGTTAAAGAGATCCGGCTGGTGGCCATGCGGGAGCGTAGTCGCCTACTGGACCGATTGGGCCGGCGCGACGAAGCCCTGACCGGACTGGAGCAATACTATCTCGAAGCCGGCAGCACCCAGCATGCGGTAGAAGCCCTCCAGCGCATCGGGGAAATCCAGTCAGAACTGGGACAGCAACGCAAAGCATTAGAAGCATTCGACGAGGCCCTGGCCCTGGCCGAAGCCTTTAATTATACCGAAGGGCGGGCAAAAGCACTGCTAGGCCGGGGCTTTACCTTGCACCGCCTCGGCCAGAGCGAAGAAGCGCTCGCAGACCTGAAAAAGGCGCGCGCCCTCTCCAGGCAGGTTGACGATCTGCTGGGAATCCGCCGGGCCATCAATCGGCTGGGGATCGTCTACGTTCAGACCGGGCAGGTTGACAAGGCGATCAACGCTTTCCAGGAAACGTTAGCCCTCGCCCGGGAAGTAGGAAACACGCGAGAAATTGCCATCAACCTCAGCAATCTGGGCGAATGTTACCAGCAGCTATTTAACATGAAGGCAGCCCTCCCTTATCATGAAGAAGCCTTGAAGCTGGCCGAAAGCACGAAGTTGCGCTCCCTCGAAGATGACATGGCCCGGAATCTGGGCTTTGAACTATTTAGCCTGGGTCGCGTCGAAGAAGGAATTGAGTATCTGCAACGCGCCTTGCGCATCAGCGAAGAAACCCAGCATCCAGACATCCGGCTGCAATCCCTCTACTCGCTGGCCCTGGCCGAGATCGACCGCGGTAATGCCGCCCAGGCCCGCCACTATGCCGAAGAACTAAAAGAGAGCGCAGCAGCGTACAATTTCCGCGTTTATCAGGCAGAAGCCCTCCACGCCCTGGGCCTGATCGAACAGCTCGAAGGGGATACGGTCAAGGCCGAACAACGCTGGCAGGAAGCCGTTTTCCTCGCCCATGAAACCGGTCGCCAGTTTCTATTGTGGCAACTACACGCCGCCCTGGCAGAGATTGCCCCAAATGAGGGCCTGGCCCGCGTTCACTACCAGATTGCATCGGACATCATCCACCAGATTGCCTACCCCATCGAGGACGAGGAAATCCGCGAGTCCTTCCTGCGGGCCGAGCCGGTGAAGGCGATTCAGGAACACCTTGCAGCATAAGCGCTACGGAGCTGCCACTCACTGGCCGCTCACTTGCCCATCACCGGCAGATAGACCGCTTCTTCCATCGCCGGTGCGACCTCCAGAAAGAGGGCGCTCACCGCACCGCGGTTACCGTCAGCGTCTTCTCCCTCGATAAAGATGATATGCCGCCCCTTCGCCAGCCCCCCTGCGTCCAGAGACCCGCTCACCGCTTCCACCTGTTCGTCGAAGGCGCCATCCACCGCTGCCAGCGGCGACGGGTTCGCCTCGGGTACCCAGGGAGGCACATCCACAAAGAAGCGGGCGGCAGCCACACTCTGCACCGGTTCCACTCCATTCCGGTCACTGTAACGCCCGTCGTTCACCGTCGCCGTCAGCGTATAAGAAGTGGTACCTGAAATTGGGGAGAGAGCGGGTGCCCGGATCACCGGCCCCGAGGGCAAGAGGTAGGGCCCCCGTGCCACCCGTGCCGCGTATAGAAGCGCCGGCAGATTTCGCGGCCAGATCTCGTTCTCAAAGGCAGCGCAATCCTGGAAGAAAGCGGTGCCTACCTCGAACGTATACGCCGCCAGCCCCAACTCCCCATAGGCAAAATCATCGGTCGCACCATCTGTTGGGTAAAGTCCGGACGCCTGGCTCGGAAAGTAATCGTTGAAGTACGCTAAACGCCGTCCCAGCGTCGTCAACGCCCTTCCATTGGGCGCCGGTTCGAAGGTAAAGCCCCAGGGCCACAACACCCACTCTCCATAGCTGTGGACGTCTAGAAAAACACCGGTCGCCGTCAGCGGTGCCGCCGCCGCCAAATCCGGCAACCGCTGATCGGGAAAGTTCGCCTTCACGTAATCTGTGACTGTCCTCGTTTCCGGCTCCGATGCCGGGGACGGGCCGCGGTAGATCTCCGAACAGGTATCGGTGCTGGACCCGTCACAGCATCCCCATTGGAAGGGGAAATTGCGGTTCAGGTCGGCGCCCCGGAAAGCAGGATCCGGGCTGCAATAATTCTCATTCACATTCTTGCGCCAGAGCAACCCGCTTTCGGCGTACTTGCGCCCATCAGGGTTAGCCTGGAGCAGAAGGTGAATCGCATGATAATCCAGGAGCCAGGTGACGTCGGCATCTACACCGTACTGGGTCAGAAGATACTCGGCAAAGCGCAGATTCAACTCAGCCGGCGCGTACTCCCGCGCGTGCACCGAACTCATGACAAACAGGCCCGGTTTAGGACCGGGGCGCACTGTATTTGTCAGACGCAAGACATGCATATCGTATCCGACATCCCCACCTGCCGCCTTCTCCCAGCTATCGCCGGCGTCTATCCATGTGGCTAGTTCTGGATAAGCGCCGGTAAGCTGCTCCGCCGCTGCAAACGTCTCCTCTACCGTACGATAACAGGCATACTCGGGAATGCCGGCGCTCTGTTCTGGCAATCTCTTTGGCGGCCGCAAGAGAGAGAGCGTCCGGGCCAGGTCCATTTCCAGACGGAACCCGGCGGCACGTAGCCGCTCTGCATCGCCTTCACTGGCATCCAGCACCACGAATCCTGCCTCGTAATCCACGTCCCAGGGTTCTCGCCATGCCGCTAATTCGTACACCTGCTCCCGCTCCTGGAAATAGGCGCGGAACACCCGTCGCTCTTCCCAATGCCCGTCAAACGTACCCGCTTCTACCTCCGGCCGGATCAGCCACCAGCCGAGAAACAGTGCAGTTGCTACAAACATGACAGGTTTGAGCCAAGAGATCATCCGCTACTGCTCATCTTCCTCAATATCCAGGAGCAACCCCAGTTCCGCCGTCACCTGCTGCAATTCTTGCCACCGATCCCCTCGCACCACCGCCGCCAGGTCCCCCAGACGCTCGCCGATCAGGGACCGGGTCCGGCTGTTGTCCTGCAATTTGTCCAGAATCTCGGCATTACGGACCCGCAAAATGATCGCCGGCTGTAACCGGCCCTCCAATCCATGCTCAGCCCATCGCTCCACTGCCCGGCGCACACTGGCCGGCAAGGGACGCCCGCTCGCCTCCTGCAGAAACTGCAACACTCGCTCCGGCTCGATTCCCTCTGCACGTCCTTGGGCCAGCGACCTGGGTGAGAGACGGTAAAGATACGGTTGCCCCGGCTGCAAGGGCTCCGCATCTGCGATCCGGGCTACCTGGAAGCGCTGGTAGCGGCTGGCATTGTGCGGGACCAAAATACCGGCATCTGGCTGCACCACCAGCGGCACTTGCACCCCGGCCCCGTTTGGCGCTTCATCTGCCAGCCAGGCGATCGCCCGTTCCGTCAGGCGGTACTTCCCCTCGCCCACATCTGTCAGACCTAACCAGTGCATGGGCCCTTCCAGGAGGAAGCGCAGCAGGCGCCCTTCTACCATTTCCCAGTTCTCAAAGCCCTTGATGTAGGCATCGCTACCTTCGTCACGGATATACCAGGTGTCGTAATTACCTTCCGGGCGCTGAAAGTCGGGGTCAATTTCCTTGACATATGTACCCAAGGCCTCGATCCCATACCAGGCCTGATCTCTGGGTAACGCGTCGAGCAATGCCGTGCGCGCGGCAATGGGATCATTGGTCCAACCACTGCCCTCACACTGCAAACCAGGGGTATGGCACAGATCATTCCAGCTACTACTACTCCAGGCGTCCGCCAACGCCCGGAGCTGAGCCTCGCGCTCCTGCTTCAGCCAGCCGATGGCCGGCCGCGCGGGTTTAAAACTACCGTTTCCCTCGCGCAACAATCCTTTTTCTTCGGCCACCGTCACCAGCAGCAGCGTACGGTCCACCAGGGAATTATAAAGATACGGGGATAGCGAGGGAAGCGCACCACGAGCCAATCCTTCCCGTTGGGCAAAGGCCAGACAGGTGGTCAGATCGTCTACGGCAGAAGCCGTGGCCGCGTCGAAGGTCTCAGGTGGCTCCGCCGGCGCCAGGGGGCGCTCCTTGACCATGACCGCCTCCGCCTTCTCCACCTCCGGAAACGTTTCATACAGTTCCTGTGGTAGATAATAATACTCCACAAACTCGCCCGCCTCCGCTTCATCGAAATTGCGGTAGAGCAATCCACGATACCACAGCGCTTCCGCCGGGCTGACCGGTTCGAACCAGGGTTCTTCTCGCTCCATCTTCGCCGGCCCCATCTGGCGTACCTCGCCATGTTGCCGGCTGAACGTCCCCACCGGCATCTTCCCGCCGGCCGCGACCAGATCGCGCAACGCCGCCCCATCCTCCGGCGGAAGATAGCTTAATTCCAGTGAAAGATCGAGTTCCTGCAATGTCTGGGCCAACGCCTTAACGCACGCCGTCTTATCTGCGCCGGTGAGGTCCAGTTCCCACCACTCGCCAATAACCCGGAGCGTGATCAATTCATGGTCGACCAGCGCATTCTCAAGCGTTCGCATATCTTCCTCGTCCTCTCTCAACTCATCACGGCCAGGCGATCCGGCAGGCAGGTCAGCCTGACCTGGCATACATTGTCAGCCGTCGTGGCGAAAATCTCACCGTCCAGGTGAATGGGCAGAGGGCGATCCGAATCAACCTCGATTACCTGGTTGCGCCGCAACGCCACAAAACTTGCCGAAACGTGGGTGCCTCGCATCACGCGTAGAAGCATTGCCAGCATCGTCGCCCGTCCGACTGGCTCTACCAGACAGCTATCCAGCAGGCCGTCGTCGAAACGAGCGTCAGGCGTAATCCGAAAGCCACCCCCTACCCGCGGCCCGATACCCACTGCCAGCAGCAGTGCCCCCTGACGTACGATCTCCTCGTCAAACTTGACCGTCAGCTGCGGCGTCTGATATTTAAACAGAATCGTGCGCAGCGTGGCCAGCATGTAAGCAGGAAAACCGTATAGTCGCCGGATCTTAAAATTCTCAATTGCGATGGAGGCATCGATCCCGATACCAATCCCATTACAGGCAAAGCGGCGTCGCCCCAATCCATCTACGACTTCTGCCACATCCACCAGACGCCGCTCCCCGCTAAAAATCCGCTCAACGGCCGTCTGCGCAGGCGCCACCAGGTCCATTCCGTGAGCGTAATCATTCCCGGACCCGATGGGGATGAGCCCAAATGCTGGCTCAGGGCCCGATCCGGCCGGGGTGGCCAATAAACCGTTCACCACTTCGTTCACCGTCCCATCGCCTCCGGCAGCCGCCACCACTTCATACCCTTCAGCTGCTGCCGTCGCTGCCAGCGCCGTCGCCTGGCCCGCCGACTCCGTCACCAACACGTCGATCTCGCCGTAACGGCGCCCCCACGTAGCGATGGGTTCCTCCAACCTTAGGGCCCGGCCACGATCGGCCCAGGGGTTGAGAATCACCTTTACCCGCATAGTCGTCCCTCCCCGGATCCGGCGAAGTCCAGCCCCTGATTACTGCTCGCCATTGTGGTCGCTCTGCTTATGTGGCCCATGCTTTCTTCCCTAGATATCCTACCACTTTGAATCGGTTTCGCCACACCGGACGGACGCCGCTTCGAGGAAGGAATTATACAGCAGAAAGGAGGTTGGTGGGTAGCTGTCACACCTGCTCCCCCGTCTTTTCTCAACTTTACACCCCCCAGTAAACGTGCTATACTTTGCCACGTACAACGTTACGTCAACTTAAACGAGACGCAGGTTGTCTGGGTTGTCTGAGAATATCGTGCCATGAGCCACGTAGAACCTGATCAGGATACGTTTTTGCGCACGCTTGCCGGAGAGTTGGCGAGTCGTGGATTGCGGGTACCAGCAATGATCATACTGTCTGCCGGACGTCCGCTGGCGTTTCTCTTCGGCCAGGTATTGTGGGTCGCCCAACCGGCGGCCTCCCTCTTCTGGTCCCGCTCCGAAATCGCAACCTTCGCCAACCTGCTGGAAGATGACCGGGCCGTTGCCCGGTTACAGGATCATTTGAGCAGGGACGATAAAGATGAGTGAGGCGTTACCGGCCATCATCATTATTCTGTTAGCAGCAACCTTGATGTTGCTGGCCTTACGCCGTCTCCGGTCGGGCGTTCGCTACTCATTGCGGCCCCTGGCAGGGTATACTGTGATAGGAGAGCAGATTGGCCGGGCGGTCGAGAGTGGCAGCCAGTTGCATGTAACCTTAGGCCGTGCTCCTTTACCCGGCGTCAATGGCCCCACCAGTGTGGCCGCTCTGGAAGTACTCGCTCATCTCGCCCGGGAGAGTGGCGAGAGTGGCATTTCTCCGCGAGTAACGGTAGGCGAGGCAACCTTGCTACCGGCTGCCCAGGGGGAGGTCTACCGGGCACAAAGCGCCGGCGAGGTCACGGCCGAGTTCGCCACCGATGACGTCCAATTTTTGGCAGCCAGTGAGTTCCCGATGGCTTATGCGGCCGGGGTGACCAATTCACTTCACCACGACGAGATAGCCGGTAACGTCGCAGTCGGGCGGTTTGGAGTAGAAGTAGCCATTATCGCCGAAGCAGCACGGCGCAAGGAGTTCAGCCAGATCATCGGCACCGACGATCCCACGGCGATGGCCCTGGCGACCCTCTATACCGACAACGTGCTGTGGGGTGAAGAATTGTTTACAGCCGCTGCTTATTTGGAAGGAAGAATGGAGCAATTAGCCAGCGTCCGTGCCCAAGACATCTTGCGCTGGTTGGTTGCCGGTGGCATTCTCCTTTTCACCCTCTTACGTATTGGTAGAATTTTTTGACCGGAGAAGATAAACTAGAAAGATGACCTTGCTCAAACGAGGCATTCCCGTTGCCATCGCTGTTATTGTCGGCTTGGCCACGTTGCTGGGCCTGCTTGTCTTCCCCCCTCTCAGCGACCTGATCCTGGGCTGGGCAGCCCTTCTGGCAACAGCCGCGCTGCTCCTGGGTATTCTCAATCTTCTGAACGTCCACCTGCGGCGCGTTACCGGCGGTAACCTCTACAGCCTGATCCTGGTGCTGAGTATGCTCGGCGTCTTTGGCCTGGCCATAACCGATGCCCTGGGAATCACGACTGGCGGTGTCGATTTTATATTTGCTTATGTCCAGGCCCCCCTGGAAGCGGCGCTGGCTTCCTTGCTGGCATTTTTCCTTCTCTTCGCCGGCGTCCGCCTGCTCCAGCAACAACGCACTGTCTGGTCAATTTTGTTTCTGCTGACGGCCGTACTTGTATTATTAAGCCAGAGTCCCCTGCCTGCCGTTCTGAGTGACATCCTCGCGCCCATCCACTCATTTATCAGCAATGTGCTTGTCCTCGCCGGGATGCGCGGGTTGTTGTTAGGGATAGCACTGGGTACTATCACGCTGAGCCTGCGTCTGCTCGCGGGTATCGAGCGGCCATACAGCTCTTGAGAACAATGATTTGTCGTAACTGTGGTACAGAGAATCCGGCTGGTAGCAAGTTCTGCAATAACTGTGGAGCCGGCCTGCACCCGGACGCCAATCAGATTTGTCCTAATTGCCAGACCCCCAATTCTGAAGACCTGCTTTACTGCGACAACTGTGGGACGCGCCTGGCAGGTGAACACCTGCCAGAGGAAGATACCGGTCAAGATCCAGCCGAATCTTCTACTGGCAGTCGCTCGGAACCCTTCTCGCTGCCGGCTCGACCGTCCGGACAGACAGCCGATTTGGAACTCAGTGGTGAAATCCCCGATTGGCTGAAGACCGGGGAAGGTGCTGAGAGCGAGGCAGAAAAAGAGACAACATCCCCCGCAGAAGAAGGCGAACAGCATCTGCCTGAGTGGGCCCGTGCCGCCCAGGAGCGGGGCGAAGGTTGGGAAGACAAAGAAGCGCCCACCCTTGATGAGGTCAGTGGGGATCACTCTCCGGCCGATGATCTTCCGGTCTGGCTCATGGATGAAGAGACATCCGAAACGATCTTTACCAGAGACAAGAGCACAGACGAGTTATTTGAAGCCTCAGGAGAGGCAGCAGCGGGCGAGGAAAGCCAAACGGGTCAGGAGGACCTGCCCGGATGGCTTCAGGGTCTGGCAACTGACACCGGCCCGGGTACAGGTGACGCACCGGCCCCGCGGCAAACACCGGCAGAAGATTCTGAGATACCTGATTGGCTCGCTGATTTAGATGCCGAATCGCCAGCCGGAGGCGATGCAGAAGATACAGATGATTGGGAAGAGGCCGGCCCGGCAGCAAAGCCCGCAGAAGCAATCCCCGATTGGCTGGCAGAGCTGGAAACCGGCGCAGAAGATATGGTGGAGAGTGAACGGGGACCAGCCGGTATCGAGGAACCAGCCGGACCGATTCCTGATTGGCTGGCTGATGTGGAGACCGCTGCGGAAGGTGCGGAGGAGATTGAACCGGCAACCGGGGATGTCGAGGAGCCGGTCGAAGAGGTTCCCGATTGGCTGGCCGGCGTAGAAACAAGTGCAGAAGACGCGGAGGAGATTGAACCGGCGACAACGGGTATGGAGCAACCGGCAGAAGAGATTCCCGACTGGCTCGCAGACCTGGAAGCGGGAGTCGACGATTTTGAATTGCCGCCAGAGGAAGAAATGGCTGACTGGTTGGCAGATCGGGATGAGGATGCCGGCGAGGCAACTGCCGGGGAGCAGACTGAATGGCTCTCCGAACTGGAGACCTTTGAAGAGGCACCGGGTGCAAAAGAACCTGCTTTTGAAGATATCGAAGAAACGACTCTGGACTGGTTGAGTGACCTCGACACCGAGACAACCGCTGAAACGGAACCGGAAGAAAGCGCGGGCGAAGTCGAAACGGAAAGCGCCGAACCGGAAGCGTTAGAGTGGCTTACGACTCTTGAAGAAGAACCGGCCGGTGATGAGGAAATACCCGCCCCACTGTCATCCGAGGCGGAACGCGTCCCTGGCTGGCTCGCCGGCCTGGAGCCCGAAGAGATGAAATTTGCGCCGGCAGACGAGGTAGACGCCCTCGCCGGCGACGAGGAGACCCCAGATTGGCTCTGGGAAGACGGGGAAGAAGAAATCCCGGCTGAAGTCGAAAACGAAGATGAATTTCCCGAGTGGCTACGGGGCGAGCAAGAAGCGCTATCTGAAGCGAAAGCGGCACCCGATGAAACTGAACCACCCCAGGACACCGGCATAGGAGACCTGGACGCCGGTGAGATCCCCAGTTGGTTGGCAGGAACAGAGGCAGCACCCGGACCGACGCTGGCGGACGAGCAAGAGAAGCCAGAAACGCCACCGGCGGCGACCGAACCGTCCGGCGAAGAAGGCCCGGCAGATAAGGAGGTCGACGATTGGCTTAGCGCGTTGGGCGAGGCAACCGGTGACGAAGAAGAGACCTTGTCTCTTGGGGCGACGCCCGCATCAGAATTACCCGGCTGGCTCCGCGAGATGGCCCCACCTGACACCGGCCCTCTCACTCCGGCTGACGAAACTGCTCCGGCGCCGGATGATCTCGACGAGTTCCTGGGCGATCTGGACGATGAGGACGAGCTCCCTGAATGGTTACGAGGGGTCGAAGCCCAACCGGCGCAAGAGGCTGCGGTTGACGAACCGGATATCGATATCGGGCCGCAGGTGGAGCAGACAGAAGACGACAAAGCCTTATCTGACTGGCTTTCCGACTCAGAATTTTTCGATGAAGCCTTCGCCCGCCCCCGCCGTCCGGAATCCGTGGAGAAAGCGCCAGAAGAAACCCGGCCTACCGATCCGGAACAAGAGCCTGAGGAAACGCTCTCTGAGCCCCATGTCCCGGCCGATGATTTACCGGAGTGGCTTGGCGATGTAATGGGGGACATGGACGAGGCAGAATCGTTCATGTTCGAGGAGGAGGCAGAAGATACAGTTCTGCCACTTCCTGCCAAAGACGCTGAAGAAACGTACGGAACTGGGGAGGAGTACGCTGACTGGTTCGAGGACAGTCAGCCGGCTGCAGAAGATGCAGATCGTGAAGCCGAGCCGACACCGCTGGCAGAATTGCCGGAGTGGCTGCGTCCACCCGGTGAACTTGAAGGCGTCTCTCTGGAAGAAGGTGATCGGTGGGGCGATCTGCTGGACGAGTTCCCTCCCGCCGAGGACCCGGGCCAGAGATTAGGTGAAGCAGAAATCCCTGAGTGGCTTGAGGCGTTGAAGCCCCGCGACCTGGTCGAAGGAACAGAAGATATCCCAGAGGCCGAGGAAGAAGAAACCGTCGGCGCTGGTCCCCTGACGGGCCTGCGCGGGGTTATTGAGATAGAGCCAATCATTGCTGAGGAAAGAGCAGCCGAACGCATTAGCGGATACACCGTTAACAAAGAACAACAGCAACAGGCGACCCTGCTGCGCCAGCTTGTCCAGACGGTACCCCAGCAAGCGGTACCCGTTGGAACAGAACGGGTTAGCAGCGCCTCTCCCTTATTGCGGATATTGCTCGTGTTGCTCTTGCTGGCTGCGATTCTGCTCGGATTCTTCTTCCCCGATCTGATCGAAATTCCCTCCGCCACCCCTGAATTGGAACAAGCCCGCACCCTCGTGGCAGAGGCAGCGCCCCGGCCGGTGCTCGTCGCTTTCGACTATACACCCGCCATGGCCGGTGCCCTGGATGCCCACGCTACTCTGCTCCTGGAAGAAATAGCCGGCGCTGGCAGTCCAGTATTGTTTGCCAGCCAATCTGCCGCCGGCCTGGCCCTGGCCGAGCAGAAGGTAACGGCTACATCAGGCTTGAGTAGCCGCCGTGTTGGCTACCTGCCGGGCAGCGCAGTAGGTTTGCGCCGCCTGGCACCCTGCCTCCGGGCAGAAGCGGCATGCCAGACTATCTACGGCGCATCTTTGAGCGCAGAGACCACCGCTGACCTGGCCGATACTGCCCTGGTTGTCGTCCTGGCCGGCGATCGGGAAAGCGCCATCAATTGGATTGAGCAGGTAGCAACCACTTCCGGCAAGCCCATGCTGGCCGTCGTTCCCCAGGCTGTTGCGCCGGTAGCCGCTCCCTACTACAGTAGCGGACAACTTGCCGGGCTCCTGAGTGAGCCGGCGCCGGCCGTGACCGCTGCCCGGGTCTCTGACTCCCCTGACACACCTGACGCAGTTGGAAACCAGGCAACCGCCGTAGCATTGGGTCAATGGCTCGTCATCGGACTCCTGTTGGTCGGCAATCTCATCTATTTCGTCCGCGGATCCGTGCGCTCCCGTACAGGTCGCTCCCGCTCAAGGAGTGTTCCATAATGAATGTCGATGTGCTTGGCCTGGTAATTGGGCTGCTTTTGACTTTGTTCATTTTCAGTTACCTCTTGGGGGATAACTGGCTTTATCGGCTCGCCGTTCATATTCTGGTTGGTGTCAGCGCCGCTTACGCTGCCGTGATTGCGGTTGATGAACTGCTTATTCCGGTTTTCAATCGTCTGCAGGCGAATCCCACAGCCCCCGCTAGCCTGCTCTGGCTGCCTCCGATAATCTTGAGCCTCTTGCTGCTCTTCACCTGGATCCGGCCGGTGACCTGGTTGGGCAATAGCAGCGTCGGCTTGCTGGTAGGCGTGGGTGCCGCCGTCGCACTCGTCGGGGTAATAACCGGAACCCTTATTCCCCAGATGTTGAGTGCCCCGGGTGATGGCGTCTTGTGGCAACTCCTTGTCGCCTTGCTTACCATTTCCACGTTGCTCTACTTCCAATTCACCAGCCGCGAAAAAGACGGTGAGCGTGTCCGCTCGCTGCTACACCGCGCTATTGCCGGCATGGGCCATGCGCTTTTGATGATTACCTTTGGCGCGCTCTTCGCCGGCGCGCTTACCACCAGCCTTGTCCTGCTGACCGGCCGCCTCAGTTACTTCGTCGGCGGGGTCATGGAATTCGTGGATATCTTCGTGCCATGAGCGAAATCGACAGCGCCCCCACAGACCACTCATCATTCTTAGTCGCTGACTGCGGCAAGTCAGTGACCACTGTAGCTCTGTTTGATGCCGTGGACGGCATGTGCCGTCTGGTTGCCCGCGCTGCCGCCCCGACGACAGTAGGCGCGCCCTGGTCGAATATTATTGTCGGGATCCAACAGGCGCTCAAGCAGATTTCGGAGGTAACGGGCCGCATTCTTCTTTCAGAACACGGCGAGCTGATTATGCCCGCGCGGACAACGGGTGCCGGTGTTGACCACTTTGGCGCAACAATCAGTGCTGCCCCCCCGCTACGCACCGTGATCGCCGGTCTGCTGCAGGACGTCAGTGTCGCCAGTGCCCGCCACGCACTCCACACCATTTATGCCGATGAAATCCACACCTTCAGCCTGGCCGATAATCTCACCGAACAGGAACGCATAAACGCACTGCTCGAAGCGAAACCTGAATTGATCCTGCTGACGGGAGGTACGGATGGAGGTGACAGAGGTCGCCTGCGCGAGCTCGCCGAGACAATTGAGGTAGGCATCAACCTTCTTAACGGCAGCCAGAAAACTCACGTCGTCTTCGCCGGCAATCGCGCGATGCGGGAGGAAGTGACAAAGCTCCTGGAGAAGAGTGCCGCGTACCAGGTAGCCGACAATGTGCGTCCCACTCTCGAAACGGAACAGTTGGCGACAACAATCGATATCCTCGGCGACCTTTACCAATCACTGAAGATAGAGAATTTGCCCGGCGTGGACGACGTAAAGGCGTGGAGCCCCTACCCCCTGCTCCCGACGGCTCGCGCTTTCTCAGGGATCATTGACTATTTTGCCGCTCTTTATGAGGGCAACGTTGTCGGATTGGATCTGGGTAGCGATAGCCTCTCCTATGCAATCTCTGGGCCACAACAACAGCGGCTACTGGTTCGTACTGATTTGGGAGTCGGTGCGCCTCTGCCCAACCTGCTGAACGAAGTGGAACCGGGAGAGATTGTTAAGTGGATGCCGGTGGAAATCACCTCATCCCAGGTGTACAGCTTTATCCAGGATAAGGCGCTCCATCCTTACACTGTCCCCATGACAGAGAAGGAGCTGTACCTGGAGCAGACCCTGGCCCGTCTTCTGCTAAGGACCGTTCATAATGAGGCGCTGGTAAGCTGGCATTGGCCCGCCCTTCCCCCCCTCGAAATGCTGTTGGTTCGGGGTACCACCTTGGTCAATGCTCCCCGGCCGGGCCAGACTGTCCTGACAGTACTGGATGCCCTCCAGCCGACCGGAATCTTCTCCGTAGCCATCGACAAGTATGGAGTGCTGCCTGCGTTAGGTTGGCTGGCCCTCCATGAACCCCTGGCAACAGTGCAGGCGTTGGAAGGCGGAGCCCTCGTAGACCTCGGTTGGGTTATAGCCCCGGCCGGTCAGGCCGAGCCGGGCAAGCTGGCGCTAAAGATTGTCGTCGACTCCGAACGAAAGGGAAACCTGGAACTAGACGTGACTTCGGGCGAGCTCGAGGTGCTCCCCCTGGCCCCTGGAGAAGAAGCACAACTGACCCTGAAACCCGCACGCAACTTTGATATTGGCTTCGGTCCGGGCCACGGGAAAAAGGTTACCGTCTATGGTGGGGATGTCGGGCTCATCATTGATGCTCGGGGAAGGCCACTCCAGTTACCACAGGACGAAACAGCAAGACGCAGCCTGTTGCGCCAGTGGCATTGGGATATGGGAGGATAATGATTACCCCAAGTCAAACCACCGTCAAACCTCTCATAAAAATCCGGCGTCAGCGGATGCTTCCCCAGGCTGGCGAGGTAATTGTCAGCCAGGGACAACAAGTCTCGCCGGTCCAGGTGGTCGCCCGCACTTCCCAGCAAAAAGGGTTTACGGTGATTCCGGCAGCCGAGCTCCTGGGCGTTCCGGTAGAAGAAGTGCCCGCGTATCTGCTGGTTGAAGAGGGAACCGCCATCCAGCGCAAAAAACCCCTGTTACGCAAGTCGGGCCTCTTCAATAGCAAGCAGTTTACCTCACCCGTTAACGGCATCCTTTACGAAGTGAGTAAAGGCCGGCTCATTCTACAGCAGACCCCTGACCTTTTTGAGTTGCGGGCAATGCTTCCCGGAAGGGTATACAGCGTGCGTAGTGGCTGGGGGGTCGTCATCGAAACGACCGGTACGCTGATTCAAGCCGTCTGGGGTTCCGGTCGCGAAGGTTATGGTAAAATCCGGGTTGTGACCGATGATCGCGAGCAACCAATCCAGGAGCAGCACATCGACGCTGATGTCAGGGGGGCTATTCTCGTTGCAGGCTATCTGGATCAGCGACAGGTGCTGGAGAAGGCAGCAGCAAATTCGGTGCGCGGCATTATTGTCGGTAGCGTACCGGCAGTGATGGCGCCCCTGCTCCCCAATTATCGCTTTCCGATTCTGGTCACGGAAGGCTTTGCCGGACAGCCAATGGCGCCCACTATTTTCCGGTTATTGCAGCAATCAGAGGAGCGCCAGGCTTCTCTCTTTGGTAATAAAGAAGCTACCCAGGAGAAACGGCCGGAGATTATCGTTTCTCTGCCTGCCGGGGAAGGTGTCGAAGACGTACAACAGACGGCACCCGCCCTCGAGGCAGGACAACAGGTCCGCATTCTGCGCGCACCTTACGCTGGCGAGGTGGGTGAGGTCGTGACCGTGCACCCGTACTCGCGAAATAGTACTATTGGTCTGCGCCTGCCGGGCGCAGACGTATCGCTTGCCGATGGGCAGGTGGTTTTCGTCCCTTATCCTAATCTTGACCTGATCAAGTAGATCCCGAACCTGACGAGGAGGGAAGTATGTCAGAATATTTATTGGAAAATCACAATTCAGAAACAGGCCAGGCCTCACCATTCGTCATTTTGGTGGCGGCGTTACTCTCTGTTCTCGTTCTGGCGCTGCTCTGCACCGGAGGCGTTCTCTACTTCAGGGATGGAGATCAGGCCGAAGGAATCGGAGCAACCAGCACGGCCATTGCCCAGGCTAATGCCACGACGCTGGCCCAGAACGCGCAGGTAACACAGACCATCGCAGCGATGGAGACGGAAGCAGCGCGGCCGACCAACACGCCGACGTCAACACCCCAACCCACCGACACGCCAACGGCAACCAATACGCCGCCGCCGAGCGCGACCCCCACTGAGGAAGCGACGGAGGTGGCAACCGGCGAAGAAACGCCAACGCCCAACATTTTCGGTACCAGCATTTTCGGTGGCACCGGTGATGCCACGGCCGTTCCGGGAGGCGGAGCCGGCACAGGAACCGGCACCGGTGGTGGAACGCTCCCCCAGACTGGTGCTGGCCTGGGTGTAGCCATTGCCGTTGCCTTTGGCATGTTGCTGCTCCTATTCATCGCCCGCCGGTTACGCACCAGCTAAAGCTGTAACCCAGACAACTCCCATATATGGCGTAGCGAGCGGTTCACACCGTTATTCTGGTGTCGTCCGTTGCTGCGCCTTTGTCTTGCCTGCCCTACCCTCAGGTTTCCTACGCGCAGTAGACCCTATTGCCCAGCGCTCTCGATAACACAGCTTACCCGGCATGTGTTATAATCTAGCAAATTCCCATATTGGAATAGGTGCGCAATCGGGCAAAGCGATTTATGGAGAGAAGCGCCACAATCTTATTGGTAGAGGACGACTACGCCATCCTCGACGGTATGGCCGATCTATTGGAGCTATTTGACCTGGATTATGATATATCTGTGTTAAAGGCAACCGATGGCGTCGAAGGGTTACGAGTGATGGAAGAGGCCGCAGAAACGCCCGATCTGATCATCTCGGACATTATGATGCCCCGGGTCAACGGCTTCGAATTTCTGGCAGAGGTTCGGAAGAATCCGGCGTGGGTCCACATTCCATTCATCTTCCTGACGGCTAAGGGGAAGAAAGAGGATATCCTCGAAGGGCGCCGTAGCGGGGCAGAACTCTATATCACCAAACCCTTTGTGAGCGAGGAACTGCTGGAACTGGTTAAGAGCCAACTGGACCGCACCTTCGAGTTACAGAATGTACGCCAGCAGCAACTTGCCGGGCTGAAAAGGAATATCCTGCAGCTTCTCAATCACGAGTTCCGCACGCCTCTAACTTATGTGACTGCCTATTACGAAATGCTGGCTGACAGCCTGGTCAACGTCGAAGATACCGCAACTTTGCAGGAGTATCTCCGTGGCATCCAGGTCGGCTCCCGACGTCTGACCAATCTCGTTGAAGATCTGATTACGATTATGGAAATCAGAACCGGTGAGGCTGCAGCCGCGTACGAGGCAGACGCGCGTCCTCTGGCCGACGTCGGCGCCCACCTGCAGGAGCGGGGTAAGTCACAGGAGGCCTGGGCGACCGAGCTCGGAATTACTATCAACTATCAGATCGAACACAGCCTGCCAACCGTCTACGGCAATCCCACCCTGCTGGCCGACAGCCTGGACCGCCTGATCGACAATGCGATCAAGTTCACCCACGCTCGCCCAGATGGCCCCCGCGAAATCACCCTGAAGGCCAGCAGCAAAGATGATGAAGTCTTGCTCTCCGTCGCCGATACCGGCGTAGGTTTCCCTCCACACATCCGCAATCAGCTTTTCGACCTCTTCTTTCAATACAATCGCGAAACGCTGGAACAGCAGGGCTCCGGAGCTGGCCTGGCCATAGCCAGAGGACTCGTCGATTTACACCAGGGACATATCGAAGTGGAGAGCAAAGTCGGTACCGGCAGTAAATTCACCGTTGTCCTGCCGGCGCACACGGCCGCCAAGGAGGTGATTGCACCCGACGACAAAGCCACTCACACGGCCACCGTGCTCTTGGTGGAAGATGATCCCCATCTACTGGAAGGATTGAAAGAACTCCTCACCTATTCTCATACCCGCTACAACTTGCGCGTGATCACGGCCGAGAATGGCCAGCACGGGCTGGAAGTTCTCCGCCGCCACCAACCTGACGTGATCATCTCCGACGTCATGATGCCCGTCATGGGCGGGTACGAGTTCTTAAAACGTGTTCGTGACAACGCTGCCTGGCTCCAGATACCCTTCATCTTTCTCACCGCCAAGGGGGAGCGGAAAGATATCCATCGTGGCCGGCGCAGTGGGGCAGAAGAATACATCACCAAGCCCTATGATATAGACGAGTTACTGGATCTCACCGTTACCCAACTGGATCGGCATTTTCAGCGCCAGGGTGCACTTAATCAGAATTTTGAAGAGTTAAAGCGAAGCATCCTCAGCATGCTCCAGCCCGACTTCAAGGGACCGCTCAACCTGGTCACCAGCTACTCGCAAAAGCTGGCCAGCGGGCTGGTAAATGTCGAAACCGATGAGGACTTGATCAATTCATTGCATGGCATCCAGGCGAGTAGCGAACGCTTGACCCGCCTCGTTGAAGATTTTATCGCCATGGCTGAGTTTAAAACGGGAGAAGCCGCAACCGCCTTCTCCATGCGCGCTTCACCGGTAGAAAACGTCAGCATGCTCCTCTATGAAGCCGCATACGAGAAGCAAAATAAAGCACAGAAGACGAACGTCAGCTTCGCCTATGAGCTGGAACACGACCTACCTGCTGTCATCTGTGATCGCGAGCAACTGTTGAATGCCTTTAAGCGCCTGATCGAGATCATGCTCCTGGTTTGCCCATCCGATCCACCCACACAGGTTCATTTTGCCAGTGAGGGGGAAGGAAAGCATGTCTCTCTAACGATCCGTAGCCAACGTTCACTCCTTTCTTCTGCAGTCGCCCGCCGCATCATGAATTATCTCGAAGAAACAGAAGAAAGCATACTGGAACTAGCCAATTACGGTCCGACACTGACCGTGGTCAAGAACGTGATATCATTACATAAAGGTCAGATCTGTTTGCACTACCAGAAGGAGCGCGAAATGCGCTTTCAAATTACGTTACCCGTTCACTGGCCGGGAGAATCATCAGCGCCGGCCTAAGCTGGGCAGAGCCGCTGCAATCGCACCGGTCCCATTAATCGATAGTTTCACAAGGAGACAAAAATGGCCACTCTCTTAGAAAAAACCCAGACGCTCATCTCGGCTAATCTGCACGCTATGGTCGACTCAGCCCTTGAGGCAAACTCAGTTGCCGTGATGAAGCAATATATCCGCGACGCCGAGAACAATCTGGCAGAGCTCGAAGACGCGGCAGCCACTGTTGGCGGTGAAGTAAAAACCCTTGAGCGGAAGTACAAGGAGTACAAAAAGAAAGCGGATCAACTGGATCGCAATATCGACACCCTCCTGATGCAGGGTAAGACAGACCTGGCCCGCGCCGCCCAGAATGAACTGAATACCAACCGTCGCCTCCAGGAACAGTACCATGAACAATGGGTGCGGCAACAGCGTGAATACGAGGCGCTAAAGAATGCCCGCCTCAAATTGCAGGCTAAGCTGACCACCATCCGCCAGGAGCAAAAAGAGCTGGAAGCCCTGCTCGAACTGGCCAAGTCGAAGGAGGCAACCGTCAAAGCGATCAAGAGCCTTGACGACCTGATGGGTGTGGGCGACAGTGATATTGCCCGCATGGGTGAATCGATCCGCAGCCGTCTGGATAAAGCCAGCGCTTACAGCGAAATGTATGCTGCCGATTTGGATAGCCAGATGGACGAGGCACTGGGTGCGTCCGAAATTGACCTGCAATTGGAAGAGCGAAAGCGTCGTCTGGGATTAAGTGAGCCTGCTGTGGAGGAAGAAGAAGAGGAAGAGGAGAGCGCCGGAGCGCTCGGCGAGTAAACCATCGGCTGGACTCTGCGCGGGTCCTGCTGCCGGAACATCCTGCTCTCGGGCAAGAAGCAACAGATGCCATGAAAGTGGATCCCGTTGGTTACCGGGGCACGTCTCGCTACGACGATGTCTGGAGTCGGGACGTAGAGATCTGTCCCTACTGCGCCTGCGAGCTCGCCTACGAGGACGAACAATGCCCTCAATGTACACGCTCCCTGGTTTCCTGGCACTTCCGCTACGAGCAGCCCGGCGCCAACCTGCATATTCTCTGGGTATTACTCGGAGGCCTGGGGCAATTATATCTGATCAACGGTATCCTCGACGTGCTCCTCGGCGGTCGTTTTCCGCTCGTGATTCTGCATGTTCTGCTTACGTTGGTCTTTTTCGGCCTGGCGCTTGCCGTTTATTACCGGCAGGCATGGGCTCACCAGGGCACCATCGTCATTGTCCTGATCCTGCTCTTCCTGCGGGTGATTAACATCCTGGGGCTCACCGAAAACTTTCTGCCGGATCCCGCCGATCCGCTGGAAACGCTCTTTATCAGCCCGCTCTTAAACTTTGTACTGGACGCCGTAGACGTGATGCAACTGGTCGCGCTCACCCTGGCCCTGCTCTGGGCCGCTCTGTTAACCGGTCCCGATTTCGAACGCAGGAAATCCCGGCAACGGGCCCGCGTGAGCAGGCAACTCCAGGATCCATCCAGCTTTTACGTGGCGGGCCGGGATCATGCCCGGCGCGGCGAATGGGCTTCGGCGGTCCTACACTGGCAGCGCGCAGTAGCCCACGCACCGGCGAACCGCCACTATCATCGCCGCTTGGGTCAGGGCTATGCTCGTCTGGGATACCTTGAACGAAGCGCGGATGCACTGCGCACCGCGCGCAGCCTGACCTCCGACCCGGATGAGAGGCGACAGGTAGAACAACTATTGGCACGGGTTCAACGGCAAAGCAAAGCCGCTGGCCCTAATGAGAAGCATGACAAGTAAAGCTCGCAAATCACTAGAAGAACGCGCCCAGCAGGCAATCCTCCAATACGCCTTTTTCCGGCCGGAAAGCGCTGTGGTCCTGGCGATCACGTTGCTCCTGGCTGCCCTCGCCGGGATGGCCGGGCTCGACTCGGTCGAGTTTCCCGCCTTCCTCGAGACCCTCTTCTCCTATCTGCCCTGGTTTACCTGGCTTGGTGGAGGCCTGTTGGGAGAGGCCGCCCTCGTCTACAGTAGCCTTACCGACCCGGAAGCCCACCGGCGCGTTGTCGCCGCCATGTTAGCAGACGAATTCGAACCGGAGCGGTTGCGCAATCCCTGGTTGCAGCAGCAGGTGAACGAAGCCTTTGAGTATCGCAGCCGGATTACAGCAGCCATTCGCGAACGGCGAGAAAGCGTGCTCAAGGATCACCTTACCGGCACGGCCACCCAGCTGGACGAGTGGCTC
>Ga0207752_1000214_pt1 | contig 27224 bp, 20 predicted proteins | sample Pon2CUnioCityCA_6_FD_187272 | JGI IMG/M metagenome (GOLD analysis project Ga0207752, IMG submission 187272) | Marine sediment microbial community from Union City, CA, USA - Pond 2C Sediment 2 (SPAdes) | ecosystem: Environmental > Aquatic > Marine > Intertidal zone > Salt pond sediment ... | reverse complement strand
CTCCCAGGGACGCTACCCGCTGTTCCCCGCGGGCGCGGGGATGAACCGGACATGCCCGACGCGATTGATCCTGAGAGCGGCGTCCCGACTACAACGATCAAGGCAGAGGTTGTCGCACAGCTTGGCGCGATGCACCTGCTATACCCTGATTCACTGATCGATATCGCGCCGACGGCGCATAGATTCATCCAGGAGATGCTTGATGCTTATCAAACTGAGTCGCGAGGAAGTAGCAATGTGGAGCTACAGGAAGAAGTTCGGCCACGGCGTTCCGATGTGGGCGACGCTGCAGCATTCTCCAGAAGTTCTGACCGAGATGGCCGAAGCGGCGGTCAAGGCCGGCAAGCCGGTGCCAGAGTGGGCGGCGCAGAAGCCGGGCCAGAAGGAGGGCAGCGCGCTGTAACCGATACGCCGCAGTTCAAGAATTGGTTCGGTGACAGCAGGGTCGTTGACGAGAACGGCGATCCGCTGGTGGTGTGTCAAGTCCCGCCAGATTGCACGGCCGCTTATGAAACAGCTCCGGCCTATTGCGCTGCCAGGATTTAAGGCACTCGATCGGTGTCGAGTGTTGCAAGGCCCGCTGTGGAATGTATTGGTTGTAGAGCCTGACGTATCGGCTGAGCGTGTCGTGCAGATGTTCCCCTGAACGGAACCTGTGGGTGTTGAGCAGCTCGCTGATGCGGCCGTTGAAGCGCTCGATCATGCCGTTGGTTTGCGGGTGTCCGGGTTTGATCAGGCGGTGCTCGATAGCGTGCTCGGCACAGACCTTGTCGAAAGCGTGGTTGCCGGTGGGCTGGCGCTGTCCGGTGGCGCAGAAGCGGTCGGAAAACCGCTTGCCATTGCATGCAAATTTTTTCAGACACCTCTCACCTGATCCCACAAAAAAAGCCGGCCACAAAGGGCCGGCTCGAAAAACCGCGCGGCGGGGGATAAGCCCACCACACTCAACGGCACAAACTCAGAACAGCCCTTCGATCTGGCCATCCTTGTTGACGTAGATTTTCTCCGCTGCCGGCACCTTGGGCAGGCCGGGCATGGTCATGATATCGCCGCAGATGACCACCACGAAACCGGCGCCGGCGGACAGGCGCACGTCGCGGATCGGCACCACGTGGTTGGATGGCGCGCCCTTGCAGTCCGGGTCGGTGGTGAAGGATAGCGGCGTCTTGGCGATGCACACCGGCAGGTCGCCGTAGCCGTCGTCCTGCAGCTTGCTGAAGGCGTTGCGCACGCGCTGATCGGCGATGATGCCCTGCGCGCCGTACAGCTCCTGGGCGATGGTGCGGGCCTTGTCCCACAGCGGCAGGCTGTCTTCGTAGAGGAAGCGGAACTGGCCCGGCTCTTCGTCGATCATGCGCACCACTTCGTTGGCCAGGTCCATGGTGCCCTCGCCGCCCATGGCCCAGTGATCGCACATAATCGCGCGGGTATCGATTTCGGCACAGAGCTGGCGCAGCAGATCAACTTCTGCGTCGGTGTCGGCACTGAAGCGGTTGATAGCGACCACCACCGGCACGCCGAACTTGCGGGTGTTTTCGACGTGGCGGGCGATATTTTCGAAACCCTTCTTCAGCGCGTCGAGGTTTTCTTCCTTCAGCTCGGCCAGTTCGGCGCCGCCGTGCATCTTGATCGCGCGAATGGTGCCGACGATGACCGCGGCATCCGGGGTCAGGCCGGCTTTGCGCATCTTGATATTGAAGAACTTCTCCGCACCCAGGTCGGCGCCGAAACCGGCCTCGGTGACCACGTAATCGGAAAGCTTGAGTGCGGTGCTGGTGGCCAGTACCGAGTTGCAACCGTGGGCGATGTTGGCGAACGGGCCGCCGTGGACAAAGGCCGGGGTGCCTTCGAGGGTCTGCACCAGGTTGGGCTGGATGGCATCTTTGAGCAACGCGGTCATCGCGCCCTGGGCGTTGATGTCGCGGCAGTAGACCGGGCTGCGGTCGCGGCGATGGCCGACGACGATGTTGCCGAGACGCTCCTGCAGATCGTCGAGGTTGCGCGCCAGGCAGAAGATCGCCATCACTTCGGAGGCCACGGTGATGTCGAAACCGTCGGTGCGCGGGAAGCCGTTGGTGACGCCGCCGAGACCGTTGGTGATCTCGCGCAGGGCGCGGTCGTTCATGTCCACCACGCGCCGCCAGGTGATGCGGCGGCGATCCATGCGCTGGGCGTTATCCCAGTAGTTGTGGTTATCGACCATCGCCGAGAGCAGGTTGTGCGCGGCGCCGATGGCGTGGAAATCGCCGGTGAAGTGGAGGTTGATATCCTCCATCGGCACCACCTGCGCGTAACCGCCACCGGCGGCGCCACCCTTGACGCCGAAGCAGGGGCCGAGGGACGGCTCGCGCAGACAGATGCTGGCATTTTTACCGATGCGGCGCAGGCCATCGCCGAGACCGACGGTGGTGGTGGTCTTGCCCTCGCCGGCCTTGGTCGGGCTGATGCCGGCGACCAGGATCAGCTTGCCGTCCGGGCGATCCTGCACCGAATTGATGTAATCCAGGGAGATCTTCGCCTTGGTGTGACCGTAGGGCAGCAGGTCCTTCTCCTCAATACCGAGGCTGCCGGCGATCTCCCGAATCGGCTGGATCTCGGTTTCGCGGGCAATCTGGATATCGCTCTTCGGATTCTTGTGCTGTTCTACGGGCATGATGCTGGCTCCTCGTGGGAATGTGGTGCTCGTTGGACTGCCGATTTTTGTCAAATCGCGGGATTCGGGTGGGCGCAATGGTGGGCCAAGCCGGTGGAAAAAAACGGTTGCCGTGCGACCCCAGCTAAAAAAAATGCGACATGTGCAGCGCCGCGTGGAGATAAGCCAAGAGTGGTAGTTGCAGCGGCGTCGGCGGAGCTGCCCGCGCGGCGATCAGCGATGATGGCATCCCGCAGCAGCCCTCAGCTGAATTGCCGGCCGGCGACAAGCAACGGAAAACCAGCCATGAGCAAAACCGAGATCGCAACCACCGCCAGCGGCGCCTGCCTGTGCGGCGCGGTGCGCTACAGCGTCCGCGGCGAACTGCGCGACGTGGTCAATTGCCACTGCAGTCAGTGCCGGCGCAGCCACGGCCACCACGCCGCCTACAGCTCCGTAGCGCTGGCGGATCTGCAGATCGAATCCGACGGCGGCAGCGATGGCGACGCACTGCGCTGGTACACGGCGCCGGATCGCATCGCCCGGCGCGGCTTCTGCCAGTATTGCGGCGCCAGCCTGTTCTGGGCGCCGCTGGGCGAGCCACGGGTAGCGGTCGCCGCCGGCAGCCTCGATCAACCCACCGGACTCACCACCGTGCGCCACATCTTCACCGCCGACATGGGCGACTACTACGAAATCAGCGATAGCCTCGAACAGCTGCCGCGCGGCCACGCCGGGTAGCCTCGCCAGCGCATGGGCGAGCGGCAAAAGGGCCGCCGAGCCGGTGCCCGGCGGCCCCCCTTTGCGCCCTCTTTCCGGTGCGGCCCTTTGCGAACCGCTGCCGGCCTCAGGTGGCCTCAGGTGGCCTCAGGCGGCCTCAGCGGCGAAATGTGCCTCGACGCCGGCCATCACCGCGTCGCGATCGAACTCGGCGCCCATTTTCAGCATCGCATCGGCGAAGCGGCCGACGATGTCGGCGATCGCCGCGGCGGTCAGCTGGTTGAGGATGCCGATGCGCACCTGCACCGGCTCCGACAGGGTCGGCCAGATGCCGAAGCCCTCGGCGCGGCAGGCGCCGACCAGTTCCTTTTCGCGGCCGGCCAGATCGCCCGGCAGATTGAGCACCACCAGGCTGGTCATGTTGGAAGTCACCTCGCAGCCCATCCGCTGCACCGCCTCGCGCAGCACCTTTTCACAGGCGGCGTAGTCGGCGGCCTTCTGCGCGCGGCCGTGCTGCAGCAGCAGGCGCAGCGCCTCGTGGAAGGAGGCCACCGCATAGCCGGAGTGGGTGCGGTGATAGCTGCCGGCGGCGATATCTTCGCCGTCGGCGATGCCCCAGTGGCGCGCTTCGAGGATCGGGTGATGCACGTAAGTGTGGCAGCCGCGCTCGCGGACGATGGCGATCGCCTCATCGCGGAAGCTCACCGGGGCGTAGGTCAGCGGCAGCGCCAGCACGCCCTTCTGCGGGCAGGATGCCCAGATGCCCACCGCCGGGTAGTCGTCGATGTCGAAATCGGCGATGCCCAGGCTGGAGACCGCATCGACTATGCCCATCGCGCCGTGCTTCGCACAGGCATCGTTGAAGCCCTGCAGATCGTTGATCCGCCCGCTGCCGGTCTCCCAGTGCGCCATGAAGGCCCACATCGGCTTGTGCTCGGCGAGGGCTTTTTCGACGATCTCGCCGCTCACCGACTGGCCGTGCGGCACGTTGACAATCGTCACGCCGGCCGGCTGCGGGTCCAGCGAATTGGCCGCCAGCTCCTCGCGGGTCGCAGCCTTCATGCGGATGGTCAGGCCATCGAGGCCGCTGAAAGTGCCGTTGACGAAAGCCACCACCCTGTCGCCGGGCAGGATCGGGCTGAGGGCGCAATCCAGCCCGCTGAAACCGGTGCCGCCGACGCCGAAGGTGTAGCTATTGCCGGTGCCGAACAGCGCGCGCAGCATCTGCTTGGCCTCGACCATGCCGCGCAGCACATCGGCCTGCATGTGATCGGCCACGCCGGCGCGGGCGAAGCTCTCCAGCACGCGCGGATCGGTATTGCCCGGGCCGGGGCCGGCGGCCAGCGTATCGGGGATCTCCAAACGGGGGAAAATGCTCATCTCGCTTGCTCCAGAAATTGCTGTCAGCGCGCCGCGGGCCGATCTGGCCGCCGCCCTCTGTGGCGCGTCGAGAAATGCATGTGGTTGAGCGCGACCCTAGCTGATCGGCCGGTAGAAAATTTGGGTCAGAGCGACCTGCGCTTGCGTGGATTGCACTTTTGCGGCGCAAATCCGCGCCACTTGACGGCCGGTGCCGGAGGTTAGTGGAGAGCTGGAGAGGGGCGGTGGCGCCGCCGCGGCGACGCCACCGGGGCGGCCGATCAGCCGCGGTAGACGGGGTACTCGGCGCACAGTGCGGAGACCTTCTGCGCCACCGTGGCGATGGTCGCCTCATTGTTGATGTCATCGAGCACATCGCAGATCCAGTGGGTGATCTGCACCGCCTCGGCATCCTTGAAGCCGCGGGTGGTCATCGCCGGCGAGCCGATGCGCAGGCCGGAGGTGACGAAGGGCGACTGCGGATCGTTGGGCACGCTGTTCTTGTTCACCGTGATGTGCGCGCGGCCCAGCGCGGCGTCGGCGTCTTTACCGGTGATGCCCTTGTCGATCAGATCGAGCAGGAACAGGTGGTCGTCGGTGCCGTTGGAGACGATCTTGTAGCCGCGCTCCTGAAAGGTGCTGGCCATCGCGCGGGCATTGGCGATGACCTGTTTCTGGTAGTCGCCGAAGGACGGCTCCAGCGCCTCTTTGAAGGCCACCGCCTTGGCGGCGATGACGTGCATCAGCGGGCCGCCCTGAATGCCCGGGAACACCGTGCTGTTGAGCTTTTTCTCGATCTCCGGGTTGGCGCGCGCCACGATCAGACCGCCGCGCGGACCGCGCAGGGTCTTGTGCGTGGTGGTGGTGCAAACGTCGGCGATCGGCACCGGGTTGGGGTACAGGCCGGCGGCGACCAGACCGGCGACGTGGGCCATATCGACGAAGAAATAGGCGCCGACCTGATCGGCGATGTCGCGAAAGCGCTGCCAGTCGACGATCCGCGAGTAGGCGGAGAAGCCGGCGACGATCATCTTCGGCTTGTGCTCGCGGGCCAGCCGCTCGACCTCGGCGTAATCGATGTCGCCGTTCTCATCGAGGCCGTACTGCACCGCGTTGTAGATCTTGCCGGAGAAATTGACCTTGGCGCCGTGGGTCAGATGGCCGCCGTGGGCCAGGCTCATGCCGAGAATGGTATCGCCCGGATTGACCAGCGCCATGTACACGCCGGCGTTGGCCTGCGAGCCGGAGTGCGGCTGGACGTTGGCGAAGGCCGCGCCGAACAGCTGCTTGGCGCGCTCGATGGCCAGCACCTCGACCTGATCGACGTACTCGCAGCCGCCGTAGTAGCGCTTGCCCGGATAGCCCTCGGCGTACTTGTTGGTCAGGCAGGAACCCTGCGCTTCCATCACCCGCGGGCTGGTGTAGTTTTCGGAGGCGATCAGCTCGATGTGATCCTCCTGGCGCTGGGTCTCGGCCTGGATGGCCGCACTCAGCTCGTCATCAAAACCGGCGATGCGGTCGTCTTTGCTGAACATCAAAGGTCTCCTCGACCGGCCCGGGCCGGCACTGTCATCGATAGCTGGATTTCGCCTGCGGCGGCTGCGCTGTGCCGACTGTCAGATCTGCCGCGGCGCGCCTCTGGGCCCGCCGGGGCGGGGGGCGCGAAGGGTGTCGTTAGGCTGCGGCAGGGGCATCACCCGGTCGGCGGACGGCGCGTGGATAGCGGCTTTTAGCATACCGTCCGGCGGCGGGGAAACTTTTCCGCACGCCGACTTGTGATTGCCGCCAAGCGACCGCGGCCGGCCGGCAGCCTGCGCTACTTACTGCAGCTCCGGCAACTGGTAGCGGGAGTAATCGGGCAGCGCGAACAGCGCCGTATCGACCTCGCGCTCGGGGTTGAAATCGATCAGCAGGCGGCGCCGGCCATCGTCGCGGCGCCACTCGGCGACCGGAAAGCCGGCGGCGTGGCGCATCGCCACAGCGTGGATATTGTTGGCCAGAAAGCAGTCGCCGCGCAGCGACTCCGGGGTCACGCCGAGGCGCGCGAAATTGTTCGCCGCCACCGCCAGTCGGTACTCGCGCAGCGCCGCGGCGGCATCGTCGAGCAGGCCGGGCGCGGCGCTGAAGCCGCCGCAGTCAACGCCGTTGGCGCGCAGCCGATAGCTGCTCACCGCCACCCCGCCGACCGCCGGCGCCCCGTCCGGCAAGCGCTCGCGGACCAGTCCCAGCGCGGCCGGCACCTTCGGCAGCGGCGCCGCGCGCGGGATCACCAGCAGGCTGCGATCGGCGCGGGTGGCGTTGTACAAGGTGGCGCTGCGGCGATCGAACAGCAGGAAATCGCCATCGCCATCGCCATCGCCATCGCCATCGCCATCGCCCGCTACGGCAGCGGCTGCGCTGGCAGCATCCTCCCAGCGCAGCCAATGCTCGCTGATCAGCACCCGGCTGCGCCAGCTGCCGACACCCGGCTCGAACTCTTCGAACCACAGCTCGATGGCCCGCTCGGTGGGCCGCTCGGCGCGCGAAGCCATCGGCGCAAGCAGAGAAAAAGCCAGCAGCAGCACCGCGGCCGGCACCACAACACGGCGCGGTTCAGGCATCGTAGGCATCCATCTGCGCATTGAATTCACGCTCCAGAGCGATGAGATCGTCGATCTCCAGTTGAGTAAAACCGGCCTGCAGGCGCGCCACCTCGTCGAAGGGACCGGCCAGATAGCCGCGGCTGTGCTCGCGCAGCAGGCGGCGAAAAGTCTCGCGCGGCTCCAGCTGGCGGCGCGCGCACTGCTGGCGGAACCAGCGGTTGCCGATCGCCACGTGGCCGATCTCGTCGCGCTGGATCAGGGCCAGTATCTCCACCGCGCGGGCGTCGCCGGCGGCGCCGACACGCTGCATGATCCCCGGCGTCACGTCCAGCCCGCGCGCCTCCAGCACGCGCGGCACCAGCGCCATCCGCACCAGCGGGTCGAAATCGGTCTTCAGCGCCATCTCCCACAGGCCGTTGTGCGCCGGCAGCGCGCCGTAGTGCGAGCCCAGCGATTCGAGGTGCGCGGCCATCAGCTCGAAGTGCAGCGCCTCTTCGAGCGCCACCCGCAGCCAGTCGCGATAGTAGCCGCGCGGCATGGCAACGAAACGATACAGCGCATCCAGCGCCAGATTGATGGCGTTGAATTCGATGTGCGCGATGGCGTGGTACAGGGCGATGCGCCCGGCCGGGCCACCGAGCCTGCGCCGCGGCAGCTCGCGCGCCGCCACCAGCTGCGGGCGCTCGGGACGGCCGGGGATCTCGATGCGCAGGGCGCGGTGCTGGCGATCGACGCGCAGCTCACCGGCCTGCCAGCGGGCGTCGAGCGCGCGCACCGCGGCGACCTTGGCCGCCGGCTCGCAGCTCATCAGCGCCGCTTGCGCCGCGCGCTGCAGGCTGTCGCGCTCAGCCACGGCCGCCCCCCGCCGGGCGCTGCAACTGGCGGAACAATTCGCGGCTTTTCAACGGCCGCTCGCCCAGATGCGGGCGCAGCATCGCGCGCAACAATGGCTTGGCCTCGCGCAGTACCCGCGGGTCATCGAAACGCCCGGCAGCCAGCGCCAGCAGGCTGCGCCCGGAGACGCACAGCCGCTGGCCGGCCGCCGCCACCGGGCCGCTCTCAACCAGATAGCCGTAGTCGCGATCGGCCACCACCGGCGCGCCGTCGGCGGTGCAATCCAGCGGCGGCGCGTAGCCCAGTCGCTCCAGCAGCGCCAGCTCGAAACGGCGCAGGATCTGCTCGCTGGGCAGTTCGCCGCGCAGCCCGGCGAGGCTCTCGGCGTAGAGTTCACAGACGCCCTCCAGCGGATCGTCGCGCTGCAACAGGCGCAGCAGCAGCTCGTTGAGGTAGTAGCCGCACAGCAGCCGCTCGCCGGCGAGCGGCCGCCAGGGTTCGGCCTCCTCGACACCGGTCAGCGTGCGCAGTTCGCCGCGGCCGCTCCACGACAGCAGCAGCGCGCGCCAGGGTTCGAGCAGCGCGCGCCGCGATGAGCGCTTGCCGCGCACGCCGCGAGCGACGATGCCGACGCGGCCGTGCTCGGCGCTCAACACCTCCAGCAGCAGGCTGCTGTCGCGGTAGTCGCGACGGTGGAGTACGTAGGCGGGCTGTAGCTGGACTGCATTCATCGGCAGAACTTGCCACGCCGAAGCCGGCGATGCAGCAGATTTGATGCCGCGGATTCAAGTCCACAGCGCAGATCGGCCCTGGGGAAGCTCTGCAAAACGCAGCGAGCGCAGCCCGACCAAGGCGGAAACAGGCGAAAAAGCGCAGTTTACGCAGGGTAAATGAGCATTTTGAGCCTGTTTCCAACGCTGGCCGGCTAAGCGCAGCAGTTGCAGAGCTTCCCTAGCGATAGCTGCGCATCACCCCGACCAGCACGCCCTGCAATTCGACGCGGTGCGCCGCGTAGCGCATCGGCGCCATGGCGCTGTTATCCGGGATCAGCTCGACCATGAAGCGGTCGTCGCACTTGCCCAGGCGCTTGAGGGTGGCCTCGGAACGATCCACCAGGGCGACGACGATATCCCCCTCGCGCGGCGATACGGATTTGTCGATGATCACCGTGTCGCCGTCGAGAATGCCGGCGTCGATCATCGATTCGCCGGTGACGCGCAGCGCGTAGCGCGTCGGGCCGACGAAAAATTCGGCGAGGTTGAAGCGCTCCTCGCCGGGGATCGCCTCGATCGGCCGCCCGGCGGCGATCTGCCCGAGCAGCGGGATCTCGTAGCGCGACAGGGCTTCGACCTCACCGCCCGGGCCGAGGCGCAGGCCGCGCCAGCCGCGGTGCTCGCGCTGCAGGTAATCCTTGTCGATCAGTGCCTGCACGTGGCGGTGCACGCTGCCGCGCGAGCGCTGGCCCAGGGCGGCGGCGATCTCCGCCAGGGTGGGTGCGCGCTCCTCGCGCTCGAGGTGGTCCCTCACGCAATCGAAGACGCGTTGTTCAGGCTCGCTGAGCATGCTGGTCTCTCCGGCGTGGTTGTCGCGCCAGAGTAGAAAACATTTTGAGAACATTCAAGCGCCACGGCAAACGGCTACGGCTGGCGACGCGAGGCGTCGGGCGCAGAACCGTCGCAGTCGGTTGCGGCTACGATTCACCGTGCGCTTGTAATACCATTCGCGCCCCCGGTCGAGTGCCCGTCGCAACCGCGATCTGCGCGCCCGGCTTCAGCGAGAACCAACCCGGCTTCAGTGAGAGCCAACATGGAACAGCAATACACCGACATCATCCGCGCGCTGGGTGAAGATCTCGACCGCGACGGACTGCGCGACACCCCCAAACGCGCCGCCAAGGCGATGCGTTTTCTCACCCACGGCTATGCGCAGACGCTGGATGAAGTGGTCAACGGCGCGATTTTCGATTCCGATGCCAGCGAGATGGTGATCGTTCGCGACATTGAGCTGTACTCGCTGTGCGAGCACCACCTGCTGCCGTTCATCGGCAAATGTCACGTCGCCTATCTGCCGCAGGGCAAGGTCATCGGCCTGTCGAAGATTGCGCGCATCGTCGATATGTACGCGCGCCGCCTGCAGATTCAGGAAAATCTGACCAAGCAGATCGCCGATGCGGTGGACGCAGTCACCGGCGGCGGCGGCGTCGCCGTGGTCATCGAGGCCAAGCACCTGTGCATGATGATGCGCGGCGTGGAAAAGCAGAATTCGATGATGACCAGCTCGGTGATGCTCGGCCGCTTCCGCAGCGATTTCAATACACGCAGCGAATTTCTGCGCCTGATCAACCGCGGCTGAGCGCCCGCCTCGCTCACGGCCGGCAACCGCAGCGGGGAGATTATCGACCCGTTCCAAGCCAGCCGCTGGCTACGCCACAACCCGAGCGGATAGCGCCACAGCCGACTGCGAGCCGCCGTTACTATGCACCAATAGCCATTTTTTCAAGGATATGCCATCTCCGGCCGCTGCTTTATCTATAATGCCGCGCCCGCCCGCCGCCATGCGGGTTCTCGCAGCACAAAGGATGGCTAGTCCGAAAACTACAGATGGCAGGCAGTCTCAAACATCTATTGCGCCACAGCAGCATCTACCTGCTCGGGAACCTGCTCAACCGTCTCGGCGCTTTTCTATTATTGCCGCTGTACACCAATCTGCTCACCCCGAGCGAATACGGCTCGCTGGAAATTCTCTATTCGCTGACCTCGGTGATGGCGGTGCTGCTCGGCGCCGGTCTGTCACATGCCACGCTGCGTTTCTACTTCGACTACAGCGAACAGCATGAGCGCAACCGGGTAATTATCACCAACCTGCTGGTGAGCAGCGTGTTCGCCATCGCCGGCTGCCTGCTGGCCTTCGCATTCGACGAAAGTCTGACCCTGCTGCTGCTCGACGATATCAACTATCTGCACGCCTTCCAGCTGGCGCTGCTGGTGATCTTCTTCGAGCTGACCGCCGAGGTGCTGTTCGCCTACATCCGCGCCCAGGAGCGCTCGGTGTTCTTCGTGGTGGTCTCGGCCTGTCGCCTGGCGGTACAGCTGGCCGCCACCTGGTACTTTCTCGCCCATCTGGATCGCGGCGTCGAGGGCGTGCTCAACGCCAATCTGTTCAGCGTGCTGGTCACCTGGCTGGGTCTCGGCGTGCTGACCGTGCGCGAGTGCGGCCTGCGCACCGATAGGCGCATCATCAAGCCGATCCTTCATTACAGCCTGCCGTTTGCGGTCAGCGCGCTGATCCTGTCGGTGCAGAGCAATGCCGACCGCTTCATCCTCAAGGAATTCGCAGGCTTCGCCGAGGTCGGCCTGTACGGTCTGGCGCTGCGCTTCGCGCTGCTGCTGCGGTTCTTGCTGGTGGAGCCGCTGTCGAAGAGCTACGGGCCCTATCGCTTCTCGCTGATCGGCAAGCCCGGCGCCGAGCAGTTCCACGCCGCGGTGGGCAAGTATCTGACCGCCGCCGCGGTCTTCGTCGCCCTGGGGCTGTCGCTGTTCGCCAGCGATGTGCTGAAGCTGATGTCCGCCGAAGAGTTCTGGCCGGCGGCCGGGCTGATTCCGATCCTCTCCGTGGGGGTGATCGGCCAGGCGCTGCTGTACTGCTTCCAGACCGGCATCATGATCCAGAAGCAAACCCGCCTGATCATGTACGTGGCGATCGCCAGTACCGGCTGCAACCTGATCCTGATCATCACCCTGATCCCCACCTTCGGCGCCTATGGCGCGGCCTTCGCCAATGCCCTGACCATGGCCTTCACGGTGTGGCTGACCAACCGCGTGTCGCAGAAGCTCTACCAGGTGCCCTACCCCTTCATGGCGATGGCGAAAATGTTCACCGCCGCGGTGCTGATCTACCTGGTCTCTCTGCTGCTACCGGAGATGCACTGGCTGCTGGGAATAGCGGTCAAATCCCTGCTGGCGCTATCCTTCGCCGCCATCGTGATCTGGATGGATCGCGACATCCGCCACGCGGCGATGGTGCTGCGCAACAAGCTGCGCCCGGTGCCGCAGCTGACGCACGCCTCGGTGGGCGCCGCCGCGGTCGATTCCGCGACGGCGATGGCCGCCGGCGCGGACGATGCCCCGGCCCGCGGCGCTGCAAGCCAGCCCCCGGCATCGGCGCCGGCCAGCCCCGCAGCCAGCGAGCGCGCCCAACACTCCAGTGAGCACACCGGCAGGCCCGCCCCCGCCGACGCGAACACTGACAACAGCCCGACGGAGACCGGAATGAGCAATATCCACAGCCCATCCTCCGCAGCGACAGCCACCGATGGTGACACACCGCGAGATCGTTCGACGCAGGCATCGCGCGAGGAGCGCCGGCCCGCTTCCGCCAGTGACAAGGGTGATCGGGGGGAGCGCCCGCAGCGTGAAAAGCGCGAATCGTCGACTCCGGATGGCGCAAAGGATCGTGCGTCGCAGACGCCGCAGAAAAAGCGCAGACCGCCGAAACCGGGCGACAAGCAGGACGTGGATATCCTGCTCTGAGTGGACTGGCCGGCCAGGCTGGCCGGGCCGGCCGGTTCGCACAGACCGGCGCCGGCGCCGGCGCTTCAGACCGATTCGCCGCCGGTTTCCAGCAGGCGCACCATATCGCGCAGCACGCCTTCGGCCAGTTCGTCGGCCCAGGATTCGTGCGATTTGATCGTCCAGTCCAGACGCAACTGCAGGCTGATCAGGCAGGCGGCGCAACGCAGCGGCGTCAGCAGATCGCTGTCGATGCCGAGAATCTCGCTCAGTTCGCCGAGCAGACCGCGATAAAAATCGCGCACTGCCCAGTCCACACTGACCTCGCGATTGAGGGCGAGGAAATTGCGCGCACCGCTCTCATCCTTGTGGTTGTAAGTCACCAGAGTGAAGAAATCGGCCAGCGGCAGGCCCAGCGGCACCGAGCCGTCCCAGTCGATCAGCGCGCACAGGTGGCCATCGCCATCGAACAGCAGATTGCCCATTTTGAAATCGCCGTGCTTGCGCATCAGCGGCAGCTCGCGGCCGATCAGACGCGCACGCAGAGCCCGATCGGCGCGCACCAGCAACTGCCCCACCCGCCCCGGGCAGAACTCGCCCAGCGCCTCGATGTACTGGCCGATCAACTGCGCGTAGCTGTCGTCATCGAGCACTTCGCGGCGCGCATCGCGCAACTGCAGCTCGGTGAACTCGCGGCAACCGCTGCGCGTCATCGCGTCGGCGCGCGGGCCACGGAAGCCGATCTCGCGACCGGGCTTTTTCTCCTCGACGAAGTATTCGTGACCGCGCCAGACGCCGCTGGCGAGCAGCGCCGGGGCGTAGTCGCGCATCGCGCTGGCGCCCAGTTCGCGCAGCGCGCGGGCGTTGGCGCTGGCGGATTGGTGGCCGGCGCGACTGCGCGGCAGGCGGATCACCACATCGCGTCGGGTGTCGCCGGCAACCCCGGCGAGCATCACCGTGACCCCCGGGTTGCCGGCGATCAGGCGCTTGATCTGCAGCGGCTCGGTCTTCTCCCAACGGCAGTAGACGCGCAGCTTTTCATCGCGCACGAAATCATCGAACTGGCGTGGCGCGACGCTGCCGCGCTCGGCGAAGATCGCCCAGGATGGCCAGAAGCGGGTCATCGGCCGGGTGCCGAACAAGTGCTGCTGCAGGCGCGCCGCCACCGAGGCCTTCAGCGGCTCGGCATCGAGCACGCAGTCGCGCCGTACCCAGGCCGGCGCGGGGGTGAAGTCGCGCGCGTAGTTGGCGCGCATGACGAACTCCTCGGCGCTGAAGCCGGCGCGCCGCAGCGCCTGCGTGGCCTCGCCGAGTGCCGCGCGCTGGGCGTTGCGGCCGCGCAGATCAAAACCGCGCCGGAAGCTGCGCGCGTTGTTGTCCGCCACCAGCACGGTGGCGTCGTCGGCCAGCGCGTCGAGCAGTGCGGCGAGCAGGCGATCGGCGCGCAACGGCCTCTCGAGCGCGGCGAGAATACTGGCCGGGCGCAGCGCGAACAGCGCATCGGCGCCGCGCACCGGCAGCTCGCCGGCGAGCAGTGCGTCGATGTCCAGCCGGGCGAAATCGATGTTGTCGACGCCGCGCTCGGCGGCGTGCCGCTGCGCCTGCGCCAGGTAGTCCGCATCCGGGTGCAGGCAGAGCACGCGGGTGTAGTGCTCGGCCAGGCGGCAGCAGAGGTTGGCGTAGTTGTCGTCCAGCACCAGCGCCAGCGAGTTGTCGCGCAGCGGCGGCTGAAAGCGCGGAAACCAGAACATCTGGTCGACGCTGAGGGTGCGCTTGAGGCGCACGTAGCTGGATTTTTCCAGCGTGTCGCCGGTCTCCGGGTCGATCCGCTGCTGCGCCGGCGGCCGCGCGGACGCGGCTTCGTCAGCACTGCCGGGGCTGTGCTCGACCTGTCGCGCCGGGTCGCCTGCCCGCTGTCGCGCCGGATCGCTGCGCGCGCTGCTTTCACCCATCGCCATCTCAGGCAAACAGCGCCGGCAGAGCCAGCGAGGCGGCGAATTGTTCGCGGCAGACCTCGCGCTCCACGTGGACGCGCTTGAGGGCGAACCGCTGCAGCGAATCGAGCGGATTGATCCCGCTCTGGTAGCTCGCCGCGAGGCGATAGTCGCAGCGCTTAACGTGCTCGATGATGCGCTCGTCGTAGGCGTGCGCGCCGCCCACCGGGTAGGCGATCACGTCGCAGGCGGTGTCGATTCGCTGCTCGATGATCCGCTTGGAATCGCCCAGCTCGCGCTCCAGATCCGCATCCGGCACCTGTTTCAGGATCGGGTGGCTGGCGGTGTGCGAGCCGAATTCGATGCCGGCGATGGCCATTTCGCCAACCTGCTCCCAGCTCATCGGCCGGCTGTCGCGGAAACCACCCGCGGGAAAGTCGATGCCGGCGATCTGCTGCAGTTCATCGACCGCCGCGCAGCGAGCGGCGTCCGGCACGCGCTTGAGGCGTTCGAGAAAACTCTGCGCAAATTCGCGCCGCGCAGCCAGCTCGGCGGGGATCGGGAAACTCTGCTGCAGCGCCGGCAGCTCGACATCGCGCCCGCCCAGGTGGTTGATCAGATACACCACCCAGTCGAACCAATAGGTGCGATCACCGCCGATGTAATCGGTGGAGATGAAAATGGTCGCCGGCACACCGTGCCGCTTGAGGCAGGGGAAGGCGTATTCGTAGTTGTCGTCAAAGCCATCGTCGAAGGTGAAGATCAGCGGCTTTTTCGGCAGCTGCTGCCGGCCGTCGAGGCAGTCGATCAACTCGGCGAAGGTGATCGGATCGTAGTTGTCGCGCGCGTGGCGCACCTGCCAGTCGAAATCCTCGGTGCTCGCGCTGATCAGGTCGAGATCGAAGAGAAATTCATCATCGTCCGCCACGTCCAGCACGCGGTGGTAAGCGAGGATTTTGACTTCGCGCGCCGGCTTCGGCCACAGGGCCGATGCCAGCGATAGCGTGCGCGTCGCACACAGTGCGCGGGCGAGGAGTTCCTTTTTGCTCATTCAACAAGCCTTGACAATCAAATGCTGCGGTCGGTGGAGTGGGTCTGGCGGCGCGTCACTGGTCGCGAACGATGCTGAAATCGTCCATCAACTCACCGAAGAAGTTATAGGCGGTTACGTCCAGCTTGTCGCCGTCGACGCGCACATGGGTGAAACCCCAGCGACGCTTCGGGTCGCGCGGGCCGTCGCTGTCTTCGGCGATGTTGTCGTACAACACCGGCTGGCCGTCCGGACGGCGGGCGAGGAAGTCGTAGCCGATGCCCCATTTGCCGCGCTGCTCCTGCCACAGTTCGCTGCCATAGGTGCTCGGCTGGGTTTGCCGGTTGTGGATGCCGGCGCCACCGTTGCCGACGGCGACGTACACCACACCGCCCTCGGCGATGATGCTGCCGCTGTCATCGCGCAGGATCTTGCCGCGCTCGTCAAACCGCAGGGGCACCGTGCGCTGGTACATGTGATCGTGCCCGAACATCACCAGCTGCACGCCGAGATCCTGCATCATGCTCAGCAACTGCTTGCGGATCAGCGAGTTTTCGCGCTGATCACCCCAGGTGCCGTGCGGGCCGAAAGACAGTGGCGAATGGTGTAAAAACGCGATCTTCCACGGCTGCCGGCTGTTTTTCAGATCCTGCTCGATCCAGTCGCGCATCTGCGGGAAGCGCTGCTCATCGAGATCGCCGGCGGTTTTCATGGTATCGATGAACAGAAAATGCACCGGCCCGCTATCGAAACTGAAGTAGCGCTCGGCATCCTCTTCCGGGATGCCATCCATCAGCGGATTATCGAATGCGGTCAAAAAGGCCAGCGGCAGGTTCTCCGCTTTATTGTTGTATTCGTGATTACCCAGTGCGCTGATAAATGGCCGATGTGTCAGCAGGCTGTTTTCAAGCTTGCGATCCTTCCAGCCGGTCATCTGGGCAAAAAAGCGTTGGCGGAAATTCAGGAAATTGCCTTTGTAATAGGCCAGATCCCCGACCCCCATCACCAGATCGTGCGGATAGCGGAAATCGCCATTCTCGTCACGCTCGGTGACCTTGTCGCGCACCAGCCGCGGCTGGTCGTACTCGGTGCCGGAATCGCCGAAGGCGATGAAATTGATTCGCTGCGCGCCGACCGCGGGGATGGTCTTGAAATCCAGACCGCGCACCACGCGCCGGCCATCGGCGACCACGCTGAATACGTACTCGGTATCCGCCTGCAAGCCATCGACGCGCGCACGGTACTGGCGCATCGGGAAATCGAATCCGGTGACGTCAACTGGCAGATCGTGCGCTTCGGGAACCGATTCAGCGACCAGTCTGCCGTCGCGATCGTGCACCCGCACGCGGCTGCGCCGCGAACTGTCGGCGACCGCCCAGGCGATGCTCACCGCCTCGGCGCTGTGGGATTGCAGATAGGGATAGCGCTTGAGCTGTTTGCGCTGAACCTCTCGCTGCAATGGCGATTCCTCACCCAGCGCCACCGCGCCAGCGACCAGCCGATCGCCGCGCGGTACGCCGCGATAGTCCTCGGCGACGCCGACGTCGCCCAGACCGACACCGATCGCCGCACTGCCAGCGCTCGGCCCGTAGCCACTGGCGGCGGCGTCGAAGCGCGGCTCGCCGATTTTGCCGGCGGCGTCGAAACCGGCCCGCTGCCACTGGCCGAAATCGGCCTCATCCAGCCCGGCGGCGGCCGAGGCGAAACGCAGTCTGCCCTCGCCGGCGGCGTGCCAGTAGAGATTGCCGTCGATCTCCAGCGCACTACCGGCAGTGTGCTCGCCACGCAGGCTCAGCGCCCGCGTCGCCGAATCGGCCAGCGCGAGCAGATTATTGAGCAGGCGCACGCGCGCGCCGCTTTCGCCCAAATCCAGCGTGATCGCCGCATTTGCGCTATTTTCGATGCAACTGTTGTGCAGAAAATCCAACCCAACGGGTGACTCGGCGACCAGGCACTGGCCGCCGCCCACGAAGATGTTGTTGCGCAGCAGGCCGCCGCTGCCAGCGGACAGTTTGACCCCGATGGCGGCGCGCTCGACCCGATTGCGCTCGACCAGCAGCTCGCCGCCGGACTGCTCGACGCTGATCGCCGCGCCTTCAATCGCTGCAAAACTGTTCGCCAGCAGCCAGGCGCGCGCCGCGCCGCGCAGCCGCACGCCATCGGCGGCGGCATCTTTCAGGCGATTGCCGAACAGCACGGCCTCCTCGGCGGCGGCTTCGATGTGGACCAGATCGCCGCGCGACTGTTGCAGCTGGCTGTCCAGCAGGTGGACATGCGCCGCATCGATCGATAGCGCTGCCTGCCGGCCGCCGCGGATATCCAACCCACGCAGCCGCCAGTACAGCGGCGAGCCAGCGACACTATTCAGGCGCAGGGCGTAGTCGTCCGACTCGCCGGCCTCGATGATGACCTGCTCGCCGGGCCGGGCGGCCAGTGTGATCCACGCATCCGGGTGCGCTGCGCGGCTGATCTCGGCAGCCGGATAGCGCCCACCGCGGAGCGTAATGGTGCCGCCGGGCCGCACCAGGGAAATCGCCTTCTGCAGGGTCGCCAGCGGGTTTTCGGCATCACCGCGCGCGCTGTCGCTGCCCTCCTGCGCGGAGACATGCAGCACCACCGGCGCATGCGTGGCCGCTGCAGTGGGGGAGTTTTTCGCCGCCGGGCTCGCCGCCTCGGCGCGCTCGTTCTGTGCTGGCTGGTTCGGCTGGGCCTGTGCGATCTGACGCTGTTCCACGGGCAGTTCGGCGCAGGCACTGAAGGCGCTGAACGATACGATCGCGGTGAACAAGCGAAACCCGGCAAGGCGCCGAGAGAGTTCTCGGGGCAACTTGATAATCATTCCTGTGATCCGGTAGTTGAGGGGCTATAAGGGGCGTCAGAATAGTCAAACGACGGCCGTCAAAATGCGGCCTGGCTAACAGTACAGATCTCTGAATACGTAAGAGAATTGCCGCCCCACTCTTTTCCCACAGACACGCCAAAGGACCGCTGCATGCTGCGCTTCCTGCCCCGCAATATCGGTATCTGGATCGGTACCTACGCCAAGCAGAAAATCACTCGACTCCGCCACCAGCCGAGCCTCGAACGGCCGCTGCACGTGATGTTCTGTTTCGTCGACCACTACGAGCCGCGCTGGAACAATCCGCCGCGCGAACAGGAAGACGCCCGCGTTCAATACTGGCTGGATCACTACCCGGCCTACGCCGATGACTTTATCGATTCGGACGGCCACAAGCCCAAGCACAGCTTCTTCTTCCCCTGGGATGAGTACGAGGCCGCGCACATCGAGCACCTCGCCGGCCTCTGCGAGCGCGGCTACGGCGAGATCGAGATCCATCTGCACCACGACGGCGACAGCGCCGAGGGCTTTCGCCAGAAGATGCTCGACTTCAAGCGCGTGCTGCACGAGGAACACCGCGGCGCCCTGCCGGTGGACGAGCACGGCGAGCCGAAATACGCCTTCATCCACGGCAACTGGTGTCTCAACAACAGCCGCCCGGATGGCCAGTGGTGCGGGGTCGACAACGAATCCGAGATCCTCGTCGAGACCGGCTGCTACGTGGACATGACCATGCCTTCGGCGCCATCGGACACGCAGACGCAAACCATCAACAGCGTGCACTACTCCGGCGAGTACGACGGCAAGCCCGGCTGCCACGACCGCGGCGAGCCGGTGCGCTTCAACAGCCCGCGCCAGGATCGGCTGATGCTGATCCAGGGGCCGCTGCTGTTCAACTGGGCGCGGCGCAGCATGGGCATCATGCCGCGCATCGAGAACGGCGAGATCGACGGCGACAACCCGCCGCGCGCCGAGCGCGTGCCGCTGTGGGTCAAGGCCGGGGTGTGCGTCGAGGGCAAGCCGGACTGGGTGTTCGTCAAAGTGCACACCCACGGCGCGCCGGAGGCCAACGCCGCGGCGGTGCTCGGCGAATCCGGTCGCGCCATGCACGCCGAGCTGGCCAGCCTGTACAAGGATGACCCGCGCTGCCGCCTGCACTACGTCTCGGCGCGCGAGATGGCCAACATCGCGCGCGCCGCCGAGGACGGCAAAACCGGCGACCCCAACGACTATCGCGATTACGAGCTGCGCGTGGCGCCGCGCTTCGCCCGCCAGTAAACAGGGAGACAATCCATGGCCAAGCGCGTGATGCTGCTCAACGCCAGCCTCAACATGGGCGGCGCAGAAAAGATGTGCTTCAACCTCGCCAACGAGCTGGATCGCGAGCGCTTCGAGCCGCAGGCCTGCAGCATGTCCGAAGGCGACGATCTGACCCCCGACTTCCTCGCCCACCGGGTGCCGGTGCACGAGCTGCCCAAGCCGCCGGGGCTGCGCTTCGACTACTCCCTCAAGCTGGCGCGACTGCTGCGTCGCGAGCGCATCGACATCGTCCACAGCCACAACTTCACACCCTGGCTGTACGCCGCGCTGGCGGTGGCGATGACCCCCGGCTGCCGGCTGGTGCACACGCAGCACTCGGACATCGACAACAATCGCCCGATGCCGGCGCCGCTGCGCTGGCTGATGCAGCGCGTCACCAGCTCTGCGGTGGCGGTCAGCAATCCGGTCGCCGAACATCTGGTACGCGAGCGCTACAGCAATGAATCGCAGACCCACCTGATCTACAACGGCGTGCCGGTCGGCGAGCCGCCAGCGCCGCACGAGGGGCCATTTCGCTTCGCCATCATCGCCCGTCTGGTGCCAGTGAAAAACCACGCCTTTCTGCTGCGCAGCTTCAAGCGTGTCTGCACGCAAAACGCCGAGGCCGAGCTGCACATCGTCGGTGATGGCCCGCTGATGGCCGAGCTGCGCGCCCTGGCCAGCGAGCTGCAACTCGACGAGCGGGTGGTTTTCCGCGGTCAGATACAGAACGCCAGCGCGCTACTCGGCGAGTTCGACGCGCTGGTGCTGTCCTCGCTCAGCGAGGGGCTGTCGATATCGATTCTGGAGGGCATGGCGGCCGGACTGCCGCTGGTGGCCACCGATGTCGGCGGCAACGGCACGCTGGTGGCAGACGGCCAGACCGGGCTGCTGGTGCCATCGGAGGACGAAGCGGCGATGAGCACCGCGCTGCTGGCGCTGGCCGAGGATCGCCAGCTGGCACGGCAGTACGGCCTCGCCGGCCACGCCGCGGCGCGCGAGCGCTTCTCCACCGCGCAAATGACCGCGCGCTACGCCGAACTCTACGCCGCGGCCTGATCCGCGACGCTCAGGCCGCCCCGCGCAAGCCGCCGGCCCGGCGGCGCTCAACCCTGCAGCAGTTGCTGCACCACCTGGATCTCGTCGCGGGCATCATCGAGAAACTCGCGCGCCATCTCCAGCGAGTCATCCCCCAGACCCAGCCGCCCCAGCGCCGGCACTTCGGACATCGCCGGCATGCGCGCGGCGTGCTCACTGTCCAGCGCAGCCAGCCAGCGCGCCGCCAGCACCACATCGATGTAATCGGTCTCTCCGTCGTGGTGGCGGGCCCAGTTATCGCCACCCTCGACCATCTCGATCAGCGCCGCATCGAAATCCCAGGCACCGAGCACGATGGCGCCCACCGGCGCAGCCAGATTGTCGATCGCCCGCTCCAGCACCTGCTCATCATCGATGCGCGCGGCGCGCTGATCGGCAAAGGTCAGGATCGGCACCGTGCCGATCTCGAAAATCAGCCCGGCCAGCAGCGCCCGCTCCGCATCCAGCCCGTCTTCGCGCTGGGCCAGTACATAGGCGATCGCCGACACATAGGTCGAATGCTGGTACAGGGCCTGCATGCGCTGCCTGATCATCGATGATCTGGCGTTGAACAACTGCTTCATGGCCAGCGTGGTGGCCAGCGTGCGGGTCGATTCCAGCCCCAGCCGGCTGACCGCGTCGCGCACCGTCTGGGTCTCGCTCCAGGCCCGATTCAGGGGACTGTTGGCGACCTGTATCAGCCGCCCGGTGAGCACCGGGTCAGCCTGCACGATCTGGCTGACCTCGGTCACGCCCATGTTTTCGTCGGCCACCGCGCGGCGGATCTTCAGCGCCACATCGGGGAAGTTGGGCAGCTCCAGACTGCGCTCGCTGAAGGCTTTGTAAATCTCGTTGAAAATACTGTTTTCGACCCCGGACAGGCCGATTTCCACCGTCTCCGACACCGCGCCACTGTGCAGCTCGTAGAGGCGCTGATAGAGCGGCTTGTCGAAATGCACCAGGCGCGCACCGAGCTGCGAAACGGCGCGATCCACCCCGTCGTCACGCCCGAACAGCGGCAGCAGCGCGCGCCGCGAGCCGGATTTCACCGTGCCCACCACGCGGCCGCCGGCGAGGCAGGTGACCTCGCCCTGCAGCACGTAGGTGAGCAGGCCCTCCTCCTCGTCGGCATGCAGCAGCGAGCGCGGCACCAGCTCCTCGAACTCGGCGCTGGCGAACAGCTGTTCGCAGTGCTGATCATCGAGTTGGCCGATGGGGATGAAATTCCTGAACAGGCGATGGAGCTGTTGCTGGTTCGGTTGGGCCGGGGACTGCTCTGCCATGGGGTGGGCTTCCTCCGCGTGCAGCGTGGATTTGCGGACACCCGGGTTATCGCGCACGCGCGGCAAAACTTGAGCCCCTTTCGCCACGCCGCTGCCAGCTCAAACGCTTGACAAAAATGGAAAAACGCCGCACAGGGCGGCGTTGCCAAAGCCTCGTCGCGAGCGCACCCGGCAGCGCGCCCGCGACACCTCACCGCTCGACGCGCAGGCCAAACTCGTGCGCGGCATCCGCCAGCCACAGGCCGATGTAGTCGGCGAAGCTGCGCCGGATCACCAGCTCGAAGGCGCCGTCATCGCACAGCCGGAACAGTGCCGGCGCCTTGCCCAGCGTCGATTGCGCACAGTCGCCAGGGCGAAAGGCGCGCGGGTGAAAATCCAGCGTGCAGCCCTTGGCGAACACCTCGCGCAGCCGCTCGCCGGACAGGCGAATCACCGTCTGCCCGCCGCCGACCAGCGTCGCCGCCATGTGGTGTTCGGCCCGCAGGGCGATCAGCGCATCGAACAGCCCGGCCTGCTCGTCGGCCGGGCAGATGATCAGCCATTCGTCCGGCCCCAGCCAGTGGATCACTCGCTCGCCGGCCGTGGCAGTGGTGTTCGCCCGCACCGGCAGCGCCGCGCCGAGGATGCGCTCGACCGCCCCGGCCCAGGCCGCATCGGCGCTGTCACCGCGCAGATTGATGTGGCCGAGAAAGGCCCGCTCGCGCAGCACTACGCCGGCCTGCGCGGCCTGCTGCGCAGCTCCCTTGCGCTGCATGAAATCCGCCAGCGGGCTTTCCTTTTGAATCGCATTCGTGCTCATAACCACCTCTCCCGGCTAGATTTTCTGGCGTTCGTTATCGGCATCGAAAAACACCGTGGAACAGATTTCGACCTCGATGATGCGACCGTCGCGCAGCACCGAGTAGATCGTCTCGCCGTGGCGCTTGTGGCCACCCTTGACCAGCGCCAGGGCGATCGAGCGACCGCAGTTGGGGCTGTAGTAGCTGGAGGTCACGTGGCCGATCATCGCAATCGGCCTGGGCTGGATCGGGTCATCGACCAGCTGCGCGCCCTCGGGCAGCACGATCTGCGGGTTTTTCGTCCGCAACCCGACCAGCTCCTTGCGGTACTCGCGCACGCAGTCGGCGCGCGACAGCGAGCGCTTGCCGAGGAAGTCGGCGTTCTTTTTCACGCACCAGTCCATGCCCAGATCCTGCGGAGTGACCGAGCCATCGGTGTCCTGACCGACGATGATGAAGCCCTTCTCGGCGCGCAGCACGTGCATCGTCTCGGTGCCGTAGGGGGTGATGCCGAACTCCTGACCGGCGTCCCACACCGCATCCCAGACCGCCTGACCACAATTGGCATCGACGTTGATTTCAAAGCTCAGCTCGCCGGTGAAGGAGATCCGAAACACCCGCGCCGGGACCCCGGCGACGCTGCCGTCGCGGAAGGTCATGAAGGGAAAGGCATCCGACGAAAAGTCGATGTCGTCACAGAGCTTTTCCAGCACCTTGCGCGCCTGCGGCCCGGCCACGGCGATGGTCGCCCAGTGGTCGGTGGTGGAAGTGAAATGCACGCGCATCTGCGGCCACTCGGTCTGCAGCCACTGCTCCATCCAGCCGAGCACGCGCGCCGCGCCGCCGGTGGTGGTGGTCATGTGGAAGTGGTTGTCGCCGAGGCGCGCGGTGACGCCATCGTCGAAAACCATGCCGTCCTCGCCGAGCATCAAGCCGTAGCGCGCGCTGCCCACCGGCAGCTTCAGCCAGGCGTTGGAATAGATGCGGTTGAGAAACTCGGCGGCGTCCGGCCCCTGGATATCGATCTTGCCCAGGGTCGAGGCGTCGAGCATGCCGACACTGTCGCGCACCGCCCTGCACTCGCGCTGCACGGCGGCGTGCATGTCCTCGCCCTCCCGCGCGTAGTACCAGGGGCGATGCCACTGGCCGACCACCTCGAAAGCGGCGCCGTGGGCCTGGTGCCAGGCGTGCATCGCGGTCTTGCGCACCGGCTCGAACAGCTCGGCGCCGATCTCGCGGCCGGCGCCGGCGCCGAAGGTCACCGGGGTGTAGGCCGGGCGGAAGGTGGTGGTACCGGTTTCCGGGATGGACTGGCCCAGCGTTTCCGCCAGAATCGCCATGCCGTTGATATTGCCCAGCTTGCCCTGATCGGTGCCGAAGCCCAGCGCGGTGTAGCGCTTGACGTGCTCGATGTTTTTATAGCCCTCGCGGCAGGCCAGCCGGATGTCCGAGGAGCAGGTGTCGTTCTGGTAGTCGACAAACTGCTTCGGGCCGCGCTCGACGCTCTTTTCGCCGGGCACCCGCCACAGCGGCACGATGGGGTTTTCGGCGCGCGATTCAACCTGTGGCGCGGGCGGCGCGGTGCCGTCGCCATTGCCGCTCAGCTGCGCCGCCTCGGCGCCGGCGGCCAGCCCCTCGGCGATGCAGGCGGCGAGTTCGAAAGTGCCGTTGCCGGCGCCGGCGGCGCGCGCGCGCTGGTTGGATTCGCCGGGCACGAAGCAGGCTTTTTCTTCGTCCCAGTCGTTTTTGCCGCCGGCGTGGCTGTGCAGATGCACCGCCGGGCTCCAGCCGCCGGACATGGCGATCAGATCGCAAGCCAGCCACTCGCCGGCGCCGCTCACCGCCGTGCCGCCGGCGTCCAGCTTCATCAGCCGGGCTTTGGCGACGCGCTTGCGGCCGCGGGTGTCGACCACCGCGTAGCCCTTGAGCACGCGGATGCCGGCGGCCTCCACCTCGGCGCCGATGGCGCCGGCGCCGCCCGCGCGGCTATCCACCAGCGCGACCACCTCGCCGCCGGCCGCGACGATATCCAGCGCGGTCCGGTAGGCGCTGTCGTTGTTGGTGAAGACCACCGCGCTGCGCCCCGGCAGCACCGCGTAGCGATGCACGTAGGTGCTCACCGCAGAGGCGGTCATGATGCCCGGCCGGTCGTTGTTGCCGAACACCAGCGGCCGCTCGAAGGCCCCCTGGGCGTGCACCACGCGCCTGGCGCGCACCCGCCACAGGCGCTGGCGAATGGCGCCTTCGGCGAGCTGCTCGCCGAGGTGATCGGCCTCGCGCACCAGGATGCCGACGAAGTTGTGATCGTAGTGGCCGAAGGCGGTGCCGCGCGGCAGCAGGGTCACTTCGTCCATGCCCTGCAGCTCGGCGAGCACCGCGGCGACCCATTCCGCCGCCGGCTTGCCGTCGATCTGCTCGGCCGAGGACAGCAGACTGCCGCCCGGCTCGCTCTGCTCGTCGCAGAGGATCACCCGCGCACCGGCGCGGCCGGCGGCCAGCGCGGCGGCCAGTCCGGCCGGGCCGGCGCCGACGATGAGCACGTCGCAGTGGGCGTTGTGGTGCTCGTAGTGGTGCGGATCATTGCCCTCGGGCACCGTGCCCCAGCCGGCGGACTTGCGGATGCTGTGCTCGTAGCGATCCCACATCGACACCGGCCACATGAAGGTCTTGTAGTAGAAGCCGGCGGCGAGCATGCGATGGAACAGGCCGTTGACCGCCATCAGGTCGAAATCGACGCTCGGCCAGCCGTTGACGTTGTTGGCCACCAGCCCGTGGTACAGCTCGACCTGCGTCGCACGCTGGTTGGGCAGCGTGGTGCGGCCGCTGCCGACCTGCAGGATCGCGTTGGGCTCCTCTGCGCCGCAGCCGACCAGGCCGCGCGGGCGGTGGTACTTGAAGCTGCGGCCGACCACATCGACGCCGTTGGCGAGCAGCGCCGAGGCGAGGCTGTCGCCCTCGAAACCGCCGAGCTGGCGGCCGTTGAAGCTGAACTCGATCGGCTTGTCGCGCTTGATGCGGCCGCCGTTAGTCAGTCGATTGACCTGCATTATTCGGCCCCTCCGTCGGCTCGCTTGACGTGGCAGGCCACGGGCGGTTTTTCGCCCGGCTTGTAGACCGCCTGAATCTGGTAGCTCGCGGTGTCGCGCACCGCGTTGAACCAGCGGCGACAGCCGGCGGCGTGATGCCACTGCTCGGCGAAGGCGCCCTTGGTGTTGCTGCGATGGAACAGGTAGTCGGCCCACTGCTCATCGCTGAGTTTTTCCGGCTCCAGCGGGCGCACGATGTGCGCTTCGCCGCCGTAGCTGAATTCGTGTTCGTCGCGCGGCCCGCACCAGGGGCAATCGATCTGCAACATCTTCGATACCTCTCTTAATGTGCGACGCCGGCCGCGCCGTGCTCGTCGATCAGCGCGCCGCTGACGAAGCGATCCAGGGTGAAGGCGGCGTTGAGTTCGTGTGGCTGGTCGCGGGCCACGGTGTGGGCGAAGGCCCAGCCGGAACCCGGCGTCGCCTTGAAGCCGCCGGTGCCCCAGCCGCAGTTGAAGTACAGGCCCGGCACCGGGGTTTTGGAGATGATCGGGCAGGCGTCCGGGCAGGTGTCGACGATGCCGCCCCACTGGCGCAGCATGCGCACCCGGGAGATGATCGGGAACAGCTCCATCAGCGCCGCCATGGTGTGCTCGACGGTGGCAAAGCTGCCGCGCTGGCCGTAGCCGTTGTAGCTGTCGATGCCGGCGCCGATGACCAACTCGCCCTTGTCCGACTGGCTCATGTAGCCGTGCACCTGGTTGGACATGACCACCGTGTCGAACATCGGCTTGAGCGGCTCGGAGACGAAAGCCTGCAGGGGATGCGACTCCAGCGGCAGGCGCAGATCGGCCATCTCGGCGAGCACCGAGGCGTGCCCGGCAACCACCACCGCGACCTTCTTCGCAGCGATGAAACCGCGACTGGTTTCGACGCCGCTGACGGCGCCCCCTGCGCCGGCAGAAAAATCGCGGCGGATGCCGGTGACCTCGCACTGCTGGATGATGTCGATGCCAGCGGCATCCGCGGCGCGCGCCATGCCCCAGGCGATGGCGTCGTGGCGGGCGACGCCGCCGCGCGGCTGGAAGGAGGCGCCCATCACCGGGTAGCGCACGTTGTTGCCGATGTTCAGCACCGGCACCTTTTTCTTGATCTGCTGCGGGTACCACAGCTCGGCGTCGATGCCGTTGAGATTGTTGGCGCTGACGCGGCGCTCGATGTCACGCATGTCCTGCAGCGTGTGACCGAGGTTGAACACGCCGCGCTGGCTGAACATGACGTTGTAGTTCAGCTCCTGCGACAGCCCCTCCCACAGCTTCAGC
>Ga0207752_1000212_pt1 | contig 27313 bp, 17 predicted proteins | sample Pon2CUnioCityCA_6_FD_187272 | JGI IMG/M metagenome (GOLD analysis project Ga0207752, IMG submission 187272) | Marine sediment microbial community from Union City, CA, USA - Pond 2C Sediment 2 (SPAdes) | ecosystem: Environmental > Aquatic > Marine > Intertidal zone > Salt pond sediment ... | reverse complement strand
ACAAGCGGAAGTGACTTTTGGACGCATGGTAGTGTGCCTCAGCCTTATATGGAGCACTTATATGTTCCTGTGCTTTCGCAAAGTCCTTCAGTGAAGACTCGAGGAGGTTACGGATCTCCTCAAGATGCGATCCGTCGTGATCTTGGGCGTGCAGATCAACCGCATATTCTCTTCTGGCGTGGCCCAATCGTAGCCACCCGACGTGGTAGTCCACACGCCGCATCAAGAGCTTTGTAAGGAATTCTATCGCCGGAGCGAATCTGCGTGTTTGGATCGCCGAAATGGCATCCCCCATACTCTCGATGGGACGGTCCGTGTCTCTTTGGATCACGGTCGACGGGTCTTCCTCAGTGGTCCGTTTTGGCTCGCCTATCGATGTCTCGTCTTCACTCTCGGCCAAGTACTCAAATTCTGACGGAATGGGGAGATCCTGCATGTATGTCGTCGCCCGAATCGTAACGACGGCATTCGATTCAGCCAAGTATCGCGTGTACTCCCAAAGCCCGGCATCGTCCTTCAATCGAGTCAAGATGTACGGTCGTAGCATATTGTCTATATGGATAAAGAGCTTCGCGCTCCATTTCTCTTGGGAGGATTCGCCATTCTTGACCTCGAATATGAAAGCTGGTTCGTCAGTCCTATTTGAGGTGTCACTTTCGCGTGGGGTAGCGCCCTTTATCACCTGGCTTTTATAGGCTATACAGCCGCTGAGCGCTCCTTCTGGGCCCGTAGGTTTGGGTGCGGTCGAAAAAAGTTCTTCGGTACACCTCTCCAACCCTCGATACACATCACTGATGGGGTCATAAGGAAATGGCACATGCGCCAGTCTGTTACGGAAGCTGTTCACCACCTTGAAGGCGTTCTTCGCACTCACCAGACCTCGGCTTATGCTGGGGGGAATGTCACAGGCACGCGCCCACGCAGAGGTAAAGGGTTCCAGGTCGATTGAACCGCTTGGACTCTTCTCGCCATCTGCAGTGGCCCCATTCAAGAACTGTTTCAGCGATGCTAAGAACGGACTGTCGGAAGCATCGATAGTGGAAACATATTCAAGTATCTCTATCCATTTGTCCATTGAGCCATCAAATGCTCCGGCGCGTCTCTTAATTGTAGCCTCGCTTTCTTCCCAAATCACCCCGTAGCATTTTTCACGTATGATCCTGAGTTCCACTTTATGGTGATCCTCGTCAGCCATGAGTTTTGCGATTGCGGTCTGGACGAGTGTCAAAACCACACACTCCCAAACGTGTATCAGCCGCCATGTCAACTCATATGGCTCCGCATCAACCGCCCTTCGCCTCAGAAAGACATCGACGGCGGCATGTATGGGTGGCCAAAGCTGTGATTGCCGATATGCTTTCTGCAACGTCGTCTCTTCGGGCATGCCGTGTCCCCCTTTGTGCTCGCGATCAGGCACGATTGCGTCTGTCACTGTCGCCCCAGTAATCCCGTCGGAGGGCCTACAGCCCCTGCCGGCTCTCAGTTGGGTCCAGGGTTCTTCACCGCATTCAAAGCGCGCTTCAGCGACTTGTTGCTGGACAGGAGGGCGATCAGTTCATTCCAGTTGACCTTGACGCCGTTTTTTTTACCGGTCTTTCCCGGACACCATATCAACCCCGTCATGGTGATGTAACAATCCCCGAGTTGACTTTCTCCGTTCGGGGTCCTGACCTCAAACTCAATACCTCTCTTCTTAACGTCCACGTTTACATCGAAGCTCTTGATCTTCACGTTCATTAGACTGAGGTCCTTCAATGGCGACCTGTTGTCAGTTCCGCGCTCCAGGTAGAGTTGTGCATACACGCGCAGCCCATCTGGAAACGCACGCGCGGCATATGATTCTCGGCGTTGGTCTCATCAAAGATGCAAGGATTCGCCGCTGCGCGTTGTATCGGCCGGAGGGGGCGGTGCGATAAGGAGAAAATGAAAAAACTTCACGGACAGGGGCGAGGGTCTCAGGGGCGGCACGTGGGGGAGGCGTGCCTGCGTTCGACGCGGTTTTGTTGGATTCGGCTTGGGTTTGCGTTTATGATTCTCTCAGCAAGGGGAGGTGCAATAGGAGCCTGGTTTGTGGGGTTGTTGGGAAAGGAGTTGCTTCGATGAAGAGAGCGATTTGTCTGCTCGGTGCGATTGTCGTTGCGTTGTTGTTCGTGCGGGTGGGGGTTTGCGGGGCGGCGCAGGAGTATGAGGCGAAGTGGGAATCGCTAGATCGGCGATCGACGCCGCAATGGTGGATCGATGCGAAGTTCGGCATCTTTATTCATTGGGGAGTTTACTCCGTGCCGGCGTGGTCGGTGCGCGGCGAGTATTCCGAATGGTACTGGCGGCGGATCGAAGGTGATAAGGCCAAGAACGGGCCGTGGTGGCAGTATCATAAGAACACGTACGGCGAGAGCTTCGCCTATGCCGAGTTCGCGCCAATGTTCAAGGCCGAGCTGTACGACCCGAACCAGTGGGCGGATATCTTTCATCGCTCCGGGGCGAAGTACATCGTGCTGACCTCGAAGCATCACGACGGCTATTGCCTGTGGCCGAGCGAGGAGGCCAATCGTAGTTGGGGCCGGCCCTGGAACTCGGTGGACATCGGCCCGGGCCGCGACCTGCTCGGCGACCTGACGAAGGCGGTCCGCGCGAAGGGCATTCACATGGGCATCTATTATTCGCTGTACGAATGGTTCAATCCGCTGTGGGTGACGGATCGGGCGATGTACGTCGAGAAGCACATGTTCCCCCAATTCAAGGACGTGGTGACGCGGTACAAGCCGTCGGTGATCTTCTCCGACGGCGAGTGGGACATGCACAGCAAGGACTGGCGCAGCGAGGAGCTTCTGGCGTGGCTGTTCAACGAATCGCCGGTGAAGGATGAGGTCGTGATCGACGACCGCTGGGGCAAGGACTGCCGGCACAAGCACGGGGGGTACTATACGACCGAGTACGGGGCGGGCCTGGAGAGCGGGGCCAAGCCGTGGGAGGAGTGCCGCGGCATGGCGCACTCGTTCGGCTACAGCCGCACCGAGTTTCTCTCGGACTACCGCTCGGCCCGCGAGCTGATCCTGATGCTGATCGACTTGGTCAGTCGCGGCGGCAACCTGCTGCTCGATATCGGCCCGACCGGCGACGGCCGGATTCCCGTTATCATGGAAGAGCGGCTCATCCAGATGGGCGAGTGGCTCGCCGTCAACGGCGAGGCGATCTACGGCACGCGGAACTGGAAGAAGACGATCCAGTGGACTGGGGGCGAACGGCCCGACGTCGGCTACGGCCAGGAGTACAAAGCGAAATACGACATCGCCGAGCTGACCGGCCAGCACATGGGCGACAAGGCGGTCATCGAGGCCTTCTTCACGGCTAAGGGTGACACGCTCTACGTCATCACGCCCCGTTGGCCCGGCGCGAAGCTCGTCGTCAAGGATGTGGCGGTGTCATCGAATACGAGTGTAACGATGCTGGGCCTGGCGCAATCTATTCGCTGGGATCGGTCCGGGTCTGACCTCACGATCCATGTACCGGCGTTGTCCGTGGATGAGGTGCCATGCCGGCATGCCTACGTGTTCAAGATTACGCACGTGCGGTGATTGCCGGCGGCGTGCTGCTCACGCGAAGAGGAAGGGAGCGCTGATATTGTCATGTCCGCCAGCGTGCCGGTCGCTGCAGGCCGGGAGCCATGTTTGCGACCACATCGGCCACCCTTCGTTGGTGCTCGGCACGGGGCCGTTTCTCGGCCCGCCCGGGAGGGCGGAAATGTGCCGATTCCCAGGAATACGATGGGATCACCCGGCCAATTTGGCGGGAAAAATGGCATTGCCTGCGTCTTGACCGTCGGTATAATAGTACGTCTTTGGTGCGCCCCGGAGGGCAGGGTGGCCTTTTTTCCGGAAGTCCGTCTGGAAAAAGGCGCTTGCACCAGGGCTGCCCGCCGATGAGGTGAGCTCGCAATAAAGACAGGACAGTAAGCGTTCTTCCATATGGAAATGACGCTTTGCAGAGCTTGGAGTCTTTTAGATAAGGAGGTTTCGAGATGGCACGACCTGTAACGCTTTTCACCGGGCAGTGGGCGGATTTGCCGCTGGAGGTCCTGGCCAAGAAGGCGGCGAGCTGGGGGTACGACGGGCTGGAGCTGGCCTGTTGGGGCGACCACTTCGAGGTGGACAAGGCCCTGAAGGACGACAGCTACTGCAAGGCCAAGCGGGCAATGCTGGATAAGCACGGTTTGAAGGTGTTCGCCGTCTCAAACCACCTGGTGGGCCAGTGCATCTGCGACAACATCGATGCTCGTCACAAGGCGATCATCGGGCCGGAGCTGTGGGGCGACGGCAAGCCGGAGGGCGTCAAGGAGCGTTGCGCCCAGGCGATGATCGACGCCGCCAAAGCCGCCAAGAAGCTGGGCGTCGGCGTGGTCAACGGCTTCACGGGCAGTTCGATCTGGCACCTGCTGTACTCGTTCCCGCCAGCCTCACCGGACATGATCAAGGCCGGATACGACGATTTCGCCAAGCGCTTCACCCCGATTCTCGACGCGTTCAAAAAGGAAGGCATCAAGTTCGGCCTGGAAGTTCACCCGACGGAAATCGCGTTCGATATCGCCTCGGCCCAGCGGGCTATCGACGCCGTCAAGGGCCATGAGTGCTTCGGTTTCAATTACGACCCGAGCCACCTTGGCTATCAGGGCGTCGATTATGTGAAGTTCATCCGCACGTTCAAGGATCGTCTGTTCCACGCCCACATGAAGGACGTTTGGTGGGGTCACGGGGACGGCACGGTTGGCGTATTCGGCGGCCATATCGACTTCGGCGACCCGCGCCGGTACTGGGATTTCCGCTCCATCGGCCACGGCGATATCAATTTTGAGGAAATCATCGTGGCGCTCAACGACGTCGGCTATCAGGGCCCGCTCTCGATCGAGTGGGAAGACGGCCGAATGGACCGTGAGCACGGGGCGGCCGAGGCCTGTCAGGCGATCAAGAAGGCCGATTTTAAGCCGTCTCAAATCGCTTTCGACTCGGCGTTTGAGAAGAAGTAAGACAAGTAAACGTGAGGCCTGGACGTTGAGAGAGCGTCCGGGCCTCACCGGATATCGAAGAAAGCGGCAGGCATGAGGAGCAGGCACAATGTTAGCCGGCGTCAGTTCCTGACTGGGGCGGCCGGCACCGCAGTGGGGGTCGTTGGGTTTCCATACATCATCAACTCTTCAGCTCTGGGCAAAGACGGCAACGTTGCGCCCAGCGAGCGCATCACGATGGGCTGTATCGGCGTCGGCTGGCAGGGCGGCTCCAACATGGGGCAGTTTCTCGGGCTGAAAGACTGCCGGATCATTGCGATCTGTGACGTGGACAGAGGGCACCTTCAGGGGGCCGTGAACCGGGTCAACAAGCGGTACGGCAGCAAGGACTGTGCGGCCTACGGCGACTACCGTGAACTGATTGCTCGCGACGATATCGACGCCGTATCGTTGGGCCTGCCCGACCACTGGCACGCCATCCCGGCCATCGCGGCGGCCCGCTCCGGCAAGGACATCTTCGGCGAAAAGCCGCTCTCGCACGATCTGCGGGAGGGCCGGGCGATGTGCGAGGCCGTGAAACGCTACGGACGCATTTGGCAAACGGGTAGCTGGCAGCGGTCGCAGGCGCATTTCCGCAAAGCCTGCGAGTTGGTGCGAAACGGCCGGATCGGCAAGGTGCACACCGTCGAGGTCGGCCTGCCTTCGGGACACGCCGATTTCGCGGGGACCAAGGGTCAGGAGCAGATTGTTCCGCCGCCGGAGGGACTCGATTTCGAGAGATGGATCGGCCCCGCCCCGTACACGCCGTACCGTCGGGCCTTGCTGCACAAGAACTGGCGCTGGGTCCTGGATTATGGCGGCGGGCAGCTCATGGATTGGGTCGGCCACCATGTGGACATCGCCCACTGGGGCCTCGGCTTCGACCGAACAGGTCCTTTGGAGATCGAAGGTTCCGGCGAATACCCGGCCGACGGACTTTACGACAGTCCCACGAAGTATCGCCTCACTGCGAAGTATCCCGATGGAGTTACCATGGTTATCGCCGGCGGGCACGGCGATATTCGAGGCGGCACCAAGTGGATCGGCGATAAGGGCTGGGTCTGGGTCGACCGGGGCGGCTCCGACGCCGAGCCGAAGGCCCTGCTGGAAGGGAAACTCGGCCCGAACGACATTCATCTGTACGAGTCGCCCGGGCATTGGCAGGACTTCCTGGACTGCATCAAGAGCCGCAAGGAGACGATCACGCCGTGTGAGACGGCCCACCGCTCCGCGACGCCGGGGCACCTGGGACGCATCGCCATGTGGTTGGGCCGGAAGATTCGCTTCAATCCTGAAACCGAAGAGATTATCGGCGATCCGACCGCCACGCAGATGCTCGGCCGGGCGTCCCGAAGTCCCTGGCATCTATAGAAACAGCGTGAGAGGGTAACTGAATGACACAGAAGAGCATGAACCGGCGTGACTTCCTCCGAACGGCTGCGGGTACGGCCGCCGTCACCGCTTTCCCCTATATTGTGCCGTCTTCCGTGCTCGGTGCCGAGGCGCCGAGCGAACGAATCACGATCGGTTTTATCGCCTGCGGCAAACAGAGCCAGCACCTGATGCGGTCGTTCCTGAACTCGCCCGGCACGCAGGTGGTCGCGGCGTGCGACGTGGACAAGCTCAAGCTCGAACGCGGCAAGGGTATCGTGGAGAAGCATTACGCCGAGAAGGGCGATGGGTCCTATAAGGGTTGCGACACCTATGATGATTTCCGGGACGTGCTGGCCCGCGCGGATATTGACGCGGTCGTGATCTCGACGCCGGACCATTGGCACGCCATCACGACGATCGAGTCATGCCGGGCCGGAAAGGACGTCTATTGCGAGAAGCCGCTGACCCAGACGGTCGAAGAGGCTCGGGCGATGGTCAATACCGTCCGGAAGTACAACCGCGTCTTCCAGACGGGCAGCATGCAGCGGTCCTCACGCGAGTTCCGCCATGCCTGTGAGCTGGTGCGGAACGGCTACATCGGCGAGATCAAGCACGTCACCGTCGGTGTTGGCGGTCCGCCGGACGACAAACCGCTCGAAGCGCAACCCGTGCCGGACTATCTCGATTGGGATAGGTGGGTGGGACCCGCCATGTGGCGCCCGTACAACTCGGAGCTCTCGCCGCACCTCAGTTGGGACGGCTTCCCGCATTGGCGCTATCACAGCTACTATGGCGGCGGCGGCATGACCGACTGGGGCGCCCATCATTTCGATATCGCCCAGTGGGGCCTCGGGATGGATGGCACCGGCCCTGTCGAGATCTGCCCGCCCGACGGCAAGGACTACCCGGTGCTCACCTACAAGTATGCCAATGGGATCCCAATGACCCGAGACAAGGCCAATGGCATCCTTTTCGAAGGCACCGAGGGCAAGGTCGAGGTCAATCGCGGCTATCTGAAGACCTGGCCGGAGAGTCTCAAGGATCAAGTCATCGGGGCCGACAAGGTGCGCCTGTACGAGAGCAGGAACCATTACACGGACTGGCTGGACGCCATCCGAAAGCGCACCAGGCCGATTTGCGATATCGAGATCGGCGCCAGCTCGGTGATTGTGTGCCATCTCGGCAATATCGCTTACAGGCTGCAGCGGCCCCTGAAGTGGGACCCGAAGCGTGAGGTCTTCCTCGGCGACGACGAAGCCAACCGCCTTCTGTCGCGACCGTATCGCGGCCCCTGGCACCTGTAGGATCGAGTGAGGAGAACAAACCATGACCAAGACAAATCAATCACGTCGTCAGTTCCTGAGGAATGCAGCGGGCGTGTCGGCGGGGATCGTGGGTTTCCCGTACATCATCCGCTCGACGGCGCTGGGAGCGGACGGCGCGGTGGCGCCGAGCGAGCGAATCATTCTGGGCTGCATCGGTGTCGGAAGCCAGGGCACGGGGAACATGAGAGGCTTCCTGGGCAAGAAGATGGCCCATGTCGTCGCGGTTTGCGATGTGGATAAGGGCCATCGCGACAGCGCCAAGAAGATCGTCGATGACAAGTACGGGAATTCGGACTGCAAGACCTATGTTGATTTCCGCGAGTTGATCGCGCGGGACGATATCGATGCGTTGTCCCTGGCCATGCCGGACCACTGGCACTCGATTCCCGTGGTCACGGCGGCGCGGGCCGGCAAAGACATGTACGGCGAAAAGCCCCTGGCCCGCACGATCCACGAGGGCCAGGTGATGCGGGATACGGTGAACCGATACGGACGGATCTGGCAGACGGGGAGCTGGCAGCGTTCCGTCGGCAACTTCCATCACGGCGCCGAGCTGGTTCGCAACGGGCGGATTGGGAAGGTGACCCGCGTGGAGGTGGGCCTGCCGACCGGCGGCGGCAGCGACGTCAAGCCGGTGCAGCCGGCGCCGGCGAATCTCGACTGGGATTTCTGGCTGGGGCCGGCCCCCTGGGTCCCGTTCCGCGGCGTGTCGCACTGGGACTGGCGCTGGATCATGGATTATTCGGGCGGCCAGTTGACGGACTGGGCGGGCCATCATATCGACATCGCGCACTGGGGTCTGGGGCTTGATGAGACCGGCCCGGTGGAGATCGAAGGCAAAGGCGTCTATCCGAAGGACGGCATCTACAACGTCCCGATCGAGTACAAGTTCACCTGCAAGTACGCCAACGGTATCGAGATGGTCGTCGCGAACGATCGTCAACAGCCGAAGGGCATGGGCACCGTTTGGTATGGCGAGAAGGGCTGGGTCCACGTGGACCGTGGCCGGCAGGCGACGAACCCGTCGGAGCTGTGGAATGAGACCATTGGTCCTAATGAGGACCGCCTGTATGAGAGCCGGGACCATCATCAAAACTTCCTCGATTGCGTGAAATCCCGCCGCAAGACGATCACTCCGATCGAGATCGCACATCGTTCGATCAGTGTCGGGCTGCTCGGCGAGATCGCCATGCTGCTGGAGCGAAAGCTCCGGTGGGACCCCGACAAGGAACAATTCGTCAACGATCCCGAAGCCACGCGTCTGCTGTCGCGACCGATGCGCAGCCCGTGGCATCTGTGATAAGAGTGCAACGTGGAAGACAGTAGTACATAAGAGTGGGTGCCATGCTTACGCTTGCGTAAGCATGTTTGGCTGGTCGATTCAGCATGTCCACGCAAGCGTGGACATGGCACCCGGTTTGGGCAGGATGAAAGGAGCCAATATGATCAGGTCGAAAACAATCGCCGCGACATTGCTTGTCGGCTTCTGTGCCTCGATGGTGGCCGCGCCGCTGTGGGCGCAGTCGCCCGAGCAGTTGCGTCAGTTGAAGGAGGAAGAGGTTGCCAAGATCAAAGAGGCCATGCCGACGAAGGCGGTGGTCAAACCGGGAAAGCCGCGCAAGATGCTCGTATTCTGGCGCTGTGAGGGTTTCTACCACGGCGTGATCCCGGTGGCGAACGCGGCGCTTGAGATCATGGGCGAGAAGACAGGCGCTTTCGAGGTGACGGCGGTCACCGACGATTACTCGGTCTTCACGGCCGATACGCTCAAGCAGTTCGACGTGGTCTGCCTGAACAACACGACGAACCTGAAGTTCGATCCGCAGGAGACGCCGGAGCGGTGCAAGGCGCTGATGGACTTCGTCAAGAGCGGCAAGGGCCTGGTCGGCATCCATGCGGCCGCCGACAACTTCTATAAGTGGCCTGAGGGCATGGAAATGATGGGCAACAAGTTCACAGGCCATCCCTGGACGGCCGGCGGGACCTGGGCCTTCAAGATCGACGAGCCCGACCATCCGCTGATGGTCCCGTTCAAAGGCAAGGGCTTCAAGATCAGCGATGAGATCTACCGCACGGATGGGCCGCTGTACTCGCGTGACAAGCAGTTCGTCCTGATGAGCCTCGATGTGAGCGATCCGGCGACGCGGAACGTCAAGGACTTCCGCGAAGGGGATGAGGACGTAGGCATTACCTGGGTCAAGGACTGGGGCAAGGGGCGCATGTTCTACTGCTCGCTGGGCCACAACGACGCGATTTTTATGACCCCGATGATCCTCGAGCATTATCTGCGTGGCATTCAATTCGCCATGGGTGATTTCGATGTACCGACGAAGGCAAACGCATCAGTAAAGGGCCAAGACATGGAGCAACAGTTGGAGAAGATCAAGACGTATGATTTCGGCCAGAGCCGCCAGCCGCTGACGGAGCTGAGCGACGAGATCCGCAAGGCCTACGGCAAGTCGGCTGAGTTGAAGAAGTTCGAGGCGGCGCTGATCGGCGTTCTGAAATCGGATGCGAAGTACGCCGGCAAGCAGTACGCCTGCCGCGAGCTGAGCATCATCGGGACGAAGGCGTCCGTGCCTGTGCTCGCCGGCATGCTGACGAACCAGGAGTACTCGGACATGGCCCGCTACGCGCTGGAGCGGATTCCGGATGGGGCGGCCGATGAGGCGCTGCTGAAGGCCCTGCCCAAGGCCGAGGGCAAGGCGAAGATCGGGATCGTCAACAGTCTGGGCGAGCGCGGCTGCAAGGCGGCCGTTGGCGAGATCGGCAAGCTCGCAGGCAACTCGGATAAGCTGCTGGCCGGCGCCGCCATCAGCGCGCTGGGCAAGATCGGCGGGCCCGACGCTCTCAAGGCGTTGGACAAGGCCAAAGGCAGCGCCCCCGAGAATCAGAAGATGCTGGTCTATGATGCCTACCTGAAGATCGCGGAGAAGATGGCCGCTGAGGGCAACAAGGTCGGGGCGCTGAAGATCTACCGGGATCTGAACAAGGCCGGCGTGCCGCAGTTGGTTCGGACCGCCGCACTGAAGGGGATGGTCAGCGCCGCCGGCCGTAGCAACTGATTGTGGAAGATGCCGGTGTGCGGGGACGGCCCGTGAGGGCGGCGCATAGCCCTGCGCGCTTAGTAGGTCTGAAGTAGGAGTTCGCATTGTGGATACGGTTCGGCAGTCGAAGAGACTTTGTTTGCTGCTGTTCGTCGCGATTGGGATCGCGTGGTTGGGCTCAGCCGCCGTGGCGGATGAGGCCAACCAGGAGATCATCAGCATGGTGATTGACGCGCTCAAGAGCGACGATCCCGAGATGCAAACGGGCGCGATCACCATCGTGCGCGACATCCCGGGCGAGGAGGTCACCAAGGCGCTGGCACAGGAGTTGCCGAAGCTGCCGGTGACCGCCCAGGTCCAGTTGCTTTCGGCGCTGGCGGATCGCGGCGACGCCACGGCCCTGCCGGCGGTGGTTGCGGCCAGTCAGTCGCAGGATGAATCCGTCCGCATCGCGGCGCTGAAGGCCATCGGGCAGTTGGGCGACGCATCGAGCGTGCCGCTGCTGGCCGAGCGGACGGCCAAGACCCGCGGCGCCGAGCAGAAGGCGGCCCAGGAAAGCCTGTACCGGCTGCGCGGACAAGAGGTCGATCAGGCGATCCTGCAGAGTGTCCCTTCGGCGTCACCGGGCGTGAAAGTCGAGTTGATTCGTGCGATCGGCGAGCGGAACGTTGCCGGGGCGGTCGAGACGCTGCTCAAGACCGTGAAGGACGAAGATCGCAAGGTCCGGGTCGAATCGCTCAAGGTCCTGAAGGTCGTCGCAAAACCTGGCGATCTGCCGGCGCTGGTCAATCTGCTGCTGGAAGTCAAGAGTGACTCCGACCGCAACGAGGCCGAGAAGATGATTGCCGCCGTCGCGCACAAGATTGAGGACCCGAACCGCCAGGCGGCCGCCGTATTGGCGGTGCTGCCGAACGTCAAGGATGTCCCGAATCGAGCGTCCCTGCTTCGCGTGCTCGGTCGAATCGGCGACAGCAGCGCCCTGCCGACCCTGCGAACCGCTCTGAGCAACCGGGAGAAGGAGATCAAGGACGCGGCGATCCGGGCCCTGTCGGATTGGCCGACGGCCGAGCCGGTGCCGGACCTGCTGAAGGTGGCGCAGACCTCCGAGAATCGCGTGCACAAGATTCTCGCTCTTCGAGGTTTCGTGCGGCTGCTTGGTTTGGAGAGCGAGCGGCCGGCCGAGGAGACGATCAATCTGTACAAGAAGGCGATGGATCTGGCGGGCGATGCTCCAGAGAAAAAACGCGTGCTTTCCGGTCTGGCGAGCACGAAATCACTGGCGGCCTTGAATATGGCCGCGGAATATCTTGACGATTTGGCGCTCCACCTTGAAGCGGAATCCGCAGCCGTTCGGATCGCGCAAAGCATCTACGGCAGCTACGCGCAGCGTACGGAGGAAGTGCTTCAGAAGGTGCTCCAAAGCACCAAGAACGACACGATCCGTGAACAGGCGCAGCAGGTCATCGGGCAGCTTCAACGTTTCGATGATTACATCACGGCCTGGAAGGTGAGCGGCCCATACGCCAAAGAAGATGCCGACGGCGCGACGCTCTTCGACGTGCCGTTCGGCCCGGAGATCGAAGGCAAAGAGCCTGCCTGGCGGATCGTGGCGGCCGGAACGAACGATGACAGGCCCTGGCTGATTGAGCTGGAGAAGGACGCGGCCCTCGCCGGCAACAATCGCGTCGCCTATCTGTGGACGCGCATCGGGTCGCCGAAGGAGCAGAAGGCGCAACTCGAGCTCGGCAGCGACGACGGTGTGAAGGTCTGGCTGAACGGCGAGCTCGTCCACGCCAACAACGCCACGCGCCCGGCCGAACCAGGACAGGATAAGGTCGAAGTGACGCTCAAAGAAGGCTGGAACCCGCTGCTGGTCAAACTGACCCAGGGCGGCGGCCAGTGGGCGTTATGTGTACGGCTTCGCGCCCCCGACGGCGGCAAGCTCGACGGTCTCAAAGCCGAGCCGCAGTGAGGAACGTCCGGATAGGCAGCATCGGAGAAATGGTCATGAAAAGCGTTTGCTCTGTTTCTGACGGCCCTGAGAAGCTGATTTCGATGGCATGTTGCGTCGTTGTGTTGTTGCTTGCCTCCGGCATTCCGGCGGCTGAGTTGGATCCGTTCATGGGGGATTGGGAGGGCCTTTGGGAGTTGACGGATGGGTACGATTCCGGCCCGCTCGCAGGGCAGGTGATTGCACTCGGCGGCGGCCAGTACCGGGCGTTGTTGCTCGAGGGCTTCGGGACGACAGCAGAGCCATACGCCGTTCTCGAGGGGCAATTGCAGGGCGATGACGTGAAGTTCTCGGGCCGCCTGCGTCCCGAGACGACCCCGATCAACGGCACAATCGAGATGACACTGCGGAGGGACAAGTTCGCCGGTCGCTTTCAGGGCGAGACGCTCGGCGGCGAGCGAGTGAACGGCATAGCCTCATTGACCAAGACCCTCCGGCGTTCTCCGACCTTGGGCGCCAAGCCCCCTGCCGGTGCAGTCGCGCTCTTCGACGGCACGAATTTTGACAAATGGGTCGGCCTCGGCGGCCCCAAGGGCGCAATCAATATCGCTGAGGCCCTCGGCAGCACGCAAAATGCAGTGGCCTACCTACAGGCGAAGGTCTGGTCGCCGAAGGAGCAGCCGGCAACGCTGCGACTCGGAAGCGACGACGGCGTCAAGGTCTGGCTCAACGGCAAACCGGTCCACGCAGCCAACGCCCTTCGCGGCGTCAGTCCGGACCAGGACAAGGTCAATGTCACGCTCCGGGAGGGTGCGAATGAACTCTTGCTCAAAGTCACGAACGGGGGAGGGGACTGGGGGGCGATCGCCCGCTTCACGACGCGAGACGGCGAGCCCTTGCGGAACATCAACGAGATCTCCCCCGAGTTCAAATCAGACGAAGGCTCCCATGACTATCTCCGCCAGAACAGCGGCTTTCTGACGCAATGGCAGGTGGCCGGGCCGTTCCAGGCCGGTGGCAAGGGACCTGAGTCGCTCTTCGACGTTGCGTTTCCACCGGAAGCCCCTTCCGGCGCAAAGGTCGCGTGGAAATGGGTCAACGCTCACCAGCCGGATGATAAGCAGGTCAAGTGGCGGATCGTGGACGGCGCGATGGAGGTCAAGGCCGGCACGGGTTCCATTGTGACGAAAGACCAATTCAGGGACTTCAAGCTCCATATCGAGTTTCGCACGCCGTTTATGCCGAACGCCCGCGGACAGGGTCGCGGCAACAGCGGCGTCTACCTGCAAAATCGTTACGAGGTCCAGGTGCTCGACAGCTACGGGCTGGAGCCCAAGGACAACGAGTGCGGCGGCATTTACCAGGTCGGCGTCCCGATGGTGAACATGTGCTATCCGCCCGGGCAGTGGCAGACCTACGACGTCACGTTCCGGGCCCCGCGCTCCGGGGAGAAGGCGGTGGCCACGGTGGTCCACAATGGTGTGACCATCCACGAGCAACTGAGAATTCCGGGACCTACGGGCGGGGCCTTGGATGGCAACGTTCTTGAGCCGGGCGGAATCTATCTGCAGGACCACGGCAATCTCGTGCAGTTCCGCAACATCTGGCTCATGGAGCAATAATCGGTGCTTATACGGCGGCGAACGCCGCAGACGAAAGGGCAGGACGAACCAACGATTCTGTTTGAGGACCAAAGAACATGGAAAAGAAACTGAAGACGCGAAGACAGGGCGAGAAGCTTTCCCGTCGTGATTTCGTGGGCGCCGCCGCTGCGGTCGCGGCCTTCACCGTTGTGCCCCGGCGCGTCCTGGGCGGCGCGGGCAATACGCCCCCGAGTGAGAAGTTGAACGTCGCCGGCGTCGGCGTCGGCGGCATGGGCCAGAACAACATCGCCAAGTGCGCCGAGGCGGGCGCCAACATCGTAGCCCTGTGCGATGTGGACTCGAAATACTCGGCCGGTGTTTTCAAGAAGTATCCGAAGGCCCGCATGTGGACGGACTTCCGCAAGATGCTCGATGAGCAGAAGGACATCGATGCCGTGGTGGTCGCCACGCCGGACCACCTGCACGCCGTGATCGCCATGGACGCCATGCGACGGGGCAAGCACGTGTATGTCCAGAAACCGCTGACACGCACCGTGTGGGAGGCCCGCATGCTGACGGAGGCCGCCCGCAAGTACAAGGTGCAGACCCAGATGGGCAACCAGGGCCATTCCAGCGAGGAGGTCAGGCTGGTCTGCGAATGGATCCAGGACGGAGCGATCGGCGACGTTCGCGAAGTGCACTGCTGGACGAATCGCCCGGTGTGGCCGCAGGGAATCGACCGGCCCGAGGATACGCCTCCGGTGCCGGAGACCCTGGACTGGGACCTCTGGGTGGGCCCCTCGCCGATGCGGCCGTACCATCCGGCGTACCTGCCGTTCAACTGGCGTGCGTGGATCGACTTCGGCGCCGGCGCGTTGGGTGACATGGGATGCCACGTGATGGACGCGGCGTTCTGGGCGCTGAAGCTGAAGTACCCCGTGAGCGTCCAAGCCAGCCACTCCTGGGAGGTCAAGCAGATGTGGACGCGGTTTGACAACAAGGAGACGTACCCTTCGGCCGAGGTGGTGCACTATCAGTTCCCCGCCCGTGAGGGCATGGCGCCGGTGAAGCTGCACTGGTACGATGGCGGCATCTTGCCCCAGCGGCCCGACGATCTCGAACGCGGACGGAATATCCCGGAAAGCGGCACGATCTTCGTCGGGGACAAAGGCAAGCTCATGTGCGGAACGTACAGTGAGAATCCTCGCATTTTCCCTGAGACCAAGATGCGAGCCTACAAGAGACCGGCAAAGACCATTCGCCGGATCGAGGAGGGTCAGGGCGGTCACGAGAAGGACTGGCTCAACGCGTGCAAGGGCGGGCCGGCCGCCAGCTCCAATTTCGACTACTCCGGGCCGTTCACCGAGACTGTCGTCATGGGCAACCTGGCCGTTCTGAATCCGGACAAGGTCCTGGAATGGGACGGGGAGAACATGCGCATGACCAACGACGAGACGGCCAACAGTTTCGTCCGCCCGAAGTATCGCGAGGGCTGGTCTCTTTAAGAAGACACTTTTTCATTCACCGGAAGTAAAGGAGCTAAGCTCATGTCAAACATCACACGTCGTCAGTTCATCAAAGGCACCGTGGCCGCCGGAGCCGCATGCACGATTGGCTTCCCGAGCCTTATCCGGGGTCAGGGACTCAACGAGAAACTCCAGGTGGGATTCATCGCCGTGGGCGGACGAGCCGATGCCCACACCGGCGCCGCTCATGGGGAAGGCTGCCAATGTGTCGCGTTTGCCGAGGTCGACAAGACTCGATGGGGCGGCGTCCTTGGAAAGGAAGGCTGGGATAAGGCGGCCGGGTACACGGACTGGCGGAAGGTCTTCGAGAAGCACGGCAAGGATCTTGACGTCGTCTTCGTGGCGACGCCGGACCACACCCATTTCGCTCCGTCGATGACCGCCGTTTCCATGGGCATTCACTGCTACACCGAGAAGCCGCTGACATGGTCGGTTCGCGAGGCGCAACTGCTGGCGGCCGCCTACGCCAAGAATCCCAAAGTCGTGACCCAGCAGGGCAACCAGGGCCATGCCGGGCAGGGATGGCGGCGTGCGTACGAATACATCAAGGCCGGCGCGGTCGGCGAGATCAAGGAGTTCCACACCTGGACGAATCGCCCCGTCTGGCCTCAGGGCGGCGACCGTCCGAAAGGATCGGATCCGGTCCCGGACACCCTGGACTGGGACGCCTGGATCGGTGCGGCCCCGATGCGTCCTTACAAGAAGGACGTCTACCATTCGTTCAAATGGCGTGGCTTCGTCGATTTCGGCTCCGGCGCCCTGGGCGATATGGCTTGCCACACCACCGACGGCATCTACTCGATCATGGATCCGGGCTACGCCGCCACGGCCGAGCCGTTCATCATGACCGGGCCCGTCACGGATATGTGGCCGGCCGGCATGATCGTCAAGAGCACGTACCGCGCCAAGAACGACCGGCCCGGGTTCAAGACCTTCTGGTACGAGGGCAACGATGGAATCGGCCAACCGCTCATGCCGGATACGCCGGAGGAACTCGAGGTCGATGGACGCAAGTTGCCGAGAACCGGGAATCTGATCATCGGCACCAAGGGCAAAATGTTAGTGATTGGCGATTACTGGGAGACCCCCCTGCTGATCCCGGAGGCGAGGCGCAAAGAGTTCGGGCGCCCGGAACAACTGCTCGAACGCTCTCCCGGACATCACAAAGAGTTCTTCATGGCCTGTCGGGGCGAGAAGCCGCGGGAGTTCAGTCAGTCCAACTTCAGCTACTCCGGCCCCATGGCCGCCAACATCCAACTCGGCAACCTCTGCGCCCGCGCAGGAAAGAAGCTCGAGTTGAACGAAGCGGGTGTGATCACCAGCGACCCGAAGATTAACGACCTGGCCTGGCGCGAGCCCCGCGATGGTTGGGGACCACTGGAAATGAAGGTCTAAGTAGAGGACATAACACGAGGTATTCGACCAGTTCCCGGGCCGTCACATGCGGCGGCTCCGGGAACTGATTGTTCATGAACGTTCACGAGAGGTTGGGCCTCATGAGAGAATCAGGCGATTCAAAGAAGACCCGGCATAGTGCAGGTCTGTCGCGTCGTGAGTTTGCGGGGGTGGTCGCCGCGGTTGCCGCGTTTCATTTTGTGCCGAAACACGTGCTGGGCGCTACGGGGCGAAGCTCTGCCAATGAGAAACTCAACATCGCCGGCATCGGCGTCGGCGGCCAGGGCGCAGGCGACATGAACGCGCTGAGCAGCGAGAACATAGTGGCCCTGTGCGACGTGGACGAGGAGCGAGCGGCGGGGACTTTCAAGAAGTTCCCCAATGCGAAGAAGTACAAAGACTTCCGCCGGATGATCGAGAAGGAGCATAAGAACATCGACGCCGTGATGATCGCCACGCCGGATCACTGCCACGCGCCGGCCGCGATCATGGCGATGAAGATGGGCAAGCACGTCTATTGCGAGAAGCCCATGGCGCACACGATCTTCGAAGCTCGGCGGATGACCGAGGTCGCGAAAGAGACCGGCGTCGTCACGCAGATGGGCAACCAGGGGCACGCCGGCGATGGACTGCGGCTCTACTGGGAGTACCTCCACGACGGAGCCATCGGCAAGGTCAAGGAGGTGCACGTCTGGAGCGACCGCGCCGGCACGCCCGACCGGGCGTGGTGGCCGCAGGGCGTAACGGCGCCGAAGGGCAGTGAGCCGGTCCCGGAGCACATCGATTGGGACCTCTGGCTCGGCCCCGCCAAATGGCGACCCTATCATTCGGCTTATATGCCATTCAAGTGGCGCGGGTGGTGGGACTTTGGCTGCGGCGCGCTGGGCGACATGGCCGTGCACAATGCGGACCCAGCCTTCTTCGCCCTGGACCTCGATGCTCCAATCGCCGTCGAGGCTGAGACCAGCGAGGTCAACGACGACACGTTCCCAAAATGGAACATCATCCATTACTACTTCGCGGCCAAGGGCAGCCGGCCTGCAGTCAAGATGACCTGGTACGACGGCGCCAAGCTGCCGCCCAGACCTAAGGACCTGGACGAAGGCTTGCGGCTCGGCGACAACGGGATCCTGTTTGTAGGTGAGAACGGTTCGCTGCTCGGCGGCAGTCATGCGGGCACGCCCAGGATTATTCCCGAGGCGAAGAGAAAAGAATACGGTAAGCCGCCGAAGACCCTGCCGCGATCGCCCGGTCATCACGAGGAATGGATCCGGGCCTGCAAGGCGGGCCGGCCGGAGGACGCCAAGAGCGGTTTCTGGTACGCCGGGCCGTTCACCGAGGCGTTGCTCGTCGGCAACTTGGCCGTGCGGCTGCAGAAGCGCGTCGAATGGGATTCCGAGAAGATGCGCTCGCCGAATTGTCCCGAGGCGGACAACTACGTCACCAAGTTTTACCGTGCCGGTTTCGACCTTGTGTCCTGATGCATCGTTGAATTGACCGTAGGGTCTGCCTCCGGCAAGAGCAGACCCCACTTCACGAATGGCATTGTCGCACACGTCAAAAGGCTTGTGTGGCGGGAAGGAGACAGATGAACAGGCGTCAGTTTCTGGGCAATGCGGCGGGTGTGGCTGCATTCACGATCGTTCCCCGTCACGTTCTGGGTGGTGCGAGGCATGTGCCGCCGAGCGAGAAGCTCAATATCGCGGGCATCGGCATCGGCGGCCGCGGTGAGGGCGATCTCGATGAGTGCGGCAGCGAGAATATCGTCGCGCTGTGCGATGTGGACGAGGCCTGTGCCGCCCGAGTCTTCAAGAAGTACCCGAACGCGAGGAAGTGGCACGACTTCCGCACGATGCTCGACGAGCAGAAGGACATCGATGCGGTCGTGATTGCGACGCCGGATCATCTGCACGCCGTGATTGCGATGGCCGCCATCAAACGCCGCAAGCACGTCTACTGCGAGAAGCCCTTGACCCATTGCATCTGGGAGGCTCGTCAGCTCGCCGAAGCGGCGCGCGAAGCGGGTGTCGCCACGCAACTCGGCAACCAGGGACAGGCTTCGGAGGGCAATCGGCTTGTCTCGGAACTCATTTGGGACGGCGCGATCGGGACGGTCCGCGAGGTCCATGCCTGGTGCAACCGGCCCATCTCGCCGCGCGGGATCCAGCGGCCGAAAGACACGCCGCCGGTGCCTCCCACGTTGAACTGGGACCTCTGGCTCGGTCCGGCGAAACATCGTCCCTATCATCCCGCATATCTGCCTTTCCATTGGCGAAGCTGGTGGGATTTCGGCACCGGCGTGTTGGGCGATATCGGCTGCCACCAGCTCGATCCGGTCTTTCGAGCGCTGAAGCTGGGCTACCCCACAGCGGTCGAGGCCTGCTCCAGCAACATGGATGAGCCAGCCGCCGTGAAAGAGGAAACCGCGCCGAAGTCGTCGATCGTTCGCTTCGAGTTCCCCGAGCGCGAGGGGATGCCGGCTCTGACCTTGACGTGGTACGACGGGGGTATGATGCCGCCGCGACCGGCGGAGTTGGAGGAGGGCCGCAAGTTCGGCGAAGTGGACGACAACCTCTTCGTCGGCGACAAAGGCAAGATGTTGGGCTACCGGCTGATCCCGGAGGCGCGGATGAAGGAATACGGCAAACCGCCGGAGAAGATCGAGCGCTCGCCCGGCCACCATCGCGAGTGGATCGACGCCTGCAAGGGCGGCCCGCCGGCCAGGTCGAACTTCGACTGGGCGGGACCCTTGACCGAGGTGGTCCTGCTCGGTAACGTCGCCCTCAAGATGGAAAAGCAGCTCTATGAGAAGGGCTTGAAGCTCCATTACGACGGGCCGAAGATGGCCGTGACGAATCTCCCCGAAGCCAACCGGTATATCCGCGACGAGTATCGCGAGGGCTGGGCCATTTGAATTGATGAGGGATGATTGATTATTGATGATTGTCTGATGCTCGCCTGTGCTTCGCGGGAATGGCATGGTGTCTCCCAACGCAAGGAATTAGCTGTAACGAACAGGTTTCTGGCGCAATAACTGGTTAGAGGAGTACTCTTGTGGAACAGAAAAAGATCTCTCGACGTGATTTCGTGAGTGCGGCCGCCGGCGTGGCGGCGTTTACCGTGGTTCCCCGGCATGTGCTGGGCGGGTCGGGCCAGACGCCCCCGAGCGAGAAGCTCAATATCGCCGGCATCGGCGTGGGCGGCCGCGGGTCCGGCGACCTGCGCGCGCTGGAAAGTGAGAACATCGTCGCGCTGTGCGATGTGGACTGGCGGCACGCCGCGGGAACGTTCCGGCGGTACTCCGGCGCCAAGAAGTACCGTGATTTCCGGGAGATGCTGGACAAGGAGGACAAGAACATCGACGCCGTGATGGTCGCGACGGCCGATCACTGTCATGCGGTTGCTTCCATGGCGGCGATCAAGCGCGGCAAGCACGTCTATTGCGAAAAGCCCCTGACGCATACGGTGTATGAGGCCCGGGCGCTGGCGGCAGCGGCACGCGAGCACAAGGTGGCCACGCAGATGGGTAACCAGGGCCAGGCGGGGGAGGGAGTCCGCATCTTGTGTGAGACGATCTGGGACGGCGCCATCGGCCAGGTTCGCGAGGTGCACATTTGGACGGATCGGCCGCTCAATGGGACCAACAAATGGTACTGGCCGCAGGGTGTGGACCGGCCGGAGGGCACGCCGCCAGTGCCGGATACGCTGAATTGGGATGCCTGGCTCGGTCCCGCCCCGGATCGTCCGTACCACCCGGCCTATCTGCCCTTCGTGTGGCGCGGCTGGTGGGATTTTGGCACGGGCGCGCTGGGCGACATCGGCTGTCATTCCATCGATCCGGTCTTCCGGGCGCTCAAGCTGGGGTATCCAACCAGCGTCGAAGCATGCTGCACGATGGTCAACAATGAGACGTACCCCGTGGCGTCGCGCGTGACCTATGAGTTCCCCGCTCGGGGAGACCTGGCGCCGGTGAGGCTCCACTGGTATGACGGCGGGATGAGACCTCCTCGACCGGCGGAGTTGGAGGATGGCCGTCGGTTGGGTACAAACGGCGCCCTGTACATCGGTGATAAGGGCAAGATCCTCGACGGCCGCCTGATCCCGGAGGCGCGGCAGAAGGAATACGGCCGGGCGCCCAAGACACTGGAGCGGTCCCCGGGTCATCATCAAGAGTGGATCAATGCCTGCAAAGGCGGCAAACCCGCCGGCTCGAACTTCCCGGATCATGCCGGTCTGTTGGCCCAGGTGGTCTTGATGGGCAACATCGCCCTGCGTCCGGTGCTGAAGGAAAACAAGTTCTTCGGCACCAAGCTGCTCTGGGATGGCGAAGCCTTCAAATTCACGAACATACCCGAGGCGAATCAATACCTGCACAAGGAATATCGCGAGGGCTGGACCCTGTGATTGATGAAGGATGACTGATGATTGACCGGTGGCATGCCTTCGCTCGCGCGGACATGCTCTGATGGATGGCTCGAACATGCTTACGCACGCGTAAGCATGGCACCCGGCATCTGGTGTGAAGACAAGGGGGATCGCGTTATGAACAAGCAGAACACGAGAATCTCGCGGCGGGATGTTCTGCGCGGCGCCGCGGGGGCGGCTGCGGCCTTCACCATCGTTGGTCGTCATGTGCTCGGTGGGCCCGGTAATCAGCCGCCCAGCGAGAAGCTCAACCTTGCGGCCATCGGTGTCGGCGGCATGGGAGACTACAACATCAAGCAATGCAGCACCGAGAATTTCGTCGCCCTGTGTGATGTCGATGACGAGTACGCCGCCAAGGTGTTCGACAGATTCCCTAACGCCAGAAAGTACAAAGACTTCCGTGTCATGCTGGACAAGGAGGACAAGAACATCGACGCGGTGATCGTCGCGACGCCCGACCACACCCACTACGTGGTCGCGATGGCCTGCCTCAAACACGGCAAACACATCTACCTTCAGAAGCCACTGGCCCACTCAATCGCCGAAGTCCGCAAGCTGACTGAGGCGGCTCGCGCGGCCAAGGTCCAGACGCAGATGGGCAACCAGGGCCACTCCTCCGAGGAGATTCGCATGCTGTGCGAGTGGATCGCCGATGGCGCGATCGGTCCGGTGCGCGAGGTGTACACCTGGAGCGATCGGCCGGTCGGCGGCGACCCGTGGTCGGATTTTCCGATCATGGCGAGGCCGAAGGAGACGCCGCCGGTGCCTGCAACGCTCGACTGGGACTTGTGGCTGGGTCCGGCCCAGCACCGGCCCTATCATCCGATTTATTGTCCGATGTCTTGGCGGGGCTGGTGGGATTTCGGCACCGGCGCGCTCGGCGACATGGGTTGTCACATCATCGACCCGGCGTTCTGGGCCTTGAAGCTCGGGGCCCCGACGCGGGTGGAGGCAACGACCACGCACTATCAGCCTGAGGTGGCGTCTGAGACGTATCCACGGGCCTCGGTCGTGCGCTACGAATTCCCCGCGCGTGGCGAGATGCCGCCGGTGAAGCTGACGTGGTGCGATGGCCGGCTGTTGCCGCCGCGACCGAGAGACCTGGAGCCCGGCCGCAGACTGCAAGGCAATGGGGCCATATTCATCGGCGACAAAGGCACGATCATGCACGGCTCGCACGGCGCGGGCGGTGTGCGGATCGTTCCGGAGGAGAAGATGAGGGCCTACAAACGACCGGAGAAGACCTTGCCGCGAGTCCGGCGGGGCTCGGCCGGACACGAGCAGGACTGGATTCGCGCCTGCAAGGACGGCAAGCCCGCCAGTTCGACGTTCGACTACGGCGGACCGCTCACCGAAGCGGTCCTCTTGGGCGTGCTCGCGATGCGGCTCAAGGACACGCCGCTCGAATGGGACCCGGTCAATCTGAAGGTCACCAATTGCGACGAGGCTGACCAATACGTCAAGCCCGCCTTTCGCGAGGGCTGGACGCTGTAGTTGATAAGGATGATTGATAATTGATGATTGTGAGCGCCGTGGTTGGCGTCCAAGCCGTAGGGTGGGTTCTTAACCCACGCGTTCAAGGTAGATTGAGAGGAATAACGCAGTGAGAACCAGACGGATCAATAGACGACAGTTTTTGCGCGGTGTAGCCGGCGTGGCGGCGTTCACGATCGTGCCGCGTCACGTCCTGGGCGGTCCCCGGCATGTTCCGCCGAGCGAAAAGCTCAACATCGCCTGTATCGGCGTGGGCGGCATGGGCGGCGCCGACCTGCAATCGGTGAGCAGCGAGAACATCGTCGCGTTGTGCGACGTCGATTGGAGCAAGCACACGGCGGGCTCCTTCGAGAAGCACCCGAGCGCGAAGAAATATCGTAACTTCCGCAAGATGCTCGACGCCGAGGACAAGAACATCGACGCCGTGACGGTCTCCACGCCGGACAACATTCACGCCGTCGCGGCCATGGCGGCCATCAAGAGAAGCAAGCACGTCTATTGCCAGAAGCCGCTGTGCCACGACATCTACGAGGTCCGGCAACTGACCGAGGCGGCCCGCAAGTACAAGGTCCAGACGCAGATGGGCACGCAGCTCCACGCGACGGGCGAGATGAAAATGTTCGTCGAGTGGGTCAAGTCCGGCGTCATCGGCAAGGTCCGCAAGGTCGATATCTGGAGCGGCAAGAACTGGGGCGGCGGCGAACGCCCGACCGATACGCCTGCGGTCCCCGAAACCTTGGATTGGGATCTCTGGCTCGGGCCGGCTCCGTACCGGCCCTATCATCCGTGCTACCTGCCCGGCAATTGGCGCCGATGGTGGGACTTCGGCACGGGCACCTTAGGCGACATGGGCTGCCACATCATCGACCCGGCCTGCTGGGCCCTCGATCTGGTGTATCCGACGAGCGTGGAGGCGCAGCCCGGGCCGTTCAGCAAGGAAACGTATCCGCAGAAAACCGTGGTGAAGTGGGAGTTTCCCGCACGCGGCGATCAGCCTGCTGTGACCATGAGCTGGTACGACGGCGACAATCGGCCGCCCCGCCCGAAAGAGCTTGACGAGGGCCGGAAGCTTCCGGACCAGGGCGGGCTCTACTACGGCGACAAGGGCGTGATTCTTCTGTCGCACGGCGGCGCGCCGCGATTGATCCCGGAATCGCGGATGAGGGGTTTCAAGCCGCCGGAGCCGTTCCTGCCGCGCAACGTCGATCACTACCAGGAATGGATCCGGGCCTGCAAGGGCGGGCCGAAGCCGCTGTCGAACTTCGATTACTCCGGTCCGCTGACGGAGACGATTCTGCTGGGCAACGTCGCGGCGCTGGCGGGTCGCAAGCTCGAATGGGACGGGCCGAACATGAAGGCAACGAACATGCCCGAGGCGAATAGGTTCCTCCGCCGGGACTATCGCGAGGGATGGACTTTGTAGCACCGTTGGGTGGTTTGGCATTTGAGCCGGTGACCTCCGGCGCTGGGCAGACTTGAGGAGAATGACAGATGGACAAGCGAATGAAGTTAGGGATGGCCTTGTTGGTCGTCGGGATCTGTGTTTGTATTGGCGCTGTGACTGGGGCACAGGCGAAAGAGGTGTGGCGTCTGGGGACACAGGCGTATAGTTTCAATCGGTTCACGTTCGAGGAGGCGGTGGCCAAGACGAAATCTCTGAATCTGAAGTACATCGAGGCCTATCCGGGCCAGCGCTTGAGTGCGGAGCAGCCGGATGCGAAGGTGGACCACAACATGTCCGCCGAGCATAGACGGCAGGTCAAGCGGATGCTCAAGGATGCCGGGATCACGCTCGTCAACTACGGCGTGGTGGGCCTGCCGAACAACGAGGCGGAATGTCGAAAGGTGTTCGACTTCGCGAAAGACATGGGCATCGAGACGATCGTGTCCGAGCCGCCGGAGGACGCGTTCGACCTGATCGACAAGCTGTGCAAGGAGTACAAGATCGGCGTCGCGATTCACAATCATCCCAAGCCTTCCCACTACTGGAACTACGAGACAGTGATGAAGGTCTGCGAGGGCCGCAGCAAATGGATCGGCGCGTGCGCCGACACCGGTCACTGGACGCGCTCGGAGATCGATCCGCTCGTGGCGGTCCGAACGCTGGGCAGGGCCGGCAGGATCCGCAGCTTCCATTTCAAGGATCTCAACCAGTTCGGCGGCGGGGCCCATGACGTGCCCTGGGGCACCGGCGTGAGCAAGGCCCGAGCGGTGCTGGCCGAGCTGACCGACCAGGGCTTTGAGGGGTCCTTCTCCATCGAGTATGAGTACAACTGGGACAACAGCGTGCCCGAGATCCGCAAGTGCGTCGAGTGGTTCAAGAAGACCGCCGCCGAACTGAGCGACGTCCCGTACGTCGATGTATTCAAGAAAGACCTCTCGAATGGCGTGATGGAGTCAAACGCTTGGGCCTTTGACGACGACGGTGTTCTCTCGCCCGTGGGCCACGGTGACATCTGGACCAAGGAGCGCTATGGCAACTTTGTTCTCGAACTCGACTATAGGGTTCCCGAGGGCGGCAACAGCGGCGTGTTCATCCGCGTGGGCAGTATCGAGAACTGGATCAACACGGCCATCGAAGTGCAGATCCACGCGACGACCGATGGAACGAAGCACGGCCAGTGCGGCGCCATCTACGATTGCCTGTCGCCCACGAAGGCGGCCGGCAAGACCCCCGGCGAGTGGAACCACTACGTCATCACCTGTATCGACAATAAGATCTACGTGGACCTGAACGGCGAAGACATCATCGACATGGACCTGGATCAGTGGACCGAGCCGCACCAGAACCCGCAGGGCACGAAGAACAAGTTCCCCACCGCTTATAAGGACATGCCGCGCGAGGGGCACCTCGGCTTCCAGTATCACGGCAACCCGATCTGGTTCCGGAATCTGAAAATCAAGTCTCTTGACTAAGAATGATTGCAGTGAGGTACGCATCAATGAAGAAGACGGATAGCAACTCCATGAGCGGCCGACGGGTGTCTGCGGTCGCGGCGATTGTGGCCTTCAGCCTGTTGGCCGTTCTTGCGGTCGGCTCCCGGCAGCCGGCGCGGGCGGCCGATTCATCCGAAGGCTGGGTCTCGATCTTTAACGGCAAAGACCTCACCGGCTGGGAGGGCGATACGCGTCTCTGGTCGGTCAAAGACGGCGCGATCCGCGGCGAGACGACCCCCGAGAACCCCGCCAAGGGCAACACGTTCCTTGTCTATCGCGGCGGGATGCTGGGCGATTTCGAGCTCAAGATCAAGTTCCGCATCCACAACGGCAACTCGGGCATCCAGTACCGCAGCAAGGAGTTCGACAAGTGGCGGATCGGCGGCTACCAGGCCGAGGTCGAGAACGCCCCGGGCAAGGTCGGCTTCCTGTATCACGAGGCCGGTCGCGGCTGGCTCGTCGACGTCGGCGATTTCATGGTCATCGACGCCGAGGGCGAGAAGAAGGTCATCGGCAACGTGAACGACCAGAAGGCCCTGATCGACGCCGGCTACTATAAGGATAAGGACTGGAACGAGTATCACATCATCTGCCAGGGCAACCATCTGATCCATTATCTCAACGGTTATCAGACCATCGAGCTGATCGACAACGATCGCGTCACGAATCCGGACGATCCGAACGATCGCAAGGGTGCGTCGCGAGAAGGTCTGCTGGCGTTGCAGATTCACGTAGGCCCGCCGATGATCGTCGAGTTCAAGGACATTCGGATCAAGAAGATTTCGTCGGCCTACGGCGATGCCGTCCTTGCCTTCGACGGCCAGAGCCTCGACGAGTGGACGGCGAAGGCCGGCTCGGGCAAGGCCAACCGGTGGGCGGTCGGCAAGGCAAAGGTCTCGTCCGGCGATCCCAAGCAACTGGAGAAGGTCGAGGGCGTCGGCGAGATGATCAATCTGACGCCCGCGCACGGCGAGAGCCAGGATATCTACTCGAAGGCGAAGTCCGGCGACTGCCGGATCGAGCTGGAGGTCATGGTGCCGCAGGGCTCGAACTCGGGCATCTACGTGATGGGCGAGTACGAGGTCCAGGTGCTGGATAGTTACGGCCGCGGGAAGATGGGCAGCGGCGACATGGGCGCAATCTATGGCGGTTTCGCGCCGCCGGTGAACGCTTCGAAGAAGCCGGGGGAGTGGCAGCAGTACGTGATCGAGTGGCGGG